>Ga0070683_100001695_pt1 | contig 17127 bp, 11 predicted proteins | sample KBSC713LmetaG_FD_64662 | JGI IMG/M metagenome (GOLD analysis project Ga0070683, IMG submission 64662) | Corn rhizosphere microbial communities from Kellogg Biological Station, Michigan, USA - KBS C7.1-3L metaG | ecosystem: Host-associated > Plants > Roots > Rhizosphere ... | reverse complement strand
AGCTTCGCGAGGAGCGCCGCTTTGTCGTGCTCGATCAAAAGCACCGCGTCACCGACGACGGCACCGCCGAAGATCTGATGCACCGTCGCGATCTCTCCACCAACGAGATTCGCGAGCGGCTTCTCGATCTCGGAGATCGGGCAGACGACGAGCTTCGGCATGTCGACCATGATTCGCTGGCCGGTGATCTCCGAGAGCGACGCGGCCGCGCGATGCAGTCCGACGTTGAATAATTCCGAGAGTGAATCGAGCTCGAAGGCGTCCATGTTCATCGGACACCGCCGGTCAGCGTCTGGTTGACCGCCGACAGCAGCACATCCGCTTGGGCAGGCTTGCCAACAAATCGGGCGGCGCCTGCGGCCATGACGCTGTGTTCGGTCGACCGTTGAACATCCGCGCTGACGACGATCACGGGCGCGGTGATATTCATGGCGCGAAGCGTCTGTAGCACCTGAAGGCCGCCAATGTCTTCCATCGACAGATCGAGAATGACGACGTCCGGCTGCTCGAGCATACAGGTCTCGATCGCGCTCGTCCCGGTCGAGACCTCGAGCACCTTGTGGCCCGCGCGCTCGAGGACCGCGCGGTGCACGCGCCTCGCATAGGCGGAGTCGTCAACAATTAGAATTTTTCCCGTCACAGCATCTCTCCAATCGTCGCGGCAATGTCATCCAGCGTCGCGACTCGATCTGCCAGAGCCGCCTCTACAACTGCACGCGGCATACCGTAGACCACGCACGATGATTCCGCCTCGGCAAGCACTCTTCCGCCCTTGGCCTTGATGTATGCCGAACCCATCAATCCGTCGTTCCCCATCCCGGTCATGACCACTCCGAGCACACGTGAGCCGAAAACATCGGCGGCGGAACGAAAGAGCACGTCGACCGCTGGACGGTGCGGCGTATCGAACGGGCGGACGTCGAGACGAGCGCGAACTTCTCCATCCGAGGCGCGCGTGAGCAGCAGATGGCGCCCGGCGGGCGCCAGAAACATAGCTCCCGGCACGATGCCGTCGCCATCGCGCGCTTCGACGACGTTGAGCTGCGCGATCTCATTCAGGCGCTGCGCATACATGGTCGTATACCCGACGGGCATGTGTAGCACGACCGCCACAGGAACCGGAAAATCTGCCGCGAGCAGCGGAATCACTTGACGAAGAGCCTGCGGACCGCCTGTCGACACGCCGATGACGACAATGTCGACGTTCTTCGCCTCGAGCGGCTCGTCGACCGTATGCGACCGGACCGGCGCGCCCGGCACGGCTGACGCGGCGGGCGTTTGGCGACGAGGTTCGACCGGCTTCGCCGCGGCGGCAGCTTTCACCTTCGCCACCAGCTCGTCGCTGATCTCATAAACACGATCCGTTGCGAGGGCCGTCGGCTTCTGGACGAATTCCACCGCGCCGAGCTCGAACGCCTCGAGCGCCGCGGCGCCCGATTCGTGGCTGATGCTGCAGATCACCACCGGAAGGCGTCGAATCGCCATCTGCCTGCGAAGGAACTCGAGACCATCGATCCCCGGCATCACGAGATCCAGCGTGATGACGTCCGGCGCGAGACGCGACGTCATCTCGAGCGCCTCAGCGCCGTCGCGCGCGGCGCCGACGACGTCGATGAACGGACTTCGAGACAACATCTGCGACACGACCTTCCGAACGAACGCTGAGTCGTCGACGACGAGCACTCGTATGAGACTACTCATGAGCGTTCTCGAGGACGTGCGCCGGCGACCGGCGTACCGACCGGCGTCGGCCGCCAACGTTCGACGATCTGTCGGCGGCCTTCCTTCACGTACGTGAACGCGTTGCCGATCTCCGCGAGCTCGAGGTCGACGCCAAGCCGCGTCAGCGATTCCGACGCGCCCAGAAACAGACAGCCGTCAGTCGGCATCCGCTCGGAGAAGACCCGAACGACCTGCTTGATCGTTTCGTCGCCAAAGTAGATGAACACGTTTCGGCAAAAGATCACATCGGATTCCGCGAGGTCCTCGAATTCACTCCGACGCGCGAGATTCGCAACGCCGTAGCGAATGATCCGGGTCAGCACCGTTCTTGGTCGCCATCGGTCCGGGCCGGCGCTCTCGAAATACTCCGATCGGAGGCCGACGGGAAGCTGTCGAAAGGAACGTTCTCCGTAGAGCGCGTCTTTCGCGCGGTCAACCATCGCCGGGCTCGCGTCGGTCGCACGAATCTCGATCGGCATTCGATCGAGCCAGCCCGCGTTCGCGAGCGCGAGCGCGATGCTGACCGGCTCCTCGCCGGTACAACACGCCGCGCTCCAAATCCGAAGCGGACGACGGGGATCGATCGCGTAGTACGCGCCCGCGACGATCGATGCCAGCGCCTCGAACTGCTCCGGCTGTCGCCAAAAGAATGTCTCGGGAACCGACAGCCGATTGATCAACGCCGTCCAGTGTTCGTCGGACGCGCTGTCGTATCGCAACAGATAGTAGTAATCGAGAATCGAGCTCAAACCGTTCGCCGTGACGAGCTCCGACACCTTGTCGGCGAGCAGCGAACGCTTCGCTTCGTCGAAAAAGATGCCGGTGCGCTCCGCGATGATGTCACGCAGCAAATAGAACGCGGAATCGGGAAGCGCGAAGAGCGCGGCCCCAAATTCGAAGGAGCCACTTCTCCGTCCATTCGAGCCGGCCATCATCCCCTCGTCAACGCGTCGCCCGCGGCGTGCCGAACCGCCGGGTTTTCGTCTGTATTGGAGAGGATGACGAGGCGCGGGCGCGCATCGGACAAGTCGAGGCGGCCAATGGCGCGAGCTGCCGCGAGTCGCACAACCGGCGACGCGTCCTCGAGCGCGATTGCGAGAATCGATCCTGCCGCCGAGTGACGCATTCTCGCGAGCGCGTCGACGGCCAGCTGTCGTTCTCGATCACCTCCGTGCGCGAGCGTTTCCCTCAACAGCGACGCTTGCGTCTCGTTCAAACCGGCGAGAACGGCGATCACGACGCCCGTCAGCTTGCCGTCGGCGCCAAGTGCCACCAATGCGTCGACCGCGGCGGCGTTCCCGATCGTGCCGAGTGTTCGCAGTGCGTTTTGGCGGAGATCATCGTCGCGCGTCTCTTGTGCGATACTCGCAACCGCGCTGACGACCGCCATATCGTTCGCCGCTCCGTGTCGCGCCACAGCATCCAGCGCCGCGCGCTGACGGTGCATGTCGGCGCCGGTCAGCGTTTGCAAGAGCGAACCGCGAGTCGCCAACGGAGAGAACTGACCGAGCGCGGTGATTGCGGCGGTAGCAACCTCCGTTTCGTGATCCTGGGTCAACAGCGTGACAACCGGAAGCATCGCCGGCGCACCGATCGAGCCAAGCGCTTCAATGGCCGCGATGCGCACCGGGGCCGCGGCGTCTCGCGTCGCACATTCCGCCAGCGCGGCGAGTGCGTCGGCATGCAACGATCGCCGCAACGCGAGCGATCGCACCGCGTAATACCGAACCCACAGGTTCGCGTCGCGCGTCGCTTTGATCAGAGCCATCAACGATTCATCCGAGACCGAGCGTGCGAGCGCGCGAGCCGATGCCGCGCGAACGGTCGCGTCGCCGTCTCCGGAGACAGTCTCGAGAATCTTCGACCATGCCGGACGCTGATCGTAGTTTGCGAGCGACTCGACCGCCGAACGCCGAACGATCGTCTCCGGATCGTCGCACAGCTCGACCATCTGCCGAAGACAGGACGCGTACCCGAAGTACCCGGCGACGCGCGCCGACGCCTCTCGAACGCGCGGGGACTCGGAGCGAAGGCGCGCCGAGATCGCAGGCTCCATCTGTGGATGCCCGATCGAATTGATCGCCGACACGATGGCCTGACGCGCGGCAGACTCGGGATGGTCGAGCATCTCGAGAAGCGGAGCGAACGCGCGGCCGTCGCCAATCGCTCCGAGCGCCGTTGCCGTCGCGACGACGACCTCCGGCGCTCGCTCATCGCGCATCGTCTCGACGAGCGGTTCGACCGACGTCCGGCTTCCGATTCTCCCGAGGACGAACGCGACCGACTTTCGGACCTCTGCATCGGGATCCGCGAGCTTCGCCTCGACGATCGGCGCCGCATGCGCGCCGCGTTTGGCGAGTGCTTCGGCGGCGATAATTCGGACCGCCCGATTGCCAAGGAGCTCGGCGAGCGCCTCGTCGATGCCATTGTACGGCATCCATGAGAGAACAATGGCCACGCCACGCAACTCTTCGTCGCTCGCACGCGGCAGGACGTCGATCAATGCCTTCGCTGATGCCGGCGTCAATGCGCTCTTCGCCAAATCGGAGATCAGCACACCTTCGCCAAACTCGTCTTCGATGCGATCGAAGACGTTCGCGAGTGCAACGGCGATCGGCGCAGGGTTCAACTCTGTTCGCTCGATCAGCGACGCGAGCGGAATCGCGACATCCTCGACGCCGAGCGCGCCCAGACACGCCGCCGCGGCCGGTCGAAGCAGCTCGTCCTCAAGGAGCGGGACGAGGCGCGGTGCAACCGCCGGTTCTCCAATCAGCGCGAGCGCATCGAGCGCCGCGAACGACAGGAAGAAATCGCGCGACGCGGCGATCGCGGCGATCGCGTCAGCGACGCTTCGCTCGCCGAGTCTGCCCAGCGCCTCGATCGCATGGAATCGAACGTTCATGTCGGCGTCTTCGAGCCGCGCCGCGAGTGCCGGAACCGCGCGAACGTCTCCAACCAACCCCAAGGCAAGCACCGCGTACGTGCGCACGTCGGCGTCGTCGAGGTCGAGCAGCTGCACGATCGACATCACGACGTCTTCGCGCGTTTGGGCGAGAGCGGTCAATGCGGCGTTGAGCAGCGCGGGATCGCGATGATGCTCTCTCAGCGCCTCGATCAGCGTATCGACGACGTCGCGTCCGCCGACATCCGCCATCCCCTCGGCCGCGATGCGCCTGACACGCCAGCTCTCGTCGGTGAGCGCGTTCGCGAGAAGATTCGGCGCTTCGCCAGACTCCGCGAGCCGCTGCGCCGCGCGGAGCCGAACGCCTTCGTCCGCACTATCGAGATCGGCCGCCAATTGACGATTGCGGTCGAATCGCTCGGTGACATCCTCGATCGTGACGACGACGCCTTCAACGAGATCCCCACTGCGGAGCGGCGCAATCGTGACGTGCTGCCGCATGCGTTCGAAGCGCGATGAGCGGTCTCGCGGAACGCAGGGCAGTAAGTATTTGTGAAACGCGGGCGCGAGAACTTCGACGCCCGCACCGTCCGCGACGCGCCGCAGACGCGAGAGAAGTCCGCGAGCGCCGAGATCAGGATAGAGCCGGGAGAGCGCCTGGCCGACAGCCGCGGATTCCGGAATGCCGGTCGCTTCGGCAATCCACGGGTCCCAGGACTGCACCACCAACGTGCGGTCGGTGGTAAAGACCCCTACTGACTTCCGGCTCTTCAGCGACACGCGATCAGCTCGGCCCTATCTGCAGCGACCGCGCGCTGTTCATCAACTGCTGGGTGAGGTTGCTCGTGTCGCGTGCGCTCTGCGTTGCTCCCTGCCCGATTCGTTGTGCCTCGGTCAGGCTTTGCGTGAGCGTGACGAGGCTCGCGGACTGTTGAAGATTCGCGCGGGTGATGAGCGCGACCTGCGTCGCGACGTTATGGGCGGACGTCGTCAGCAGGCCCGCCGCTCGCACTTGCTCGGTGAGGCCCCTGCTGGTCTGTTCGGTCTGACGCCGAATTGCCTCCGTCGCCGACGTGATCTGAACCATCGCGCTTGCCTGTTCCGTCATCGCTGTTGTTACTGACCCAATCATCTTCGACAGCTGCTCCGCCTCGGTGCTGATCTGCGTCGCCGCCTTTGACTGTTCCGAAAGCGCGCGGGCCGTCGCGACTGATCCCCGACGCACGGCGTCGACAGCCGTCGTGATCTGGTTCGCTGACGCCGCCTGCTCCACCATCGACCGACGCACCTGTGTTGCAAGCCCCGCGCTACTCTGCGCCGCGCGGATGATTTCTCGCGACGACGCGCCCTGATCGTTCATCGCCTTCGTGACCTCTTGAGCAACGAGTCGCATTCGCCCGCTCGTCCGAACCAAAGTTTGAAGGACCTTGGCCTGATCGGCGGTTCCCGCGGAGACCTGTTTCGCTTGTCCGGCCACTGTTGCAACGCCTGTTGCAACATTCTGACCCGCGACGAGCTGCTCCTCGCTTGCGCGAGCAACCTGCTCGAGCCTCGACGTGCTCTGCGTAACGCCACTCAGAATTCGGCGCAGCCCCGCCGCGCCGTCGGCAGCGAGACGCCCGCTCTCCTCGGCGACGCCCTGAGCGCGGCTCGACGAGTCGACCGCGTCCTGCACGGCCGCCTGAAGGGCTTTGATAATCGACGCGATGTCTGCTGTCGCCTTCGCCGACCGATCGGCGAGGTTGCGGATCTCTTCCGCGACAACAGCAAATCCGCGCCCGGCTTCACCGGCGCGCGCTGCTTCGATGGACGCGTTCAACGACAACAGGTTCGTCCGCTCAGCGATCAGATTGATCGTGTCGACGATCGTCGTGATCTCGCCCGCCCGCCTGCCGACGTCGCGAACGACCTTCGCCGAGTCGACGATGGAATCGCGAACGCGCCCGAGTCCCTCGATCGTGCGATCGACCGCCTGGCCGCCCTCCTCGGCGTCGCGCGCGAGACGCTTGCTGACCTCGGATGCGTCGACGATCATCTGCGAGACGCTGCGAATCGAGCGATCGAGCTGCGTCGCGCTCGTCGCTGCAGTGTCGACGGACCGGGTGATCGCCTCGGCGTTGAGCGCGACCCCTTCGACCGAACGCGCCGTCTCTTCGACGGACGTCGCCACTTCCTCGATCAGGCCCGCCATGTTCTCAGCGCTCGCGGCAACTTCCTCGATCGACGACCCCATCGAGTTGATCGACGCGGACGTCTCTTCCGCGGCCGTCGCGAGGTCGTCGGCGTTCGTGCGCACCGAATCGATCGAGCGCGCCATCTCCTCGACCGCGGACGCCATCTCGACGATCGACGTCGCGAGAGTCTCGCCTTCCTTCGTGACGCCTTGAATCGAGCTCGCCATCTCGATCATTCCGGTCGTCACTTCGTTCGCGCCGTCGGCCATCGTTTTGGCGGTCATCGCGACGCGATCGACCGATCTCGCGGTCTCTTCGGTCGATGCGGCCGTCTGCGTGATCGAGGTCGCCAGATCGCCCGTGCTCTTGGTGATCTGCTCGATTGAAGCGGCGAGCTCGTTCACCGACGATGCGAGCTGCTCGCTCGAGCCGGTGAGAGACTCTGCCTGTCCGGCGGTCTCTTTCAGCGACCGCGCGACGTCCATCGCCGCCGCCTGGGCGTTGTCGAGGATCCCCGACTGACTTTCGGCTCCGCGAACGAACGCATTGCAGCTGTCCGCGACGCTCGACGCCGTGACTGCCAGGCGACCGGCTTCGTTGAAGTACGCAGCGCCGTTCGAGGAGCCGTTGGCTTTCGAGAAGGGATTACGCATTTCAAAATCCTCGAGTCATTGTGCGATCGATGGAAGCAATTCGACGGGTGAGCCGGAGGAGACAGCGTTCGGCGTTTCTGAGGTGCGCAGCAGCTCCGCGACGTCGATGATGAGCACGAGCCGTTCGCCGAGATGCGCCATTCCGTGCAGATAGCGGCTGCTCATGTCGGCGAGACCCTCGGGCGGAGGCTGAATGGAGCCTGCGGGAATCCGCGCGAACTCGCGCGCGCTGTCGACGATCAGCCCCACCGAGCGGCCGCCGGAGCGAACGACGATGAGCCGACTTCGTAGATCGTGCGGCGCGCGATCAAAGCCGAACCGCGCGCGAAGGCTCATGGCCGGAATGACGCGGCCTCGCACCGACGTGATCCCGTCGACGAAGGACGGCGCATTCGGAACCGCCGTGAGCTGGCCGACCATCTCGAGTTGCTCGATGTCATCACTTCGGATTGCGTAGGTCGCTCCGGCGAGCTCGCACAGCACGTACGATTCGGCACCGCTGGCATTCAGGCCCATGTTCGCTCCGCGAGAGGCCGTGCTGGTTGTGCAATCGCATGCTCGCCCGAACGGAGCATGTGGTGGTCGGCGCGCGACGTTCGGTCGCGCGAACCGCGCACGAGCGCCGCCGCATCGAGGATCAGACTCACGCGGCCGTCCGCAAGTTCGGTCGCGCCGGAAACGCCCGGCACTGCGATCAGCGGATCGGCGATCGGATGAACGACGATCTCCCGCAAGCCGAGCACGCGATCGATGACCAGTCCCGCCGGATGCAGATCGTTTCCGACGATCAGCACGTGACGGCGCGCGTGCGGGGGCGACGGCAAGTGAAAGAGCTTCCCAAGATCGATTAGCGGAACAACGCGGCCGCGATACGACATCACTTCATTGTTCTCTAAACGCGTGACCGTCGACGGATCGAGCGGCAGAATCTCGCGCAGCGAACCCTGCGGAATTGCCATCGACTGATCGCCGATCTCGACGATCAGCGCGTCGGTGATCATCAGCGTCAGCGGAAGCTCGACGGTGAATCGCGTACCCTGGCCAATTTCCGACGCGACGTACAGATCGCCGCCGAGGCTGCGGACGGTCGACCGGACGACGGCCATGCCAATGCCACGGCCACTCGCCATGTCCGCGACTTCGCGTGTCGAGAAGCCGGGCTCGCAGATGACGTCGAGCACTGCGTCCGATGAAACGGTGTCCGGCGTGATCGACACTCCAATCTCACGCGCGCGCTGCGCGAGACGCTCGAGATCGATCCCCGCACCGTCGTCTTCGACCTCGAGAACGATTCTATCGCCGGCAGCGCGAGCGCGAAGCCAGATCGTTCCCTCGGGCGACTTGCCGGCAGCCTCTCGGTCGGTGCGAGTTTCGATGCCATGGCTCGCCGCGTTTCGTACGAGATGCAGCAACGGCTCGAGCATTCGATCGACGATCAGCTTGTCGATCTCCGTATCCTGGCCACTGAACTCGAGACGGATTTCTTTCCCGGTGTCGCGCGCGATGTCACGCATTGCGAAGCGCATTCGCTCGAACACCTCGCCGATCGGGACGAGGCGAATGCGCATGACGCCTTCCCGAATCGTGCGGATCTGTCGTTCGATCGTCGCGTTCGCCTCGAGCAAATCCTCATAGCCGCTCGACGACTTCGTTCCGTCGATCCTTTCGAGCGACGCCTCGAGACGCGCGCGGGAAACGACCAATTCGCCGACGAGCCGCATGAGATCATCGAGCCGCGAAAGATCGACTCGAACCACGTTCGACGCGGACGCCGTTGGCACACTCGGCGCCGGACGCGACTCGTGAATCACGACGCCGACTGGCTCCTCTTCGATGACGAACGCTTCGGCGCCGTCCCACGTCAGACCATCGGAGCGCCATGCATCGTCCGGCGTGGCGCCGCCCGAGAGCGCAACGACGAACTCGAACACGAGACCGCCCGCTTCGCGAACGCGCGGCGTCGTCGAAGTGATCTCGCCGAGCGAGGCAAGGCGTTGACGAACGAGCTCGACGCCGACGCCTCGGGCAGCCAAGCCCGCAGACGGAGTGAAATCGAAGCGCACGACGCGCGACGGTGCGATGCCCGCGGTGCTCGAGGTCGAGACGACGACGGCCTCAGACGTCCGGGGCGAGCCGTACGAAGCCGACGAACGGAGCACATCGCGGACGCGGTCGACGTATGGCCCGGGCGATGGAGGCGCCGAGTTCGAGCGACGGGAAGCAACGGCGGTTTCGAGCAGTCGTTCTCCGACGAACAGCGTCTCGAGAACCGATGCTGGAACGCGATCGAGATTCTGAACGGCGCGGACGCCGTCCTCCATCGCGTGCGCGATCTCTTCCGCCGATCCCAGCCCGACCATGCCCGAAAGGCCTTTCAGGGTATGAAGGGCGCGTTGCAGATCGTGCAGGTCGGTTGCGTTGGGGCGGGTCGTCGCGTGCGACTCGACGTCCAGCAAAACGCGGCGGACGGTCGTGAGATGCTCATCGCACTCCGAGAAGAAGTCGTCGATGAACTCCTCGAAGAACGACCCGCCTGGGGCTGTCACGTCAAGCGCTCTTCGCGAGGAGCGGGCGGACTTGCTCGACGATGCTGCCCGGTGCGAACGGCTTCGTGAGATAGAGCGTCGCTCCCTCGCGAATCGCCATTGCACGACTGTCCTCGTCACCCCGCGTCGTCAGGACGACGACCGGCAGCGACCGCAGGGTCTCGTGCCCGCGAATGAACCGCAAAACCTCGATGCCGTGAACGTCGGGCATGTTGAGGTCGAGCATGACGAGGTCCACCGGGGCGAGCGTCATTCGCTCGATCGCCTCGAGTCCGCTGACTGCTTGGTCGAACGACAGCTCACCGATGGGTGTGAGCGACGCGATGATCATCCGCCGCATCGTCGCGGAGTCGTCGACCACAAGGACCTTCTTCACCGAGGATGCTGCTCCAGAGTCATGAAGGGCCAAATCTATTTGTGGCGCTGGGCCGGGGATACACCGGGGCGATAAAAAACTGGCATAACCCCCTCCGATTCATCATCTTTCCCTGCTCATCGCCCCGCTTCTTCAGAGCGGGGCGCTTGCTGTCGCACACCTTTCGGATCGCAATGGCGACCTCAACGATCTCAGAGCTCGACTATCGGCCGTCATATCGAGCGGCGCTGGCGGTTTCGCTGGTGACTCTCGTGCTGTACCTCGTGACGCTTGCGCCGTCGACCGCGATGTGGGACACGAGCGAGTACATCGCCGCTGCCTACACGCTCGGAATTCCCCACCCGCCCGGCAACCCGCTCTTCGTCATCATCGGACGCGTCTTCTCGATCCTTCCGATCGCATCGACAGTCGCGATTCGCATCAACATTCTCGCGGCCATCTGCAGCGCGGTATCCGCGGGCATGTGGTTCCTCATCACCGAACGCGTCCTCGTCGGCTGGTTCCCGCAGCGGTGGCAGCGCATCCTCGGCGGATGTGTCGCGGCGCTGATCGGCGCGACGGCATTCACGGTTTGGAATCAGTCCGTCGTCAACGAAAAGGTGTACACCGTCTCGCTCGTCGGCATCGCGATCATCTCGTGGCTGATGATCCGCTGGTCCGACGATCCGGACGGCCGCAAAGCCGATCGCATTCTCGTCCTCGTCGCCTATCTCTGCGGCCTCGGGTACGCGAACCACATGGCCGGCATGCTCGCCGCCCCCGCGGTCGGTCTTGCCGTTTTGATCGTCCGGCCACGGACGATCATGCGTTGGAAGCTCTTGCTGGCATGCGCCGGCATGTTGCTCGTCGGACTGACGCCGTTCGCGACGCAGCCGATTCGCGCCGCGTACTTCCCGGCCATCAACGAAGGCGAACCGACCGCGTGCCGGACCAAGCTCGAGCTCTCATGCACATTCTCTAAAGGCACGCTCGACGCCTTCAATTACAACTTCAATCGCGGCCAATACGGCAAGCCGGATCTCTCGGAACGGCAGGCGTCGTTCGGCGAGCAGCTCGGCATGTGGTGGCTGTACTTCAAGTGGCAATGGATTCGCGACGCGCATCAGGACCATCCGTTCTCGCAGGCACTCGTCGCGGCGACGTTCCTCGTCCTCGGGCTCTTCGGCGGGTACGTCCATTTCCAGCGCGACAGGCGAAGCTTCTGGTATTTCGGCTCGCTGATGTTCACGATGACGCTGCTCTTGATCTACTACCTGAACTTCAAGCTCGGCGCCTCGCAGGATCCGAACTCCCAAGCACCGCACGAAGTGCGCGATCGAGACTACTTCTTCCTCTGGAGCTTCTCGGCGTGGGGCGTGTGGGCTTCGCTCGGCCTCTTGTTCGTGTGGGAATCGGTCGCCGCGATGTTCGGCTCAGAGGATGTGAAAGTCGGACGCGAAATCTTCACGTTGCCGAAGGACACGAGCTGGCGGTATGGATCCCCGGTGCTTCTCGTCGCGGCAATTCCGCTCTTTGCGAACTGGCATTGGGCATCGCGCGCGGGACATCGCGACACAGGCGACTTTGCGAAGGATTTGCTCAATTCCGTTGAACCGTACGGCGTGCTCGTGACGGTCGGCGACAACGACACGTTCCCTCTCTGGTACGCGCAGGAAGTCGAAGGCATTCGACGAGACGTCATCGTCGCGAATACGTCGTTGCTCAATACTGATTGGTACGTGCGGCAGATCATTCGACGGCCGGCATTCGACTACGACGCCGCGAAGGGCCCATCGATCTACCGCGGAAAGCAGTGGACGAAGCCGACGTCGTCGCCGATTCACATGTCGATGAGCGACGCGGACTCGGTGCCGGCCTACTATCCGCTGAACGCGCCGATGGGCTTCGCCGCCGGTGACATCAAGGCGACGATCGATCCACGAAATCTCGATCACGGCGTGTTGCAGCGCGCGGATCTCTTCGTGCTGCGAATGATTCAGGATGCGTGGCCACAGCGTCCGATCTACTTCGCGCGCACGTCGGGGAGCTACGCGCGTTCGCTCGGACTCGGCGAGAACGTGCTCACGCAGGGCCTCGCGTCGAAGCTCTTCATTCCGCCGACGCAGGCAAGCGGCGCGAAGGACACCGTCTACGTCCAGGGCGATGGCTGGTTCGATTTGCCGCGTAGCGATTCCCTCTGGCATTCATTCGCTGGCCCGGCCTCGGTGCTGCACACGGGAGATTGGATCGATCGACCGTCGGTCGGTATCCCATATCTCTATGTCGCGACTGGCCTCGAGCTCGCGGAAGCGCTCAAGGATCATGGGAATGCACAGCGCGCCGCCGAGGTGTTCGGGACGGCGAAGAAAGTTGCGACGGCGGTTCGTCTCGACGATCTCGTGAAGGGCGCGGAAGCAAGCTTCCTACAGCCGACCGGTGACACAGCACGTGGCGCGGCTGCGCCACTCATCGCCCCGCCCGCGGCGACTCCGGTCGCGCCGACGAAGACCGCGACGCCCGCGAAGAAGACGCCAGAAAAGAAATGAGACACACACTCCGTTACAGTCACGGAAGCGTCCGTGACTGGCAACGGAGGTCGGCGTCGAGAGTGACAGTACCCACTCACTAGAACGGCTGATCGCTCCTCCCCGGAGGCTCGCGACAAGGGCGATGACGCGAGCGTTCCGACCTTCTTGCAGCGTTTGCGCGACATTCATCCAATCAACACGATCGTGGCGACCGTGCGCGCGCCGTACACATCGTCCTACACCCTCGCGAGCGACGGCACGAACTGGAGCTCGATGCTCAGCGAGATCTATTCGCTGCGCGCGCTCAACGGTTCGAATGACGAGTACTACGGTGTCGCACACACCGCGTACACGAGGGGCGTCGCGGGCATCGGCTGCATCGGCGCTCCGACGGCACTCGGCTGGAACTGGGGTCTGACGAGCATGTCGGAGGTGATGGCGCACGAGCTCGGACACAACTGGGGACGTCAGCATGCGCCGTGCGGCGGCGTGGCGGGCCCGAATCCGTCGTCTCCCTACGCCAGCGGCATCACGGGAGCGTTCGGTTGGAACGTTCGTACGAATACGCTAATGCAGTCGACGATCTATGACCTGATGGGCTATTGCTCGCCGACGTGGATCAGCGACTACAACTACAGCGCCGTGTTCAACTATCGGAAGAGCAACTGCGCCGGAACGATCACTGCGGGAGACGTTCAGCCCGGCCTTCTGATCTGGGGCTCCGTGGCGGGTGACGGGACAATCACGCTCGAGCCGGCAGTACGGGTCAATGGTCGGAGCGTGCTTCCGGTGCAGCCGGGCTCCTTCACGGCGTCGGCGACAGACGCAAACAGGGCTCAGATCTTCTCGATTTCGTTCGAACCGACGGATATGTTGGACGATGCTCCCGGCGACGAGCAGCATTTCGCCTTCGTGGTTCCGATCAGCGATGCAGACCATGTGCGGCTTCGCACGCTCAGCGTGACGGGCTCGGGGCGCCGTGCGGAGCGAAGCGCGAAACTCTCGTCGGGTGCGCTGGACGCAATCGCGAACAGCGCGGCGCTCGGAGCGACCGCGGGCAACGTGCACGTGAGTGGAACGGCAGCGACGTGCCGCTCGTGCTCGTGCGCAACGCGGCGACCGGTGACGTGCTCTCGTTGGCACGCCAAGGGTGAGATCAATCTCTTGTCGGACGCGACGGATGTCGATTTAGTGTTTACTGATGGAGTGCACAGCACGCCGAAGCGAAAGCCGTTGCGAGGGCGTCAATGCCCTGCCGTGTTCTCGCGCCGACAGGCGAGAACGCGTCGTCACGACCGCTATAACCAATCCGATGTTTATGTAGTTCAGTGGTTCACGTCGATGAAGGTCTGACCGACAGCGGATCGTGCGCCAGATGTTTAGTGTTTGAGAAACAGGCGGATTGCTTCAACGCATGTGACTGCATCCGTTGGAGCGTCGTCAGTTGGGAAACAGAACGGCGTGATCGCACCTCCGTCATGGAGGATCGCGACAAAGGCACACTCGGCGAAAGCCGGGGTCGCAAAGCCAACGAGGCTACCGCTCATCCACCGTGGCGATGGGCTAGGCCGGTCGGGTTGCCGAACGATCAGGAGATTACCATGCGTTCTCTGGCATCGCGTTGCCTCGTCGCTATCGTTCCTGCGGTCCTAGCCATTTCCGGCTGTGCTGATACGCATAGCTCGTCGCTCCTCGCCCCCGACGGCGCTGATTTCAGCAAAGGCAAACCTGGAGCCGGCACGAATCAGCCGGCCATGTCGATCTCTCCGACATCGGCGACGATCTCAGTTGGCGGTTCGACGACTGTCTCGGTGACCTACCGGGACAAACAGGGAAATCTCGTCTCCGACACGGACATGCGCATTACGTATTACGGCTGCATTCCGGTCGCGCCTGCGGGAGCCTCGTGCAACGACCTCCTCACGATCACGCCCGTCATGCCGTACCTCCGTCAAGCAGTCATCAAGGGCGTCGGCGCGGGCCAAGCCCGCCTTTATGCGAGCGACGGGTTGGGCACGTACGTCTATGCGGATTTGATCATTCAATAACTAGAAAGCGACAATCATTTCGGCGGACAAACAACGGGCCGGCGTTCGCCGGCCCGTTGTTTGTCCATCCGCGACCGCTAGCAACTGCCAGGTCGGTTGTTGTTGAAGTTATCCAATTGCTGCGCGTACGTGTTCGCCTGCGAGACTTGTGTCGTCGTCATCTTCTTCGCGAACGCGCCACTACCATTGAAGCCGATATCCGTCAGCAGCTTCTGCGCGTTCAGAACCACGGTCCCTGCTGTAGGACACACCTTCTTAGCAGCCTGGAAGTTCAACTGCGCCGCCAGCAGCTGCGCGGCGAGGTTATACGCTGGATCGCTCGCCAGCTTGGTACCCTTCAGGTCGTTCTTACTCAAAATGTTGACCGCGTCGAGACAACCCTGCGACGTCGCAGCGAGCGTGAGAAGGCCGATCGTCTGCGGAAGGTTACCATCGAGCGTTGCATAGAGCTCGCCGCGAGACTGAGCCTTCTTGAACTGGCCGCCACCCGTGCAGCTCGACCAATTCTTCCAGTACCCGATCGTTCGCGAGTCGCCTCCTGGAGGAGGCGCGTTCGTCCAGGCAAGCGTCTTCGAGTCCCCGTACGCGACGGTGACATCGACGCATCGGTTGCCGAGATCCTGCCCGGAGCTCGCATCCGGGTTGTACGGCGTTACCGGTACGCCATCGAGCTTCGCCGTCGTCGACCAACCGGCGGACGTCGACCAGCCGACTGGGATGAGAACTTCGCACATCGTGTACGTCCCAGGCTGCAGAAGCTTCGTTACCGTCGAACCGCCATTCCCCATCGCGTAGGTCTTGTTGGCGGGCGTCGTTTGCGTGAAGTCGAACTGCGTTGAACTTCCGCCAACCACTGTCTTCGTAACGGTGATATTCGGCAGACAGTGAACCGTTTCCGACGCACTGGCGTCTCCCGGCGACGCTCCATTGCCCACGACCGCACTGGCGCTGTTGTCGTACTGCTTACAAACGGCGCCGACTGTGCTGCTTACGACGTGCACGCTGGCGCTCGTATTTGGAGCGAGCGTCGTCGATGCTAGAGAGAGCACGCCGTTAGTGATTGACCAAGTTCCGACGGCAACGGGGCTCGACGCGATCGACCAGCTCAAACCGAGCCCGCTGGGCAGCGGATCGTTGACAGTGACCCCCGTAGCTGTTCCTGGACCACTGTTCGACACTGTGACCTTGAATCCGATTTGCCCGCCCGAGTCGACAGCGGCGGCGTCGGCGACTTTCGTGAGCGACACATTCGGACACTGCACCGTCGTCGATGCAGACGCCTGTGGCTCAGCGCTCGAATTCGAAAGCGAAGCCGTCGCGGTATTGTTGTACAGCTTGCACGACGAACCGGTGGTCGGGCTCGTGACGTGCACCGAAGCGCTGGCACCAGGCGCCAGATCCGTCGACGCGAGACTCAGCGTCCCGGTGCTGATCGACCATTTCCCGGCCGGGGTCGCAGCCGGAGCTGCAGCAACGCTCCATGAAATTCCGGTGCCCGTCGGAAGTGCATCGTTCACGGTGACGCCCTTGGCGATTCCAGTGCCCGCGACGTTGCTATTCGTCACGGTGATCGTGAAACCGATCGGCGAGCCCGCAGAGACCGTCGCGGCATCCGCGATCTTCACAATCGACAAATTCGGGCACTGCACCGTCGTGACCGCGTACGCAGCGGTCGGCGCCGTTCCGTTGGTCAGGGCCGCGGTCGCGGTGTTGCGGTACTGCTTACATGAGTTGCCTGTCGTCGGGCTCGTGATGTGAACGCTGGTGCTCGCGCCGGCAACGAGGTTCGTCGATGCAAGAGCCAACGTTCCATTCGAGATCGACCAGCCAGTCGAAGCCGGATCGACCGACCAGCTGATGTCGGTACCCGTCGGCAGAACGTCGCTGACGGTGACGCCGGTCGCCGTCGCCGAAGCGGCGGTATTCGACACGGTGATAGTAAACCCAATCGGGCTCCCCGCCGAAACTGTCGCGTTATCGGCAGTCTTCGTGATCGTAATCGTCGGACACTGCACGGTGGTCGATGCCGACGCTTGCGGATGTCCGCTTCCGTTCGTGAGCGAAGCGGTGGCGGTGTTGTTGAAGGTCGTACACGATCCGCCCGTCGTCCCACTGACGATGTGAACGCTCGTGCTTGCGCCGGGGGGGAGATCCGTCGAGGAAAGGATCAGATTTCCATTGCCGATCGACCAACCCGTC
>Ga0070683_100001689_pt1 | contig 17158 bp, 18 predicted proteins | sample KBSC713LmetaG_FD_64662 | JGI IMG/M metagenome (GOLD analysis project Ga0070683, IMG submission 64662) | Corn rhizosphere microbial communities from Kellogg Biological Station, Michigan, USA - KBS C7.1-3L metaG | ecosystem: Host-associated > Plants > Roots > Rhizosphere ... | reverse complement strand
GCGATCGCGCCCTGCGCGATCACCGCCGCCGCGACGAACATGGTGATTGTCTTCATCGGCCGACCCCCTCGTCAGCAATGTTCGAAGGTCCGAAGCTTTCAGCTTCGCACGATGCAGTCAATCATTTTGTCCGACATAATCTTTTGCTATGGATCTTGGGGCCGCGGCACCGCGCGGGAAGGGGAGAGGCAAAATGATCAAACGGCTTGGCTTGGTCGTGGGGACCATTGCGCTCGGCGCAACGTCCGCGATCGCACTGGCGCAGGCGGATGCCGACGAGCAGCCAGGCACTCCGGCGAACACTGTCGCGCCGGCTCCGCCCGTCTCGGAAGAATATCTACTGCTCGGCGATGCCACGCGCGGCGCGGGCGAGCCCATGATCGCGGTCGACCCGACCAATCCCGAGAACATCATCGCTGTCGCGATGGGCAATCTCCAGCAGATCGCCGGCAAGACGGCGAGCCAGAACTCGACCGAGCTCTATCACACCATCCCGCGCTCGACGATCACCTGGCTCGCGGTCACACATGATGGCGGCGCCAGCTGGAAGGTCGGCGAGCTCCCGATCCTGTCCGGCAAGCTGACGCGCTGCCCCGATGCGTTCGCCGACGTCACCAGGGACGGCACGTTCATCGCCGGTTGCGAGCCGCGCGAGACGATCGATCCCGACGATTTCGGCATGTCGGCGATGCGCATCTCGCGCGACAAGGGCGACAGCTGGGGCCCGGTCGTCCAGCTGATCAGCGACTTCCAGCTCAATCGCTTTGCCGCAGGCCTGAAGCCGATCTCGGGCGTCTGGCCGAAGGGCGGAAAATCGGCCTCGAACTCGCCGTGGGACCGTCCTTTCACCTATATCGATGACAGCACCGGCGTGATCTATGCGCAGGCCGGCGGGGGCTGGACGGAAGTGGGGGCCGAGCCGGGCAAGCGCCGGTCGCAAGCCTATGTCACAGCCTCGACCAACGGCGGCCGCAGCTTCGGCACGATCTATTCGTGGGACTCGCCCGAGTGGCAGCAGCTGAGCCGGGGCCTGTCGATGAGCGCTGGCCACGGCGTCGTCGCCGTCACCTATATCGCCAGCCGTGTGCCCGCGTCGGAGCATGCGACCTGCCCATGCGCGGTGCTCGGGCTCAGCCGCGACCTCGGTCGGACCTTCAGCTACCGCGTCCTGCGCAATATCAGCATCCCGCCGGGAAGCGACGCGCGCGCGACCGGCGGCCTCAGCCGGATCGCCATCGACCAGACCAGGAACGGCCGCATCGCGCTTCTTCGCACCGATGGGCCGAACCTGTCTGTCGCGGTGAGCGACGACTGGGGCGCGAGCTGGGGGCCATTCGTGCCTGCCGGCGCGGCGCCGGGCTCGGTTTCCACCAGCAAGCAGGCGTTCGAATATTCGCGCGGCGGCGTGCTCGGCCTGATGTGGCGGGCGATCCATCCCGATCAGAGCTACGACATCTGGGCGTCGATCTCGCGCGACGGCGGCCACAGCTTCGCCCGCGAGCTGCGCGTCAGCCACGCGCGCTCGCCCGCCGCCGATCCGATCCGCAACGCCGGCAAGTTCGGTGACGACATCCAGGATTTCTCGATGGACTCGACCAACATGCACATGGTCTGGGGCGACTCCCGCGCGGGCTTCCAGGGCGTGTTCTACGGCCGGCTTCCGCTCGCGGCCTTTCCCGCCAAGTGACGGAAAATATCGCCGGCAAGATCGTCGTCATCACCGGCGCCAGCAGCGGGCTTGGCGAAGCCGCGGCGCGCGAGCTTGCCCGTGGCGGCGCCAAGCTGGTGCTCGGCGCGCGCAGGATCGACCGGCTGCGCGCGCTCGCATCCGAGCTCGCGCTTGGAGACGAGGCAGCGGTCGAGACCGACGTCACGTCCCTCGCCGATGTGCAGCGGCTGGTTGAGCATGCAGTCGGATGTCACGGCCGCATCGACGTGATGATCAACAATGCCGGCATCATGCCGCACTCGCCGCTCGAGCGGCTCAGGGTCGACGACTGGAGCCGGATGATCGACGTCAACATCAAGGGCGTGCTCCACGGCATCGCCGCGGCGCTGCCGCACATGCAGCGCCAGAAGAGCGGGCAGATGATCAACGTTTCGTCCGTCGCCGGGCACAAGGTCCGCCCCGGCGCGGCGGTCTACGCCGCGACCAAGCACGCGGTGCGCATCATCTCCGAAGGCCTCAGGCAGGAGGTCACGGGATCGAACATCCGCGTGACGATCATTTCGCCAGGCGCGGTCGCGACCGAGCTGGCCGGGAGCATTACCGAGCCGGATGCGGCGGCGATGTTCGAGCGTTATTATGCGGAAACGGCCGTTGCCGCGGACTCATTCGCGCGCTGCGTCGCCTTCGCGATCAGCCAGCCCGAGGACGTCGACATCAATGAGATCCTCTACCGGCCCACGCGGCAGGAATTCTGATCTTCTCAGAACGTCTGACGCGGCCGCTGCTCGGGAGCTGGGGCGGCTGGGGCCGGCGGATGAGTGAGAAGGAAGTCGATCCCGCGCGAGTTCAGCCGCTCGAGCGTGATTGTGTCGCCGAAGTCGGTGAGCTGCTCGTTCTTCGGATCATAACGGACGAACTTCACCGCCGGCGTGTTCGGGTTTCCGGTCCTCGCGAAGGTGACGATCACGTCCTGCATCCGGTTCGAGAGCGAGCGGTCGAGCTCGGTCCAGTTGCGCGTCGTTCGGAACAGGTTGAACGCATCATAGGTGCCGAGGAAATAGGGCACGTCGCCCATGTGATAGGCGCCTGCGGTCGCCGGATCGAAATCGCTGAACTTCACGCCCGGCGCGAAAGGCTGCACGCGCGTGACCATGAACAGGTAGGAGGGGCTCTTGCCGGTGAGCGCCTGCATCCGCGCCCAGTTGCGCGCGCCCAGGCCGAAGCCGCTGCTACGCCCGACCTCGTCGGCTTCGCGCGCCGCGCCCTGGTCGTCCTTCGCCGGCCACAGTTTCAGGAACTCGCCGGCCGCGGCGCCATAGCTCTGCCGCGCCAGGCTCCTGTATTCGGCGAGCGTCGTGGCCGCGCGCAGCGGAACATTGGTGCCGATGTCGTTGGCGGTCGATCCGGTCACGACCGGAACGTCGCTCTGCTGCCCCTTCTCGAAGATATGCTGGGGCGTGTCGGGCAGATAGTAACCGTCGATCGACGGCCCGAACCGCAGCTTCGCCTGCTGGCTTGCGGCAAGGACCTTGTCCCACGAGACTTTTCGTAAGTCGGAGATATGTTCGGCCTTCATCGCCGCCTGGAGCTGGACTCCGGTGGTCTCGGCCTTGGCGAGCGTCGCCTCGGCGCCGATCGGGCCGCCGTCCACGCTGGCGCCGCTCATCCCGAACGCCCTGGCAAACAGACCCCGGGCGAGCGGGCTCGCCTGGAGGTTGTTGATCGACATCGATCCTGCAGACTGCCCGACGAGCGTGACGTTGCGCGGGTCGCCTCCGAACGCCGCAATGTTGCGCTGGACCCATTGGAGCGCCGCTACCTGGTCGAGGAAGCCCCAGTTGCCGCTTGCCTTGTGCCCAGTTTCGGCGGTCAGCTCGGGATGGGCAAGAAAGCCGAACACGCCGAGCCGGTAATTGGCCGCGACATAGATGATGCCTTTGCGCGCCAGCGGCTCGCCCGAGTAGATCGGACTCGAGGCCGAGCCGACGTTGAACGCGCCGCCGTAAATCCACACGACCACGGGCAGCTTGTCACCGGCCTTCGCAGCCGCGGGCGCCCATAGGTTGAGATAAAGGCAGTCCTCGGAAACAGCCTCCTCTCCGAAATAATGGTTGATGCTCGGCGAGCGGAGCGCCTGCGGGCATTCAGGCTTCAGACTGTCGGCGTTGTAAATTCCCTGCCATGCTTTGACCGGCTGAGGAGCGCGCCAGCGGTTTTCCCGAACGGGCGGGGCGGCAAACGGGATTCCCAGGTACGCCTTCACGGAAGGGGCGAGCAGGCTTCCGGCCACGGCACCCGTATCGATGCGAACCGGATCGCCGGCGACCGGAACCATCACCCCGCCGAAGGCAATGGATGAACAGCACGCAAGCGTGAGCGCCGCGGCAAGGCTCGCAATTGGCTTGCACCCCCGGATTGTCCGCGCACCGGTCGGCTCAACGCGCGGCGATCGATGCGATCTCTTTATGGCCACCTCGTCCTCCCCCTTCGGCGGGAGGAAAGACTAAGCGAACACATGAATATGTCCAACAAAATATGAGTGGCTCCGATGTGCGTGTGAATTCTTGGGGAGCGCGTCCGCTTTGCGGGGCTGCGAAGGCCGCGCGGGAGCTCGCCGACGGATGGAGATTGCGTGGGATCGATTCCGGCTCGTGGGTTTTTTCACCGCAATCGAGCGGAAGAGCCTCGCAATGAAGACCTACATCATCGGTGCAATCTGCGTCTGGCTCATCTGCGGCATCGTCGGCGCCGTCTTGCTGGGGCAGCAACGCGTCGATGTTCCGACGATCGCCAGCGGCCCGATCGCCTTGTGGAAGGGCTTCAACAAGCCGGTCGACGAATAAGAGCCGCGGCGACCGCTGGCATGCGGAAACCGGATCCCGCGGCTGCCTCGCCCGTCGCTTCGTCGAGGATAGCATAAGGGCTCCGGCGACGCTGTTGCGGACGGCGGCAGGCACGCGGACGCTGTTCGGCGTTCATCACGGGAGCGCCCGTGTCGTGCAGCCCCGGATAAGGAGTGCGGCAGTTCGGGTCCACGTGCTCGCGTTGCTTGCACGGGTCGACATGCCCGGAACGGGAGGCTGGACCATAACGTTGCCTCGTCATGAAAGCTTCAGCCAAGTGGTGGACAGGCCTGGGCGCGGCCACCGCCGCCGCTGCCGTCGCAGCGGCGTTCCTGATCGAGCGGCACCCTGTCGGGAACGCCAGCGTGCCCGAACCGGCGAAGTCCGTCGATCTGCAGCGTTATCTCGGCATTTGGTTCGAAATCGCGCGTTACGACCAGCGTTTCGAACGGTCGTGCGCTGCCGGCGTATCGGCCACTTACACGTTGCGCGCTGACGGCAGCATCAATGTCGTGAATCGATGCCGGCGCTCGGACGGCAGCACCAAGGAAGCCCGGGGCCGCGCCAAGATTGTCGACCGGACTACGAACGCGAAGCTCAAGGTCAGCTTCTTCGGGCCATTCTACGGCGATTACTGGGTCCTGGATCATGCAGACGATTACAGTTGGTCGATCGTTGGCGAACCGAGCGGCCGCTATCTGTGGATGCTTTCGCGCCAGTCCAATCCGGGCCAAGCGGCGATTGAGGAGCTCGTCGGGCGGGCACAGGAGCTCGGCTATGACACGAAACAGCTGATTCACACCGCCCAGCCCTAGCGGCGCGGGCATGGCGGCCCATCATGCTCCAGTCGGCTGGGGCGCCCCCGCGGGAGCGGTCGAGGGAACTGACTTGGCGCGCGCCCCGTTCGTTGCGTCGCTTTGCGCGTCCTGATCTGATTGGAATTGTGGTTTGGCCCGTGGGAAAAGGTCGGCGGAGAGCGTCGATGCCGCACTTTACCAGCGTCTCGTCCAGTCGGTTGTCGATTATGCGATCTTCATGCTCGATGAAGAGGGGCACGTTTCGAGCTGGAACCCGGGAGCCGAGCGGATCAAGGGATACTCCCCCGAGGAAATTATCGGGCAGCATTTCTCCCGCTTCTACACGCCGGAGGATCTGCAGAAGCAGACGCCTAAAAGAGCGCTTGAGACAGCCAGGCGCGAGGGACGCTTCACGGCGGAGGGATGGCGGGTGCGCAAGGACGGCAGCCGCTTTTGGGCGAGCGTCGTCATCGACCCGATCATTGAAAAAGGAAAGGTCGTGGGGTTCGCCAAGGTCACCCGCGACCTGACCGAGCGCCGCGAAGCGCAGCTCGAGCTTGAGCGCTCGCAGGAGGCGCTGTTTCAGGCCCAGAAAATGGAAGCGGTCGGCCAGCTGACCGGCGGCCTCGCCCATGATTTCAACAACCTGCTGACTGGCATCACCGGGAGTCTGGAACTGGTGAAGATCAGGCTTGCCCAAGGCCGCATCAACGAGCTGGAGCGCTACATCACGGCCGCCCAGGGGGCGGCGGCACGCGCTGCGACTTTGACTCACCGCCTGCTCGCGTTTGCCCGCCGGCAGACGCTGCAGCCGACCGTGGTGAATGTGAACTCGCTGGTCGGCAGCATGGAAGAGTTGATCCGCCGGACGGTTGGTCCGAACCTGCACATGGAGACAGTGCTCGCCGCGGGCCTCTGGAATTGTGTTTGCGATCCCAACCAGCTCGAGAATGCAATCCTGAACCTCTGCATCAACGCTCGCGATGCCATGCCCAAGGGCGGGACGCTGACGCTCGAAACCGCCAACACCTGGGTGGACGATGCGGCGGCGAAGGAGCGCGACATGGAGCGCGGTCAATATGTCGCGATCTGCGTGACCGACACAGGCGTCGGCATGTCTCCCGACACCATCGCGAAAGCATTCGACCCGTTTTTCACCACCAAGCCGGCCGGGCAGGGAACGGGGTTGGGGCTTTCGATGGTCTATGGGTTCGCGAAACAGTCGAGCGGACAGGCCCGAATCTATTCCGAGCTTGGGCAGGGCACCACGGTCAAGATCTACCTGCCGCGCCACGTCGGCAAGCCTGAGGAGAAGGGGCTCGACGCGCAGGCGGGCGAACTCCCCCGGGCAGGCGAAGGCGAGACTGTCCTCGTCGTGGATGACGAACCCACCATCCGCATGCTGATCGGCGACACGCTCTCGGAGCTCGGCTACCGCGCGATCGAGGTCGCCGACGCGGCGTCAGGCCTGAAGATCCTCGAATCCGACGTGAACATCGACCTGTTGATCACCGACGTTGGCTTGCCCGGCGGGATGAACGGCAAGGAAATGGCGGACGTTGCTCGTGCCAGGCGCCCCAGGCTCAAGGTGCTGTTTATCACCGGCTATGCGGAGAACGCAGCGATCACCAACGGCCACCTCGAGCCCCGCATGGAAGTGATGAGCAAGCCTTTCTCCATGGACAAGCTGGCGGCGCGCATCCGCTCGATCATTGAGATGAATTAGCCGCGCCCCGGGTTCAGGCTGGCCGCTCAAGCCTTCGAGCAAGGGCAGCAGCTCATGAACCCTTTCGCGTCAGACGCTCGGTGAGCGCGTTCAGGATGATTGCCTGCATTCGCACTGGCGGCGCCACCCGGCGCTGATGCTGCCGGCGTTCCACTTTTTTTCGAAGAAGCGAAGGCGGGCGCCGCGCAATTCCTTGCCTCGTTGATGATTGGCCGTGCGGCGAATTCGCCTCTCTCTGCATGAGGAGCGAGCGCGGATGGTCGCTACGGCGATCGCTTGACGAGAAAGGGACGGCCCGAGCCTTCGATCGAGCCGTCCCTTCGCTGTTGTGCGCAGGGGATGCCGCACCCGAGATGAACCCGGATATGGGCCGCTTGTTCCTGTGGGACGGGACGCGGATGCGGCCCGGCGTCGACCTCTTGAGAGTGGCCGGGCCGCGACCCGCTCCCAACTTGGGCGATGGTAACGGGCTGAGCCGATCCATAGCGCCGGCGGATTAATGTCGCCTACTGCTGTTGCGGCATGCGGAAGGGCATCGTCATTGATGTTGATCCGTTGAGTGTAAGCGCGCATCCGCGGGTTCGAAGCCGCTGAAGCAACCTCCCAAAACCGAATTCGTTGGCACGGCCATGCCACGCTTCTTCTTTCATTTGCACGAAGAGACCGTGCTTCTCGACCCGGAGGGGCAGGAGTTTCCGAGCGCCGAGGCCGCCCGCGAAGCTGCCGTGACGATGGCGCGCGAGATTGCCTGCAGCGAGGTCCGACAAGGGCATCTTGGCCTCAATCACCGCATCGAGGTGACCGACGCTCACGATGCGCCAGTGGTCACGATCGTCTTCAAGGACGCGATAAAACTTCATCCTTGAGCATGGCGTCGAAAGCGCGATGTGGCGGTTGCGCGTGAGCGGCAGGCGTTTGCCCGATTGGCGGCGAATGTCGGCCGGGCGATAACTTGCACGATCCCGCCGCCTGACCTTGCTTGGGACATCCTGGGGCGGCTCCGTGACGCCGACCGGGTCCTTGATCGCGCCAGGCGCCTCAGCCTGCCCGAAGGGGGTCGGCGGCGGACCTGTTAACCAGCGGCCTTGAGGAATTCTTCAGTAGCGGGAGGTTAAGGCGAAGCCGTTCGCAAAAGTCCGATACCTGTGAGAGTTGATGCTCGAGAACCAAAAGATCCGCGCGGCCCAGGCCATCGGGCCCCTCGGCGAAGCCCTGACCCTCGAAACGCTGCCGCCGGTGACTACGAAACGCTGGGTGGTCCGGCGCAAGGCTGAGGTCCTTGCCGCGGTCGCGGGAGGCCTGCTGACCGCCGATGAAGCCTGCGCGCGCTATTCCATCAGCATCGAGGAGTTCACCAGCTGGCGAATCGCGGTGGACCGTGGCGGCATCCCGGGGCTGCGCGTCACGCGTCCCAGGCAATCTCGGGACTTCGCCGAGCGCCGCCACGACTGAGGCACTATCGGTGGGGCGCGGCCTGTCTCGAGCGCCCATCGCGGATCGCTTGTCCTGACGAGGCGGGCGCTTGCGGCTTACGGCCCGGCAAGCTGGGAGGCGAACCTTGCCGAGCCGGAGATACGGCTGTTCGACTACGGCCGGCTCTCGCTGACGCTGTTATCCAACAAAGCATGAGCGCGACAAGGGTTCTCTTTTTTCCGGCGATTTACGCAATCCGTTGGGTCGCTGGCACCGGACGCATACGAAGTGCGGCGCCGGCGGCGCTTCGCCGCGCTGCTCAGGCGCGCCGCGCGAGATCTCCGCGGAGCATCGGCTGGACCATCTCGGCCGGCACCGCCTTCGAATAGAGATAGCCCTGGCCCGTCTGGCAGCCGAGGCCGAGAAGATAGGATTGCTGCTCGGCGCTCTCGATGCCTTCGGCGATGATCTCGATGTCGAAGCTGTGGCCGAGATTGACGATCGCCCTCGTGATGGCTTCCGCGCCGCTATTGCGTCCGATTTGCTCGATGAAAGACTTGTCGATCTTCAGGGCGTCGACGGGAAATTGCATGAGGTGCGCGAGCGACGCATAGCCGGTTCCGAAATCGTCGAGCGCGATACGCAGCCCCGCGCCACTGAGCTGCTGAAGCGAGCGCTGCACATGGTCCGCGCCGCGGCCCAGGAAGACGGTCTCGGTCACTTCGATCTGGAGCGCGCCGACCGGGATTTGCCGGCGCGAGAGCTTCTCGAGGAGCGTCTCGGCGAAGTTCCCGCAGCGGAATTCGCCCGCCGCGACATTGATCGCGACATGGCCGAACTCGACTCCGGCATCGAGCCAAAGGCGGATGTCGTTGAGCGTCTGGTCGATCATCCGGTCGCTGATGGCCTTGGACAGGAGCGGATCGTCGAACGCCGCCTTGAGCTCGTCGGGACAACACAATCGACCCGACGGGTCGCGCCAGCGCAGCAGCGCTTCGAAGCCGACGATCCGCCCGCCGCGCAGGGCGACCTTGGGCTGGTAATGGGGCAGGACCTCGCCGGCGGCGAGCGCGCGGCGCGCGGCGAACATGGTCGCGGTCCGAACCTGGACGTCGTTTCGCATCGCGCTGTGGAAGATCTTCAGCTGGGCCCGGCCGCTGCTCTTGGCCGAATAAAGCGCGACGTCGGCGGCCTTCATCAGCTCCGACCGCGCCGACCCGTCGCGCGGCGCGAGGCAGGCGCCGATGCTCGCATTGCAGTCGATCGCCCGTCCATTGTGCGAGAACGGCTGCTGGAGCGCCGAGAAGATCTTTTCTGCGGCGCGCCCGACCTCGGCCTCGGTGCACGCGCGCAGGACGATCGCGAACTCGTCGCCGCCGAGCCGCGCGATGAGGTCCTCGCTCCGGACCGCCTGGCGCAGCCGGTCGGCGAACGCGGTGAGCAAGGCGTCGCCAGCGTCGTGGCCGAGCGTGTCGTTGATCATCTTGAAATTGTCGACGTCGAGGACGAGCAGCGCGAAGCCCTGCTGCTGCATGCCGCCGCTCACGAGCGTTTCGAGATGGTCTTGCAGGACGAGCCGGTTCGGAAGGCCTGTCAGCGGATCGTGATTGGCCATCCAGACGGCGCGCTCCTCGCTCGCTTTCTGGTGGGTGATGTCCCGGGCGACGACGAGCATGCGTCCCGACCCGTCGGCAACCGGCGAGACGGCAAGGTCGAACCAGCGGCGTCTCTCCTCGCCGTCGTGCGCGACCGACAGCCGCGCGATGTCGCCCGCCCTTGCGCTCGCCAGGGCCCGGACTCCTTCGTTGCGGTTCTCGGACGGGAGCATGTCGAGCCACAGCGCGCCCATCATCGACTGGGTGCCGGAGCGGCCGGCGCCCGGGCGGTTGCAGAAGACGATCGTGCCCCGCGCATCGAGCAGCAATGTATAATCGGGGCTGGATTCGAGGATGCTGCGGTTGAACGCCTCGCTCTTCTCGAGCGCGTCCTTGGCGACCATCCGCGCGACCATCATCCGGTTGAGCCGGAATGCCGCGGTGCCGATCGCCGCCATGTAGATCGGCAACTGGATCGTCACCACGACCATGACCTTCTCGCTGACCAGCAGCGCCGCCGCGGCGCATGGCGCGAGGCTCAGCAGCATCATCGCGACCGCAAGCCGTGGCGTCCCGAAATTGCGCAGGCAGATGCCCGAGACCATCGCGGCCGCGGAAAGGCAGATGATGGTCGCGAGGATCCAGTCCTCGCTTGCGACGCTGATGAACGCGCCAAAGCCGATCGACGCGGCCCATCCGCACGAGAGGAGGGCCGGCAGCGTGAGCGGCGGCGGTACGCCTCGGCTCCGGGCGCGGCGCGCGAAGAGCACGACGGCAAAGCGCAGGGCGCCGAGGAGAAGCTCGATGCCCAGCCACAGGAGGAAGGGCCAGGTGGGATGACGCGCCGCCGCGATCGCCGCGACGACGATGCTGTTGATGACGCCCCCGAGGAAGATCGGAATCGACGTGAATAGGCCGCTTCTGAGGTGCTGCGCGATGCTCGGGTCGACGTCCTGTCCGGGCGACAGCAGCCAGTTCGCGAATCTCGACTTGGGGACTGCGATCGGCTGCAAGGGAGACCTTTTTGAGGAGAGGGATTGATCGGCCGTGGCCGCGGCGACGGCCTCCGCCGTGCCCTTCCCATCGCATTTCATGGGTTAAGACCGGCTGAAATATCCATTTCGGACTGATGTTTAATCCTGGCGCCCCCCCCTTGAGGACCGGCGACAGGTGATCTTCGAGCTTCCCAGCTGCTCTCGGGCCATACCAAGCAGAGAGCGCTGCCGGCGATCTCGGTGTGGAATCTTGTCTTGGGCGCTGCCCTGTCGCGGCAAGTTCGGGTGTAAAGCTGACTCTACGCAGCGGTCTTTGCTGGCGCGTCCGAAAGTGGGTCATGGGCAAAGACGAGCCACGCAAAACTCGCGGCCAACACAGCGAGCACCACGCAAACGCCAATGGCGGCGACCGGAAGGCTATCCGTCGCTGCGGCCTTCCCGAGCGTCAGCGCGGCGGTCGAAAAAAGGAGCAGATTACCCATTGCTAATGGCCGGGCGTAAATCCCGCCGATCCTGTTCCTCCGGCTCATCCAGTTGGTCAGCGCGAAGCCAAGCAAACCACTTCCCGCAAGCTGGATGATCACCGCCAAGCCCCGCGAGGCAGATGGGCCCAATGCTCGTGCCAGTTCATCGGGCGCGAACAGGGTTGCCCCTCCGCCGATGAACAGGACGATGGCGCTAAAGGTAAGGATCAGGCGTCCAGGCATCCCAGTGAGGTTCCACAACAGCGAGGCGTTCGCAATGGGTGGAATGCCGACATTCCTGAGACAGCGCTTTCCGTATAGTCTGCCGCGGGGAGGCGCTCATGAGGCCGTTTGAATACGCTCTTGTCCTCATATCCATTTTGATGGGCTTGGCGCTCGCGGACATCGTTGTCTCCTTCCACAGGCTAATCCGACCGCGCGAGACTGTGAGGTGGGATGGGCGAGTTCTCATCGCGACGTCTCTCGTGATGCTGGAAGTCATCCGAATGTGGTTCGCACAGTCGACCGGCAGGGACCTAACAAGCGCTCTGACGTTCGGCGTCTACCTAGGAGAGTTCGTCCAGATTCTTTTGCTTGTCCTGCTTGCATTCGCGTCACTTCCAGACGTCGTGGACGAAAACTGCGACCTAGGTCGTTTCTACGAAGCGAACCGCCGGTATTTTTGGTCGATCTTTGCCGCCTACCAAGCGACGTATTTTGCCCTCTGGCTAACGGTTTTCGGAGGGACACAGGCGACCGTGGGCGGCACAGTGACGCCATTCGACTGGCTTCGCATGGTGGGTCCACTGGCAGTTTATATCATTTTGGCAGTCGTGCGGGTGCGTTGGCTTGACTACTTGGCTCCAGCTCTAGTCATCGGGTTCTACCTGCTCCGCTACTGGAACCAATCTCTAGCGATTTAGCGTCCGCCTGGCTCGAAAGTGTCCCCGAACCGCTAGTGTCTGGTTCGAGTCGAAAACAGACTCAGGCCGCTGACGTCAGGAATGGGTAGAAAGTGGACGCCCCGCTCGACCGGAATATCTCGAACTGGCGCTTCTTGCACTTGCTGCCGAGAGCGATGGGGTCGACAAGGCCGGCATGGCCCGCAAGCCCCTTCCGCCGTCGACAATCGCCATCGCGGCCGTCGCGGCCTTCGTGATGCTACTCGTCGCGATCATCGTCCGAAACTTCTGGTTGAGCCTTGTCCTCGGGGGCCTCGGTGCCGCCACGTTCGTCCTCGCCGCTGTCCTTCTCCGCGAGTATCGCAGGGGTCTGCCTAGCAAGGACAAGCAGGCGCATTAAGCGCTGCCTTCGCAGCAAGTGTTCCGGCAAGGGGTGGACCGCTAATCGTTCGTGTCCTTGCCGGACATCCCATCCGTGGAGTGGTGCTCCAGTCGCTGGATGTCCCGCTCACCTTCATCGGCCATCTGCAGCAGAATCTTCGCCGCTCGCAGGTCCGTCGTGTGCCGCGCAAGGAGTCGACATTGCGCAACTCGCGCTCGCATGTTCATGATCGGGTCTGCCGCCATCCGGGGCCAACGCGTCGCGCCAGCGGCCGTGCCGCAGATTTGGAGGATTGTCCGGCCGCGGTGCGTCACTGCGACAGTCACGCCTGGCTCGGCCTTGCCACCGCAACAAACCGTGTCCATGGTGCAGATCAGGGGCGGGCATGAAACTCTACAGAATCAACAAGCTGACAAGACCCGGTGGCGCTCTCGTCAAGAAGAAGCACATCCTGGCAGAGAGCGACCGAAAAGCCGTGGAGGAAGCGCGCGACAGTGACGACTGTCCTGTCTGCGACGTTCTTCGGGACGGCAACAAGATCGGGGAGGTCTACTGAGGCTACCGGCACAGCTTTTCATCTGTGTCGCCGCGTGATCAGGGCACTTTCGGGCTGAGGCCGGTGTCGAATATATGGCTGCGCTCGAGGCTCACCTTGCAAAGTGCATCCAAGCTGGCTCGCGCTAGCGACCGCAACGGGTGGAAAGTTCACCTTAGGCAGGCTGGCCTTCTCTGACTGCGCCTTTCAGTTGCGCACGGAGTTCCGCACTGTCTTGGTGACCGTGCACCTGAGCCGCGTGCATAGCTGCGGCATCGATTAATTCATCTTCGCTGTCCGCTGAGATGGCGATCGTGCAGTTGGACTCGCTGGGGAACTCGCGGCAGTCGATATATTTGCGACTCATGTCAGCCTCCCTGACGTGAGGTGCTCCTATACGCTTGTCGGAGTTTCACTCCTAATGGCAGCAGGTTGCTAGTCATGGGTGAAAAGCGGACACGCGATTTGCGGCAGTTTCAATGCAGCACTCGCCTATGCGAACTGTGCTTTGCGTCTAAGTACGAACAGGCAGAGATTTCGGTTACCCAAGAGCTTGAGCGACCTCCTGAACGCTTCGGGAATATGGAATTGCATCATGCCCACCTCCAGCGGACGCTTGCTAAGCTACTTTGGCTGATCGCTAATTGCGTTGGGCCCATTCAGAATCTGAAGTGCTCTTTGGCGCGGAGTATCGATCTGAAGGCAAACGGCATGCGGGAGTGCGTAACCCTCGATGATTTTTCGTGGCCCAAAACGTCCGATGCCTAGCGCTTTTGCCCGATCGAAAGCGACCTTTGCGTCGATGCTGGTCTCCCAACGTTCCAGGCGGGCCGCCTGAAGCGCCGAGATGAAGTGGACGCGCGCTGCGGGCCCGAGCGGACCGGTCCAGCTTTCGAGACCCCTCAATTGCGCCCAGGCATTCTGCTCCCGCTCTTCGGCGGCGTCGAACTGCTTTGTCGCCACATAGACACCGCCGAGGCGGCTCTGTTCGTCGGGGCTGAACAGGCTCGCTCGGCCGCTTCCGGTCGCGGCCTGCCATCGCTCGTCTGAATTGAACCAGATCGCAGGCTGCCCAATCCATTTGGGTTGCGGCAACAGCGGACCGTCGCCTGCCTTGGCCAACAAGCTGGAGATTTCATCGAGCCTGCGTTCGACGCATGGCTGCGTCTCCATTCGCGCAGCCATGTAAGAGAGGTTCTGCCTGATCTCGGCAATGACTGACTGATGCGCTTCGCGCCTGCTCGCAGCATCGTGCACTGCCGAGGCGACCTGCTCCACACCGAGCGCAATCAAAACGCCAAGTACGATAATGCCGACCTCGCCAAGAAAGGCTCGCCAGCCGTGCAAGGGCTTGGGCAGATGAACGTGCATGCGGCGGGCCCCCAGCGGTTACGGCAACGTAACAGAGGAGGTTATGTCTGCAATGGGTCGGAAGCGGATGCGACCGTTTTGGGTGGAAAGCGGACCTTAGACCCTCCTGTCCTTCCAAAGCTTATAGGCCCTCAGCCCACATGCGGCGGCGGCCGTGAACTGCAGGACTGCCCACACGTGGCTGCCGCGTTGGATTTCTCGAATTGCGTTAAGGGTAAGAAGCGCGCCGAGAACGATTTGAAACTTCGGTCCCATATTTCCTACGCTATGCTCCCCTGTCTAAGCCGCGGTGTACCTAATGTCAGTTTCGGGCGGAATTTTGACGCACGGGTAACGGCAGGAGTGGGTGGAAAGCTGACATTGGGTTTGTACAAACTAATGAACGAAACCGCGCAAGTTTGCCGTTGAAGTCTGTGCAGCTGGCGTTGCACCGAGGTTGGGGGCAAGCGCACACCCGCCATAGATAGCCTTTGCGTTCATCTGCAGCGACCGTCGGTTTAAGGCAGACACGCCGGCACCTAGCCGTTGCGTCCGCGCCAGGAACAATTGGGATCCTCTAGAAATCCTGTCATTGAGCACGCGTAGCTGCCCTGCGATACGCCTGAGGTTCTGGAGGTCGGCTGGAGAAGGGGCGCCGGCCGGCGGAACAGCGTCGCGCAGCTCTGCGGCGAGATCGGTCTCGCGGGCATTCCATTCAGTCAGGCTAGGCAGAGTGCGATAGGCGGCCGACCACTCGACGAGCTTCTCCGGCCCCATATAGCTGCCAACGTCCGACGCGAGGACCGTTTTCCAAGCTTCGCTGTCCCACGTGCGAAACGGGGGTGCGTAGGAATGGACCCATGCGCGCAGCTGGTCGGGCGATGCCGCAGCGCCTGGTCTATCGTGAATCCGGGCGAGCTGCTTGTCGAGGCAAAGTGCAATGAGCAGCCGGCCATAAGCTTGCGGGCCATCGTCTTCGGCAAGTTCCAGCCGCATCGCCTGTTCCGCGTGCCGGACCTTCTCATGCCACTGGAGTGTTTGAACGATCTGCTCCGCGCTAAGCGCGATCAGCACGCCGATCACGATGATGCCCACCTCCCCGGCGAACTCGCGCCAGCCGTGCAGCGGCTTGGGCAGACGGAAATGCATTCAAGAGCCCCCGATTACGCAAGCGTAACAGATGAGCTAACGTCCGCAATGGGTCGGAAGCTGCCACTTGGCTCCTTGTGACAGGAGTGGGTGGAAACCTGACATTAGCTGCTGCGTCCGCCGAGACGTCCATCGACACTCGCGACGGCAACAGGTCCTCCGGCTCGCGGCCTCGTCCCTGCACCCAGCGTGGACGCGCGCACATGATATGCCGCCGGGGGTTCACGGTAGTTCCACGCGTAAGAGGATCAGGGTTGTGACCACGGTGAAACTACCCATTCCGTGAATTCACTTGCTTAATTTCCGTTAACTGACACGCCTAACTTTCGATTCAACGGCGAGTCGAAGAGGGGGATTATGCATCACAAATGTGTGCCCAAACGGGCAAATGGCACGTCCTCGTTTATGCGTAGCCTTAAGAGTTTGGCGGCGGCGTCAGGCTTGATGTTCGCCGCGGCAGCAACGGCCCAAGCGGATCCCGTGACCACCTACACAAGCCGTAGTGCCTGGCAGGCGGCGACGACCAGCGTCGTGAACCGCGACTTCAACAGCCTGCCCGGCGAGCAGAATGGCGAGAACGGCCTGACCGTAGCTGATGTCACCTTCTCGGCGGATCACCCCCTCGGCTACCTCTACAGCCTTGGACCCGTATCGTGCGGTTTCGCGTGTCAATGGGGTCCAAATCTAGGCAGTGGGAACTACCTGCTCGGACCCGATTGGCCGGGCTCAATCTACACCAGCCTGCAGGCTCCGACGAGTGCTCTCGGCGTCGACTTGGCCCTCATTAACTCAGCCGCGCCGGTGGGATCTTTCCCAAATGAAGTGAACGTGACGGTTAACTTTTCCACCGGTCCGTCGGACACTTACATGGTTTCGTTAGGCGATGTTTATCAGTTGAACTTCTTCGGCGTGACCGCGCTGACGAGCACAATAACTGGTCTAACCATTAGCCCAGCGAACCTCTATCCGCAGTACTATTGCGATCCCAACGTTTGCTACAACGGCCTTGGGGGACCGAATGTCATAATTGATAACTTCGCTACAGGCGAGTCGCTCTCCGCAGTTCCGGAGCCGACCACTTGGGCAATGATGCTGCTCGGCTTCGGCGTGATTGGCTGGACACTGCGGAGGCGGATAACCGGCAGCAATCAACGAAGTCGCGAAGAACGGGTTTTTTAGCCGTCTTTTCCGCTGATCAAAGCTCGTATCACCTAATGTCTGCTTTGCGTCGGAAGCTGCCATTAGGAACCCCCTGAACGAATGCCCGCTCACGGGTGCCCGCTGCCGCGAGCTGCAACGGCTGCATTGGGCGCTTCGCCAATCGGCTGAAATTCGCCG
>Ga0070683_100001688_pt1 | contig 17166 bp, 19 predicted proteins | sample KBSC713LmetaG_FD_64662 | JGI IMG/M metagenome (GOLD analysis project Ga0070683, IMG submission 64662) | Corn rhizosphere microbial communities from Kellogg Biological Station, Michigan, USA - KBS C7.1-3L metaG | ecosystem: Host-associated > Plants > Roots > Rhizosphere ... | reverse complement strand
GAGGGCTGCTGCGAGTTCTGCTAGCTCTCCTGGGGGGTGCTCTCCTCCCCCGCTCCCCCTTTCGGGCAGCATTGGCAGCATCTGTTCCGGCTGGTTTCCATCGGTTGCGCCGAGGCCGAACGACACGCCGCGGGATCTCGACGCCGAGCTTCCCGCCGAGCACGACAGACGCTGTGTCTCGCACCACTCTCGCATGGCTTAGCGTCCTGGAAGATCCGCAAACACCGCCGGGGCGTGAAACGCCCGGCTTGCGGGGGTTAGTCGATGCGCCTGGGAGGATTCGAACCTCCGACCCGCGGCTTAGAAGGCCGCCGCTCTGTCCCCTGAGCTACAGGCGCGCAGAGAGAGGGTAGCGCCGGTCGCCGTCGCTATCTGACGCCGAAGTCGGCGGTGAGGATGGTGACGTCGAGGCCCTCGTAGACGCCGGACGCCGCGAGCGCGCGCACGCCGCCGATGCCGACCTCGCGCCAGCGCGGAGCGAGCAGGTTCTGGCGATGCTGGGGGCTCTTCAGCCACATGTCGACGGCCTCCGCGGCGCTCAGCTCCGGAGAGGCCCAGGCGAGGTTCTCTCCCGCGGCCCACAACCGGCCGGGGAGGACCGGGTAGGCCGCCTTGATCCGCACCCAGAAAGCCGAGCCGTCGTATCCCTCATGGGCGAAGTACCCGTGCTCCGCCATCGAGAGCGAATGCCCGCGGGCCGCGACCGACAGCCGTCGATTCATCCGGAGCGGCACCAGTCCGTGGCGAACGCGCTGCTGGTTGACCGCGACGACGACCTGCTGCTCGAGGGCGGAGAGCGCGCTGACCCCCTGCACCCGAACCGCGTTCCGGCTGCCCGTGGGCTGGTCGGAGACGCGCGCGGACGCGGGAGCGCCGACGACGAGCAGGATGACCACGACGAGCAAGGCGCGCGCCATGGAACCTCCATCGGCCTATGCGAGCGAAGACTTGAGTCTCAGACGGGGGGCGGTTCCGGGGGCAGCGCAGCCTCCGGGGCGGTCGGTGCGCGGGCGCGCCGGTGCTGGTGCCAGTCGATCAGGAGCACCTGGATCGCGCCCGCGACCGGGATCGCCCCGAGAGCGCCGAGGATCCCGGCCAGCTTGGCGCCGACGAGCACCGCGACCAGTACCACGAGCGGCGACAGCTGCACCGTTCGCGAGTAGACGACCGGCTGGAGGAAGTGGTTCTCGAGCTGCTGGTAGACGACGAAGAAGACGACGACCACGATCCCGGCCGTGATCGAGTGGAGGAACGCAACGGTGCCGATGATCACGCCGGCGATCGTCGCGCCGGCGAGCGGGATCAGGTCGAGAAGGGCGACGATCACGCCGAGCGCCACCGCGAACGGAACGCCGACGGCCAGGAGCACGACCGTCGTCAGCGTGCCGGCGACGAGGCTGATCACCAGGTTCCCGGTCACGTAGCCGCCGACGGTGCGGTAGACGTCGTACCCGACCTTCCGCCAGCGCGGCCGGGACGGCTCGGGGAGCAGGCCGAAGATCCGGTCCATCCACGTCGGGCCCTCGAGCAGCATGAAGAACGTCAGGAAGGCGATCGTGATCGTGGCGACGACGAGCGAGATCACGCTCTTCGTGATCGAGATCGCAGCGCCGGTCAACCCCAGGACCCTCGACGCGCCGCCCTCTTTCACCTGCTCGCGGATCTTCTCGACGATGTGGTACTTCGTCTCGAGGAAGCCGAGCCGGCCGCGCCCCTTGGTCAGGTCGTCGACGTAGCCGGGGACCGCCTGCACGAACTCGTTGACCTGATTGACGAGGGTCGGGATGAAGGCATAGGCGATCGCGCCGATCGCGACCAGGGCGAGAACGTAGGTGAGCGCCGCGGCGTAGCCCCGCCGCTTGATGCCGTGGCGCATGAACCAGTCGACCGCGGGGTTGAGCGCCATTGCCAGGAAGAGCGAGACGAGGAGCCAGGTGATCACCTGGCGGGTGACCGCGATCACCGTGAGGAGCGCCCAGGCCGCGATCACCAGCGCGATCACGGCGAGCACCGTCCGCACGCTGAAGCGCACCACCCGGTCCTGGCCCATCGGGGAAGAATCGCCGCACGGCCGGACAGCCTGGACGTACGCTGCGGCCATGGCCAACGCAACGCTGCACACCAACCACGGCGCGATCGAGATCGAGCTCTACCCGTCCGACGCGCCCAAGACCGTCGAGAACTTCGAGACCCTCGCCGGGAAGGGCTTCTACGACGGCATCGTCTTCCATCGGGTGATCCCCGACTTCATGATCCAGGGCGGCGACCCGACCGGCACCGGGTCGGGCGGCCCCGGCTACCAGTTCGAGGACGAGCCCAACCAGCACCGGATCGAGCGCGGCGCGCTCGCGATGGCGAACGCCGGCCCGAACACGAACGGCAGCCAGTTCTTCATCGTCACCGCCGACGCGTGCCCGTGGCTGGACGGGAAGCACACCGTCTTCGGCCGGGTCACCTCGGGGATGGACGTGGTCGACGCGATCTCGGCGGTCGAGACGGACGCGTCCGACCGTCCGCGTGAGGAGATCACGATCCAGCGAGTGGAGCTGGCGCAGGGGTAACGAGCGGAGGCGGTTCGCCGACCGGCGAGCGCCGCAGCAGCCAGAAGCCGGCCTCGAGCGCCGGGCCGATCGAGACGGCGAAGACGACGGTGCCGATGCCGACCGTCCCGCCGAGGGCGAAGCCGACGGCGAGCGCGAGCAGCTCGATGCCGGCGCGAACGACGCCGAGCCGCCGGTGCGTGCGCGCTCCGACGACGACCATCAGCGAGTCGCGCGGGCCCGCGCCCATCCCCGCGCCCAGGTAGAGCGCCGACGCGACCCCGTAGATCGGCATCGCGACGACGAGCAGCGCGATCCGGACGCCGAGGGGATCGTCGGCGAGACTGTCGACGGCGCCGATCGCGGTCAGCGCCTGGACGAACGCTCCGACGAGCACGGAGTTCGCGACGGTGGCGAACCCGATCGTCGCACCGAGCGCCCACGCGACCGCCATGACCACGACGCCGACGACGACGTTCGCCGCCCCGAACGAGAGCGGCGTGTGCTCGGCGATGCCCTGGTGGAGCACGTCCCACGGCGAGAGCCCGAGCCCCGACTCGAGCTGGCAGACGATCGCGAGCGCGAACAGGAAGAGGCCGACGAGCAGCGCGACCCACCGGGCCACCAGTCCGCCGCGAACCCGAGGAGGGACGTGCATGGCGACCTACGCTAGTCGAGCCCGAGGGTCTGACCCCCGGAGGGGTCTGACCCCGCCGGGTGGTGGGCGAGGACAGTCCCTACCGCGCTCGCCCCCAAGCGCCCGACCGGGGTCGAACCGGTGATTAGAGCTTGGAAGGCTCTCGTGTTACCGCTACACCACGGGCGCGCATGGCTAGCGTACCGCCGGTGGATCCGTATCGCTGGTCCTGGGACGCCGACGCGCTGGTCGTGATCCCGGGGATGGCGGCGGCCTATGCGATCGCGCTGAGCCGCTTCCCCGCGCCGCGCTGGCGGATCGTCTCCTTCGGCGCCGGCTGCGCGCTGATGCTCGCCGTCCAGATCACGCCGCTCGACACGCTCGCCCTCCACTACCTGCTCGTCATGCACTTGCTCCAGAACGTCACCCTCGCCGAGTGGGGCCCGCTGCTGGTCGTGATCGGCCTGACCCCGCACATGGCCCGAGAGCTCGAGCGGCTCCCGGGCGCACGGCTGCTGACGAACCCGTTCGTCGCCCTGCCGATCTGGCTCGGCGTCTACTACGCCTGGCACCTCCCGGTCGCCTACGACGCCGCGCTCCGCCATCAGTGGACGATCCTGCACCTGGAGCATGCGACGTATTTCTTCGCCGGCTGCCTGCTCTGGTGGCCGGTCATCCAGGGCGAGCGCTCGAGCGGCGCCAAGGCGGTCTACCTGTTCGCGGCGTTCGTGCTGGGCAGCCCGCTCGGCCTGCTGCTGGCCCTGCTGCCCCATGCCGTCTACGGCTTCTACCTGGACGTCCCGCGCCTCTGGGGGCTCTCACCTCTCGTCGATCAGCAGATTGCCGGCGTGACGATGGCCTCCGAGCAGGCGGTCGTCCTGTTTGCCGCATTCGCCTTCTACCTGCTCCGGTTCTTCGACGAGGAGAGCAGCGCGGACACGTACCGCGCTCCGACCGTCAGACGAGGCAGTCCTGGATCACCCTGACGTCGGTGTCCTCGGGGTGGATCGCCCACAGCATCACGGCGTTCCCCTTGGCGCTGAGGACGTCGAGCAGGCCGATGTTCTTCCCCCGGAACCGCTGGTAGGCGCGGACGATCCGCTCGGCGCCGTCACGGTCCGTGCCGAAGGAGACGGTCGCGAAGTTCTTCCCGAACCGGACCGTGTACGACCCGCCCTCGGCGGCCGAGGCGACCAGGTCGGACGCCGGCGGCCCGGAGACGACCTTGCCCTTGGCGAGCAGGCACGCGCGGCTCTTCTCCGCCGAGTAGGTCTTCGTGCCGCCGCAGCCGGCGAGGATCGCGACGAGCGGGACCAGCAAGAGGAGAAGGTGCCGGGGGCGCACCCGGCGATTGTCGCATGCGCCGCCGACGCCGGGTCTCCGAAGGGGCCGTCGCAAATTGCGACAAGTTCGTCCGCGCCGTCCCTTGCGTTCCCGAGCCTCGGCGTCGTACAGTGCCGATGCGCCGAGCACGGGGCGCGAGTAGGTTGAAGCCGAGCCGAGCAGCCGGTACGCGCAAGCGGAAGGTCGGTCGGGACGGTGGACGAAAGCGAAACCGGCTCGGCGAATCTCTGGTCCGAGACCGTCGGGCTCAGCCGTCCAGGGCGCTCCTGACGAAGAAGAGCAGGTTCGCCGGCCGCTCGGCGAGTCGCCGCATCAGGTACGGGTACCAGTCGGGCCCGAAGGGCGTCGCGACCAGCACCCGATGTCCCTGGTGGACGAGGTCGAGCTGAAGCTGCGAGCGGACGCCGTAGAGCATCTGGAGCTCCATTCGATCCGGGCCGGCGCCGAGCGCGAGCGCGTTCTCGATCCGGCGCTGGTCGTGGGTGGCGACCGCCGTGAACGTGGCGGCTTCGAGGCAGCGCTCCACGAGCCGGTCGTACGCGGCGTCGACGTCGGCCTTTTTCGGGTGCGCGATCGCCGCCGGCTCCTTGTACGCGCCCTTGACGATCCGCAGGTTGGGCTGCAGCGGGAGCAGCGACTCGAGATCGTCGGGCGTGCGGTACAGGTACGCCTGGAGGACGGTGCCGACGTTGTCGTGACCCGCCTCGCGCAGGCGGCGATAGATCCGCAGGGTCGGGTCGACCAGCGAGGAGTCCTCCATGTCGATGCGGATGAAGGTGCCGAGGCGCCCGGCCTCCGCCACCAGCCGCTCGATGTTGGCGTAGCCGAGCTCCTCGTCGAGGCCGGCCCCGAGATGCGTCGGCTTGACCGAGACGTTCGTCAGCAGCTGCTCTCCGGCGATCCGACGCAGCACTTCCTCGTAGGTCGCAGTGACCTGCTCGGCCTCGGCCGGGTCGCCGACGTTCTCGCCCAGCAGGGTCGTGTTGGTTCGCAGCCCCTGCTCGTTCAGGCCGCGCAGCGTGACGACGACCTGGTCGAGGGTCTCGCCGCCGACGAAACGGGAGGCGCCGAGCTGCATCCCGTAGCGGTCCACGAAGCGACGAAGCCGCGGGCTGTCCGCGGCGGCGAGAATCGCGCTGCGCAGCACCCGGATCCTCAGGCGGCCTGGAGCACGCGGTCGAGCAGCGCGTCGAGGGACGCGCGCTCGTCGTCGACCAGCCCCCTGAGCGGCGGCCGGACGTCCTCCCCGATCGGCACGCCGCGCCGGATGAGCACGTGCTTGAGGGCTGCGTGTCGCGGAAAGCGGTCGATCTCGGCACGCAGCGAGCCGGGATCGACGTCCTCGCCCCGGACGGCGGCGGTGACGACCTCCGGAAATGCGGACGCCAGCGCCGAAACCGCTCCGACCGCGCCGGCGGCCATCGCCGGCGCGATCAGCCCTTCGAAGCCGACGAAGACGTCGAGCCCGTCGATCAGGTACCCCTCGAGCTGCTCCCAGGTGCGATCGGAGACCTTCATTCCCGCGAGGTTCCCGGCGCGCTCCCGGAGCCGCGCGACGACCGCGGGCGGCACCGCGTAGCCGCTCGTGATCGCGAACTCGTACACGTAGAACGGCAGCGGCGCGCACGCCGTCGCAGCCGCCGCGAAGTGCTCGAGCTGCGACGCCTCGTCCAGCGCGAAGTACGGCGGCGCAATCACGGCAACCGCGTCTGCACCGATCTCGGCGGCGTGAGCGGCCAGCGCAGCGGTGTCGGCGGTCGACTGCGCGCCGGCGTGGACCGCGACCTGGAGGCGCCCGGCGGCGGCCTCGACGAAGAGCTCGGCTGCGCGCTTCCGCTCCGCGACCGACAGCAGGATCCCCTCGCCGTTCGTCCCGAGCGCGAGCAGGCCGTCCAGCCCGCCGGCGACGAGGAAGTCCGCCACCGGACCGAAGCCGTCCTCGTCGAGCGCCGCCCCACCTTGCGCAAGCGGCGTGACCGAGGCGGCGAGCACTCCCTTCAGCACGCCGGCGACTCTACCTCCCGTTGAACGAGAAGTGCTGGTAGTCCCGGACCGAGCCGCTCCAGCTGCCGCCCCAGCCCCAGCCGATCGAGCGGAAGGCTTCGACGAGCACGCCGCCCGCGTACGCGGTCCCACGACCGTGCCGCGACCGGTCGAGGTACGGACGGCTCGCCGGGTGCGAGGTCGTCCCGCCGCTGACGTACGGGTTCTCGATCGGGTTCACGTCGATGGCACGGCCGTAGGCGTGGTTCGACCAGCGCGTCGAGCCCGTGGCGGCGCGGCAGTTGAAGGACGAGGTGTTGTCGGCCTCGATCGAGCGGAAGTCGTCGCCGCCGTAGCGGTCGACCGGCTCCATGCGCCTGACCGGGAAGCGCGCCGCGTACAGCCGGCGGAAGACGGCCACGAGCACCGCGGCCGCGTCGCGGTTCGCGATCAGCCGCCCGGTGTGGTCGCGTCCGTCGAAGCCGCGGTACGCAAGCGTGATCAGGCGCAGGTCCGAGAGGCCGACGGGACAGCCCGGATGCCAGGACACGCCGGTCATCTGCGCTCGCATCGCCGCCGGGATCGGCTGGATGCGCGCGTGGTAGCCGGGCACGAGCGCCGCCGCGACGAGAAGTACAGCGAGACCCACATCGGGACGGCCCGATTCGAACGGGCGGCCTCTCGGCCCCAAACCGAGCGCTCTGACCAGGCTGAGCTACGTCCCGCCGGCCCCAGTGTAGGCGGATAACGTGCCGACTCCGTGACGGACGTCGCCTACATCCCGGCCGAAAGCGTCACGCGCGAGCGACAGCCGGCGATCGGCTACGCGATGGCGCTCGGCGCGGGGACGCTGTTCGCGATCAACGGCACCGTGTCGAAGGTGATCCTCGAGTCCGGGCTCTCGTCGCTGCGGCTGACCGAGGTCCGCAGCACGGGTGCGCTGATCGGGCTCTTCCTGATCATCCTCGCCACCCACCCGGAAGCTCTGCGGACGAACCGGCGCGAGCTGCTCTACCTGGCGGCCTTCGGCGTCTTCGGTGTGGCGTTCGTCCAGCTCTTCTACTTCCTGGCGATCCACCGGCTGCAGATCGGCGTGTCGCTGCTGATCCAGTACCTCGGCCCGCTGTTCGTCGCCCTGTTCGCCTTCTTCGTGCTGAAGGAGCACGTGCGGGGACGGATCTGGGTCGCGCTGGCGCTCGCGCTCGGTGGGCTGACGCTCGTGGTCGACCTGTGGCACGGCGTGTCGCTCGACGGGCTCGGCGTACTCTTCTCGCTCTGCTCCGCGGTGACGTTCGCCGGGTACATGCTGCTGGCCGAGCGGGCGGTCGGCCGTCGTGACCCGCTCTCGCTGCTCTGCTTCGGGTTCTTCTTCGCCACGCTCTTCTGGGCGATCGCGCAGCCGTGGTGGAGCTTTCCGTTCGACGTGCCCGGCCGGACGGTGTCGCTGCTGGGCCACCTCTCCGACCTGCACCTTCCGATCTGGGTGCTGATGACCTGGATGATCGTGCTCGGGACGATCGTCCCGTTCTTCCTGATCGTCGGCTCGATGCGTCACATCACCGCCACTCGGGCGGGGATCCTGGCGATGGTGGAGCCGGTCGTCGCGAGCCTGGTCGCGTGGGCCTGGCTCGGCGAGACGCTGAACGGCACCACGCTCGTCGGCGGCGCGATCGTGCTCTGCGGGATCGTGCTCGCGCAGACTGCGCGCTGAGCCTCAGGCGTTGCAAAGATGGGCCGAACGGCCTATTGGCAGGGGCGCCGAGCGGGCATACTCTGGCAGCACTGGGCGATGCGAACTGCGGTCGGCCTCTGGTCGATATATCCGCGGTGAGCACTAGGAAAGGCCCGCTGCGCCGACCCCCCCGAGCAGCGGGCTTTTCCGTTTCTGGAGACGAGCACGGAGAGGACTGACCCGTCGAGTCTGTCCACGGTTCCGTTTCCCCTTCTCGAGAGTTGCGACGGACACCGGGTGTCCCGCCGACCGGAGCTACCATCAGGTCGGTGGTTGCGCGGCTGCTTCTTGCCTCGCCTCGTGGATACTGCGCTGGCGTCGAGCGGGCCGTGGAGACCGTGGAACGCGCGCTGGAGCTGCACGGGGCGCCGGTCTACGTCCGCCGTCAGATCGTCCACAACGCGCACGTCGTCCGGGAGCTCGAGCGTCGCGGCGCCGTCTTCGTCGAGAGCGAGGAGGAGCCGCCGGCAGGATCGCTCGTCGTGCTGTCGGCGCACGGGGTCGCGCCGGCCGTGCACGAGCGCGCGGCGGCGCGCCGGTTGCGCACGATCGACGCGGTCTGCCCGCTCGTCACCCGGGTGCACGCGGCCGTGCGTCGGTACGCCGGGGCGGGCTACTCGATCCTGCTCGTCGGGCACGCGGATCACGAGGAGGTGGTCGGCACGCGCGGGGAGGCGCCTGAGCGCGTGACGGTGGTCGAGAGCGTGGTCGACGCCGAGCGGGTGGTCGTGCCGGATCCCCTCCGGGTCGCGTACGCGACGCAGACGACGCTGTCGGTCGACGAGACCGCGTCGATCGTTGCCGTCTTGCGGCGCCGGTTTCCGGACATCGCCGGGCCCGACGAGGGCGACATCTGCTACGCGACCACGAACCGGCAGCAGGCCGTGAAGGAGCTGGCGGCGGAGGTCGACGTCGTGCTCGTGATCGGCTCGCGCAACAGCTCGAACTCGAACCGGCTCGTCGAGACCGCGCGCGCCGCGGGTGTCGCCGCCTACCTGATCGAGGATGAGAGCTCGATCGACGAGCACTGGCTCGAGGGCGCCGGTGCGGCCGGGCTGACCGCCGGCGCATCTGCGCCGGAGTACCTCGTCCGGCGCGTGTGCGACTGGTTCCGCGCACGAGGCGTCGAGATCGTCGGGGAGTCGAACCCGACCGCGGAGGACGTCGTGTTCCGGCTCCCCACGCAGGTGCGCCGTATCGTCCCCGCCGCCTGAGCCGGCCTCTCAACCGCCTGTGGGCGAATCGTTGCGCTCTCGTAGGGGGTCTGACCCCGCACGCAAACGCAACGAGTTCTCAACAGCCGTCCGTTTCGGCTACTCGACGAAGTCTCTGAACAGGGCAATCGCGGTCGATCGGTTCCTGGCGAAGAGGCCGAGTACCTCGTCTGCGGCAACGAATGGCCAGGGCTCGCCGAGTCCGACGAGACCGGGATAGCTGGACCAGCGCCAGTCGAGCGGAGAGTCGCACAGACCCGCCTCGACGGGGTTCCTGGCGAAGTAGCGAAGGCACCAGAGAAAGTGCCCTTGCTCCTCGACGAGACGGGAGCCGTAGCGGGCTCGGAACAAGTGGCCCGGACGAGCGTGGCGGCGGTTGAAATCGGTTGCGTACCGGCTGTTGAGCTCCTGCATCCCGGCGGCGATGTTCGCGTGCTTCGTCCGGAACAGCTGGTGGCCGTGCGTGCCCATGAGCACGAGGCCGTAGCACGTCCACTCGTACTTCTCGACGACGCCGGCGAGAATCGAGACGAAGTGCGCGCGATCGACGTCGTCCACGAAGAGATGCCAGCGATCGGTCGCGTTACCGGTGACGTGGTAGAGCGTGTCGGGCGCCTGCATGCGAAGCGGGCGGGGCATCAGCTCGACGGTAATCGGGCTTACGGGCCGAAGCCGGCGCCGCGCGTGAATCGGCGCACTCTTGGCGCACTTCTGTACGGGGTCTGACCCCGCCTGAAGCGCCGGACCGTCCGAACCGGCCGGGAGTGGCGCGGCCTCAGGCCTTCTCGATCTCGAGCGCAGCGCCGTCGACCTGCAGGTCGACGGCGAGCGTCTCCGCCTTGATCCAGTCGCCGTGCCGGTCGGCGAGGTCGGCGTCGGCGGACGGCAGCGTGACGACGATTCGGTCGGTCAGGTCCAGGCCGCGCTCCTTGCGCAGCGCGTTCAGTGCGTGGATCAGGTCGTACGCCCGACCCTCCTGCTCGAGCTCCGCGTCGACGTCGAGGTCGAGCCTGACGGAGAAGCGCTCCGAGTGCGCCCAGCCCCGTTCCTTCGCACGCTCCACCAGGAGCTCGTCGGGCCCCAGCTCCTGCCCCGCAGCCCGCACGCGACCGTCGCCGAGCTCCTCGAAGTCGCCGGTCTCGAGCGCAGCCTTCACCGCCGGGAGCCGCGGGCCGAGCCGCGGGCCGAGGACGCGAAGATTCGGCTTGTAGCTGAAGCGGACGGGCGCGCTGTCCAGGAGCTCCACCTCCTTGACCCGCAGCTCCTCCTTGATCTCGTCGACGTGGTGCCGCGCCGCCTCTGATCCGAACACGGACGCGCGGCGCAGGGGCTGCCGCAGCTTCACGTTCTCCTCTGCGCGGGCCTGCCGCCCCAGCTCGACCACCTCACGAAGCTCGGCGACCTCGGCCAGCAGCGCCGAGTCGACCTCCCCCGCCTCCGGCCAGCCGGCCAGGTGCACCGAGCCCGGCGCGCCCTCGCACGCCCCCGCGACGAGATTCCGCCACAGCTCGTCGGCGAGGAACGGCATCACCGGAGCGATCACGCGCAACCCCTGAGCGACCGCGTACCACAGCGTCCGGAACGCGGCCTCGTCGAACGAATAGAAGCGCCGCCGCGAGCGGCGGATGTACCAGTTGGAGAGATCGTCCACGAAGGCATCGAACGCACGTGTGACTGCCGGCGTCCAGTAGCGGTCGAAGCCCGCCGACGTCTCTGTCACCAGCTGCCCGACGCGGGCGACCAGCCAGCGGTCGAGCGGGTGCACCACCGGCGGCCCGCTGCGCAGATCGTCGTACGAGGGCGAGAAGTCCTCGATGTTGGCGTACGTGACGAAGAACGAGACCGAGTTCCAGAGCGTGAGCAGCCGCCGTTCGACCTCGCGGGCCGGGCCGTATCCGAACTTCAGGTTCTGTGCCGGCGGGGTCTCGCAGAACTGCCAGCGCATCACGTCGGCGCCCATCCGGTCGAACGCCTCGTTCGCGTCGATCGCGTTCCCCCACGAGCGGTGCATCTCGCGGCCCGTCTCGTCGAGGAGCTTCTCGTACGTCAGCACACGCCGGTACGGCGACCGCCCGACCAGCGTCACCGACATGAAGAACTGCGAGTAGAACCAGAGCCGGATCTGCTCGCGCATCTCGGAGATCCAGTCGGCGGGGAACCACCGCTCCCAGTAGGCGAGGTCGGGCAGATCGGCGCCGGTCAGCCCCCGCGCCGCTCCGGTCGCGTTCCCCCCGGGCACGTACGCGGGGCTCTCCCAGCCGAGCGTCGAGAACGGAACGATGCCCGCGTCGAGCCAGGCGTCGCCGACCTCCGGGATCCGCCGCACCTCGACGCCGCACGACTCGCAGCGGATCAGGACCTCGTCGATCCACGGGCGGTGCAGCTCCTGCAGCTGATCGAGCCCGCTCACCGCCCGCTCCTCCAGCTCGGCGCGCGAGCCGATCAGGTTCAGCTGTCCGCACGAGCACGGGTAGAAGGGCAGCGGCAGACCGAAGTAGCGCTTGCGCGAGATGTTCCAGTCGCCCATGTTGGCGAGCCAGTCGTCCATGCGCTTGCCGTATTGCGGCGGCGTCCACTCGACCCCACGGTTCTCCTCGCGCAGTTGCTCCCGCACCTCGTCGACGCCGATGAACCAGTCGTCGACCACCCGGAAGACGAGTGGCGTGCGGCAGCGCCAGCAGATCGGGTAGCGGTGGGTGATCCTCCCCGCCTCGACCAGCAGGCCGCGGTCGCGCAGCGACTCGATCACCGGCTCCTCGACCTCGCCGGTCGACATCCCGGCGAACGGGCCGTACTGCGGGTAGAAGCGTCCACCCTCGTCGATCGGGACGAGCACCGGTAGGTCGTGCGCCTTGGAGAGCTCGAAGTCCTCTGTGCCGGCGCCGGGGGCGATGTGGACGATCCCCGAGCCCTCGTCCAGTGCCACCTCGTCCCAGGGGATCACGCGGTGCACGACGCCGGCCTGCGGCTCGAGCTCGTCGAACGGCCCCTCGTACTCGAGGCCGACCAGCTCCTCGCCGCGCACGACGTGGTCGTACTCCTCGCCGGTCTCGGCCAGCCGCCAGCCGCCGTCGCGCAGCCCGTACTCGGCCTCCGGCCGGACGGCGGCGGCGACGTTCGCCGGCAGCGTCCACGGCGTCGTCGTCCAGACGACCAGCGCTTCGCCCGGCCGATCCTTCAGCGGGAACCGGACGTAGAGCGACGGGTGGTCGAGCTCCTCGTAGTTCCCCTCCCCTGCCTGCTCGTGCTGCGACAGCGACGTCCCGCAGCGCGGGCACCACTGTGTCGAGCGGTGCCCCTGGAAGAGCCAGCCGCGGCGGTGCACCTCCTTGAGGAACCGCCAGATGTACTCGATGTTCGTGTCCGAGAACGTGTAGTAGTCGTTGTCCCAGTCCATCCACATGCCCAGCCGGCGGGACTGCTGCGTGATCACTTCCGCGAACTCGGCGACACGCTCCCGGCAGCGGGCGGCGAACTCGGCGAGGCCGTAGTCCTCGATGTCGCGCTTCGAGTTCAGCCCCAGCGACTTCTCGACCTCGACCTCGACCCAGAGGCCCTGGCAGTCGAAGCCGTTCTGGTAGCGGAGCTCGTGGCCGCGGAGCGCCTGGTAGCGCTGGAAGACGTCCTTGAGCGTCCGGCCCCAGGCGTGGTGGACACCCATCGCGTTGTTCGCGGTGATCGGCCCGTCGACGAAGCTGAACCTCGGACCGCCCTGGTTCTGCTCGCGCAGCCGGTCGAAGGTGCGCTCGGCGTCCCAGCGCTCGAGCACGGCCAGCTCGAGTGCCGGGTGGTCCGGGACAGGGGGAAGCGGCGCGAACCTGCGTGCCATGCGTTCGATTCTAGAGCGGCTCGTCGGGCGGTTCGCGCGTCCCCGAAGGGAACATTCCAGCCGGTACGCTCGTTACCACTTGTGATTCCAGTCATTACGCAAGACCGAAAGGAAACGACTGAATGTCCAGCGCAGTGACCACGCAGACCTTCGAGGAAGAGGTTCTGCAGAGCGAGACGCCGGTGATCGTCGACTTCTGGGCCGAGTGGTGCGGGCCCTGCCACGCCGTCTCCCCCGTCCTCGACAAGATCGCCGAGGAGCGGGCAGGCGAGCTCAAGCTCGTCAAGATCAACGTGGACGAGGAGCAGGAGCTGATGATCCGCTACGGGGTGCAGTCGATCCCGACGATCGTCCTCTTCAAGGACGGCGCTCCGGCCGCCGCGGTGATCGGCGCGCAGCCCAAGGGCGCGATCGAGCGCGGGCTCGGATTGATCGAGGAAGCCGCCTAACCGCGGCCTCTGCCCCTCGGGGTCAGAGCCCTGACGGATGCGGCCCGCGACGCGGGCCGCGCTGCTCGGTTAGCCAGCGCTCGAGCGGCTCCGCCATCGCAATCTCGCGGAGCGGCGGCAGCTCGTCCAGCGCGAACCACTTCAGCTCGGTGACGTCGTCGGCGGCGCACGGTGTGCCGCCGACGACCCGAGACAGCCACACCAGATTCAGCACCGTCCGCGTCCCCGGCCCTTCGCCGTACGGCACGAGGAAGGCACCGAACCACTCGTACGGCTCGACCACCAGGCCGGTCTCCTCGAGCAGCTCGCGCCGGAGGGCGTCGAGCGGGTGCTCGTCCTCCCCGAGGAAGCCGCCGGGGAGATCCCACATGCCGGCGTACGGCTCCCAGCGCCGGCGGGTGAGCAGGACGCGTCCTTCGTGGTCCACGCAGAGGGCGCACGAGGCAGGCGCCGAGTTCGCGTAGGCGATATACCCGCACGCTGCGCACTCGGCGCGACCGTCGTCCGGCTCGATCCGGGCGCCGCAGCGCGGGCAGTGCCGCCAGTCGTCGAAGAGCCCCATGCCAGGCAGTATGTGCGTCGATGCCGATCCGCGAGCACGAGTTCAGTCGCGTCGGCCTGCTCGCCGAGCTTCCGGGACAGACCCTCCGCAAGCTCTCCGAGCGGATGCGCCGCGATTCGATCGGGGCAGGCGCGGAGGTCGTCCGCGAGGGCGACCGGGGGAAGCGCTTCTACGTCGTGCTCTCGGGTGTCCTGACCGTGACCCAGGAAGCCCGCGGCGAGCGGAACATGCTGAAACCCGGCGACTACTTCGGCGAGGTCGCACTGACGATGGACATGCCCCGGACCGCTTCGGTGCGCGCGCTGACACCGTCGGTGGTCGCGAGCTGCGACCGCGAGACGTTCGACGAGTTCATCCGGCCGCTGTTCTGCGACTGAGCAGGCCGAGGACGCGGCTGCGCAGAGCCGGATCGAAGCCGCGGGCCGACACCAGCTCGACGACCGTCAGCCGGCGGCCTCCGGTGAGGAGATGGATCTCGGCGACGTCGCTGCCGGCGCCCGTCGCGCGCGGCACCTTGAGCCGCAGGCCGACCCCCGGTCCGTGCCCGACGGTCTCGCCGCGAAAGGCCCGCTCCAGCTGCCTCTGGTAGTCGTCGCCGGCACCGCGCCGCCGCGCCTCGGCGGCGTCCTTCGCGGTCGCGAAGGTCAAAGTCGACGTCCTGATCGCGTCGCCGCCCTTGACGAGCGCCTTCGTGTCGGCCCGACCGGTCACCGCGAGTCCGGACAGGTCGGGCGCCAGCTGCGAGATCCCTGGTGGATCGTCGACTGCGGCCCAGCCGGTGAGGTCGCCGGGACGCACCAGTGCAGCCGTCGTGGGTTTCTGCGTAGCCGTTCCGCAGGCCGTTAACAGCAGTGACAGGCTTAAGCCTGTCACTGCTGTTCGAGCTGCGCGACCGCTCACAGCTCGGCCAGCACGGCGTCGGACAGCGCCGGCCACGCCGTCACCGCCCAGTCGCCGAAGTCGCGGTCGGTCAGACAGCCGAGCGCGACTCCGACCTCCGGGTCGCCCCAGAGGAAGGTGCCGCTGCGGCCGAAGTGGCCGAACGTCCGGGGTGAGTTCCGAGCGCCGGTCCAGTGCGGCGACTTGGCGTCGCGCAGCTCGAAGCCGAGGCCCCAGTCGTTCGGCTCCTGCCGGCCGAAGCCGGGCAGCACGCCCACCAGCCCTGGGAACTGCACCGACGTCGCCTCGGCGAGCGTCTCCGGCGCGACCAGCGTCGGCGCGAGCAGCTCGCGGCCGAGCGCGAGCAGGTCGTCGAGCGAGCCGTACACGCCCGATCCCGGCCGGCCGTCGTAGCGCGCGCGGAGGCCGAGCGGGTCGATCACGGCCTCGCGGAGATAGTCCGCGAACGGCATTTCGGCATGCTCGGCCAGCGCGGCGCCGAGGACGTCGAAGCCGTGGTCGGAGTAGATTCGCCGCTCGCCCGGCCGAGCGATCGGGCTCCCGCCCTCGAGCGGCAGCCCGGAGGCGTGGGCGAGCAGATGCCGGAACGTCGAGCCCCGCGGGCCGGCCGCCGCGTCGAGGTCGATCGCGCCCTCCTCGGCCGCGACGAGACACGCCACCGCGGTCACCGGCTTCGTCACCGACGCCCAGCGGAACTCCCGTCCGGGGTCGCCGTGCACGGCCACGAGGCCCTGCGCGGAGACGAGACCGACCGCCACGTGCTCGGCAGGCCAACCCTCGACGGTTCGCAACGCGTCCACGGGGGTTGGATACTAGGGAGATGGAGCGGCAGCTCATCGCCTCCGGCTCGCCGTACGAGCCCGTGATGGGGTTCTCGCGGGCCGTGCGCGTCGGGCAGCACGTGTTCGTCGCCGGCACCGCCCCGGTCATGCCCGAGGGCGAGGCGCTTCCGCGGGACGCCTACGCCCAGGCGAAGCGGTGCCTCGAGATCATCGTCGCCGCGCTCGACGAGGCCGGCGCCCGCCCCGAGCACGTCGTCCGCACCCGGATCTTCGCCACCAGTGCCGACGACTTCGAGGAGATCGCCCGCGCCCACGGAGCCGTCTTCCGCGACGTGCGACCCGCCTGCACATACGTGGTCACGAGCCTGATCGACTCGCGCTGGCGGGTCGAGATCGAAGCCGAGGCGCTGATCGCGTGAAGCAGGCGTTCCCGCCGTCGATCACCGGCAAGGGCGCCGGATTCGCCGAGGGCGGAAGCGTGCTCGACCACAGCTTCGGCAAGGGCGACCCGTACACGCTCGGTGTCGAGGAGGAGTACATGCTCCTCGACGGCGAGACGTTCGATCTCGTCCAGCACGTCGACACCGTCCTGGCCGCGGTCGCCGGCCACGAGCTCGAGGAGCGGATCAACCCGGAGCTGATGCAGTCGGTGATCGAGATCACGACGCCGGTCTGCAGGACGCCCGCCGAAGTCGAACGGGAGCTGACCGCGCTCCGCAGCTACGTCACCTCCGTCGCCGCCGACAAGGGGCTCCGGGTCGGTTCCGCCGGGACCCACCCGTTCAGCCTGTTCGAGCGCCAGCGGATCACGGCGCGCGACCGGTACCACAACCTCGTCGACCAGATGCAGTACGTCGCGCGGCGCGAGCTGATCTTCGGGATGCACGTGCACGTGGCGGTCGACGGACCGGAGAAGGCGATCCAGGTGGTGAACGGCCTGCTCGCCCACCTCTCGCAGCTGCTCGCCCTCACCGCCAGCTCTCCGTTCTGGCGCGGCGAGCCGACCGGCCTCGCCTCCAGCCGGCAGATGGTCTTCGCGGCCTTCCCCCGCTCCGGGCCGCCGCCGCGCTTCCGGGACTACGCCGACTACGCCGAGGTGGTCGGCCAGCTCGAGCGCACGGGTTGCATCCCCGACTACACGCACATCTGGTGGGACATCCGGCTGCACCCGCGCCTGGGCACCGTGGAGATCCG
>Ga0070683_100001684_pt1 | contig 17172 bp, 17 predicted proteins | sample KBSC713LmetaG_FD_64662 | JGI IMG/M metagenome (GOLD analysis project Ga0070683, IMG submission 64662) | Corn rhizosphere microbial communities from Kellogg Biological Station, Michigan, USA - KBS C7.1-3L metaG | ecosystem: Host-associated > Plants > Roots > Rhizosphere ... | reverse complement strand
AACCGATCCAGGAGGATCAACACAGATGCGTCTCACCGCTAAGAAGGGCTTCACTCTGATCGAGCTGCTGATTGTCGTGGTTATCATCGGCATTCTGGCGGCGATCGCGATCCCGAAGTTTGCCACCACGAAGGAGAAGGCGTACGTCGCGTCAATGAAGACCGACCTGCGTAACCTCGCGACGGCCGAAGAGGCGTACTTCTCTTCGTACAACACGTACTTCTCGGGTACCGCGTCGAACGTGGCCGGAACGGTGACTCCGCTCAACAACTACGTCCCGTCAGGTGGTAACACGATCACCATCACGGGTGCGGACAGCACCTGGCAGGCGGGCGCGACCAACTCCTTCACGGCCAAGCTGTGCGGCGTCAAGGTTGGCGGCGGCTTCCCCGCAACGGTGAACAGTGTCTCGGTGGTCACGGATGGCTCGCCGGTTTGCCAGCCGTAACACTCTGACTGGGTGAACAACAACGAGGGCGGTGGCTCACTCCGAGCTGCCGCCCTCGCTGCATCAGTCCTCGTTGTGCCACCCTTCCAGCACGTTCGTCACCCGCTCCGCCGTGCGATCGCTCGGCGTGTGCAGAATCGCGATCAGGTTCCCCGACTCGATGTAGCGCGCACTGTAGATCGACGGGAGCCCGGCCTGCGTGGTGTCCAGCTTCGAGCTCTCCCGTTCCCGTGCCGCCGCGCCAGGATAGAGATACAGCTCCAGCGTCCCCCCGCTCACGTGCAGCACGTGAGCGCTCACCGTGAGCGGCGCATGACGCACGGTCTGCGCCGAGTCCGCTACAACGAGCCCCGCATCGGTGAGCCGCCGTACGACCTCCGCCAGGCTCCACCCCCCGCCGCCCGCCTGTGCCGCGCCTGCGTTCGACGCGCCGCCTCCGGTCGCCGTCGTCCCGCCAGGTGCGCCCGCCGCACCCGGATGCGTCGCCCCGTGCGCTGCCGGCGCCGTACCGTTGTCCTTCCCGCCCCCGCCCCGGCACCCGGCCACCACGGTGATTACCGCGACCACTACCGGCGCGATTGCTGCACGCACCCGCATCTCAAAGCCGCGCTTCGGGCCCGTTGACCCGCTCCCGCGACGCTCGCGCACGATCGGCCACGACTGACGCACTCTTCAGCGTGCTCTTCACGTCGTCGCCTTCCGCCGCCGGCAGATAGAGGAAGCTGATGACCGGACCGTGCCCCACCAGCCGGGCCTCCTCCGGCCGGCGCGTCAGACTCACGGCTATGATGGGAAGCTCGGCGAGCCGTAAATCCCGACCCCAGTCATGGAGCAGATCAGGCTGGAGCAGATCGTAATCGCAGATCACGACGTCGGGCGATCCCGCGCGCACCTCGGCGATGCCATCCTGCAGCCCGACCGCCGGAGTGCACTCGATGCCCGCCGCTTCAAAGAACGAGCAGAAATGCTCGCTGAGTATTCTATGCCTGCCAATGCAGATGGCGTTCATGGGAGCTGCCAGCCGGGGGATGGTAGCTGGGGGCTACCAACCCCAGCGACCGCTGTCAACCTGCATAACAATACGTACATCCCTTTTCCTGCGCGCGGTTCACGCCCCAGACGCCGGACGGGAGGATCGTGACGCCCGGAACGAGGCCGGCAACCCACTCCTTCTTCGCCGTGTCCTTGTCCACGCCGATCGCCTGGCCGCGCATGCCGCTCCAGATCGTCAGCGCCACGTTGCATACGCCAATGATCCCGCCGCGCGACTGGAGATGCTCGATTTCGGCGTCGGGGAGCAGAATGTCACCGGGCTTGGAGTGGTAGAACGGATTGCGCAGCGCGGGCTGCTTCGTGGCGGGATCCTTGATCCCGAACGCTTCGCCGAGCTTGTACTTCTCCCAGATCGCGTCGGTGAAGGCAATGGGGATGCCGGCATGTCGCAGCACGACCACCGCGCCGAGATCGCCGTCCTTCACGCCGCTGGCTTCGTTGTTGGTGTTCATGAACACCGTGGGGAAGATGAGCGGCATCCCGTCGTTCACGGCCGTACCATCGAAGATCTGCTTGTGCTTTCCCTTCACGTCGGGCCAGTCCTCGACGCTCGACGGTCCCCGCCCGCCGCCAGCACTCGGTGCGCGCGCCGGGACGGGTTCCGCGCGCAGTGTCCGCGGCAAGGCACCGGCGACGCCGGCCGCGAGCGACACCGCCGCGAGTCGCTCGAGGAATCCGCGGCGGGGAACGTTGTCGAGAGAGTCGATGTCACGCATGTGCTACCTCCGGGTGTACCGTGAAAGTGTGACGTGCAACCGCTCCATCATTCAGTTCTTCGCCTGCGCACGCGCCGCCTCATGCGGCGGCGTGCCAACTGTGGGGTACGCGACGTCGGGCGGCGCGCCGCCTCGGGGCCAATCGTATTCCTTGCCGGGCAGGTCGGGCCGCGGGCGTGACGTGACATACGCCGCGACATCGAACGCCTGCTGATCGGTGAGCGTGCCAGGCTGATCGTACGGCATGTTGTGCCGGATGAAGCTCGCGGCCGTGCGCAGTCGTGCCATCCCCGCGCCGATGTTGAACGACTGGGCACCCCAGACCGGCGGCGCGACGGCGGTACCGCCACCGTCGTCGCCATGGCAGCGCGCGCAGCGCGAGGCGAAGAGCATGCGACCGACCGCGGAATCGCCCTTGAGAGGCGTCATGGCCGCGAAGCCTTCGCCCTTGACGTGCGCGCCAACCGGCACGTCGCGCGAGAGAAAGGCGAGATACGCGGTGATATCACGCAGTGCCGGGCTCGCAGCGGGAAGCGGATGCCCGTTCATGCTGCGCACGAAGCAGCCGTTGATCCGGTCCTGAATGGTGATCGTGGTGCCCGAGCGCGCACTGTACTGGGGAAAGCGCGCATAGACGCCGACGAGGGGCGCCGAGTTGGCGCGCATGCCGCCATCGAGATGGCAGCTCAGGCAGCGCAGCTTGTTGCCGACGTTCGCGGGCAGACTGTCCGGCGTGTGTTCGAGCAGCGCGCGCCCGCGCCTGATGGAAGCACCGAGCGCTCCGGCCGGAATCTCGTTGTCCCCGGGCGCGCGAAGGGCGACGGTGGCATCGCCGCGCTGGCACGCGGCGGCGATGCACAGGAGGGCGGGGAGCGTCGCACGCCGTGCGACGCTCCCCGCCCTCCTGTGCATCGCCGCCAGCGCGGGAAGCGGCGCGCTGCGCACACCTGAGGGAATCGCCTGCGGCTGCGGGAAGCGGCGGCCTGCGGCCGCCTGCGGGAAGCGGTCTTCGCCTTGCTGTAACGACACGACACCCTCATCGCGGTGATTGCTCGGCCCTCAGCATACGTCGCAAATCCAGGCAACGCCAGCCGTCCGGCCCGGCACCGCTTCCCACAGGGCGCTCCCGCAGGGGAGCCGCCCGCTTCCCACAGGCCGCCGCCGCAGGCGGTCGGCCGCTTCCCGCAGGCGCGCGCAGCGCGCCGCTTCCCGCGATTCTCCTGCCGGGGTAAGCCGCCGGCCTGCGGCCGGCCGCTTACCCCGGCAGGAGAATCGTGAACACGCTCCCCACCCCCACCTCGCTCTCCACCGTCAACGTCCCGCCCAGCAGATTCACCAGCCCGCGCGACACGCTCAGCCCCAGTCCCGTCCCGCCCGCGCGCCGCGTCGTCCGGCGCTCGGCCTGCCAGAAGGGCTCGAAGATCCGGTCGAGATGCTCGTCGGCAATGCCGATCCCCGTGTCGCGCACGTCAATGCGCACGGTGTTCTCGTCGCAGCTTGCCGTCAGATCAATGCGCCCGCGCTCGGTGAACTTCACGGCGTTCGACAGGAGGTTCACGAGCACCTGGCGCAGCTTGGCCGGATCCGTGAAGAGCGTGTGGGGTTGTGCCGGTGGTGTCGCGGCCAGCGTGAGCCGGCGCGCCGCCGCGAGCGGCGTGATGAGCGCAACGGATTCGTCGAGGATCGTGGCGAGCGCGATCGGCGTGGACTCGCAATGTTCGTCGTCGGTCTCCAGACGCGAGAAGGTGAGCAGCTCGTCAATGAGCTGCAGGAGGTGCATGGCGCTCACCTTGATGCGCTCGAGCTGCAGGTGCTGCGCGTCGTTCACCGGCCCGCTCACCCCATCCGCGAGCAGCTCCTCGTAGCCGAGGATGGCGGTGAGCGGCGTGCGCAGCTCGTGGCTCATCACCGCCAGAAAATCCGTCTTGGCCTGATTGGCCGCCTCGGCCTCGGCGCGCGCCCGCTGCTCGGCGTTGAACAGTTGCGCACGCTCGAGGGCCAGCGCGCACTGCGCCGCGAACGCCAGCAGCATTGCGCGATCTTCCTCGGTGAACTCGCGCGCCTCGGGAAAGTTGAAGCACACCACGCCGCCCACACGTCCGCCCAGAACGATGGGCATGCCCGCATAGGCGGAGAGCGAGTTGGCGCGCAGAATGGGCGCGATCCGCGGATAGCGCTCCTCGATGACCGTGATGGAGGTCAGGAAGAGCGGCTCGCCCGTGCGCACGATGTCACGTCCCGGCGTGCCGCTCTCCACCGGATAGTGCATCCATTCCCGGGCGAGCTCCTCCGGATACCCGACCCAGCAGAGCGCGCGGAATTCCTGACGGTCCTCGCTGAGGAGAACGACGTCGCCCGCCGTGGCACCGAATGCGGGGAGGGCCTGGCGCAGCACGACGGCGCTGACTTCCTCTTCGGCGAGCGCGCCCGAGAGCGCCGCGGTGAGCGACTGCAGCGTTCTGGCGCGCGACTCCGCGCCGCGTGCGAGGCGCACCATCGTCGAATGCGGTTCGTCGAACTCGTGCGGCGACTCCTGCTCGAGTGCCTGCAGCAGCAACCCGTCACGATGCGGCATGACGTGCAGTTGCAGCGGAACGCCAAGGGTGGCGGCGTCCACCTGGCGTACGAAGGGCGTGCGCCGCACCATCGCCCGCTGCAGCTCGCCCCAGAGCGCGGGATCGGGCGCGAGCACGGGATAGTCCCAGATCGCGGCACCGAGCAGGTCCGCGCGTACTCGCCCCGCGATCTCGACGGCCCGGCGATTGACGGCGGTGATGCGCCAGTCGCTGTTGATGACGCAGATCACGCCGGGGAGCGACTCGATCAGGTCGTCCGATTGGCTGGATGCTCCGTGCGAGGCACGTGGTTGAAGGAGCGGTGATGGCACGTGTGCAATATAAGCGGGAAGCGGCCGGCCGCCTGCGGCGGCGGCCTGCGGGAAGCGCCGCGCGAAGCGCGGCTGCGGGAACCGGCGGCTGAGCCTGTCGGCTCAGCGCCTGCGGGACGAACGACGCAGGTCTGGTGCCGGGGCCTCGATCTGCTGTATTCTCGTTGGCATTCCCGTCCGCAAGAGCATTCGCCATCCACTCCCGACATGAAGCGGTCCACATCCCGCAGGGCGCTCCCGTGAGGGAGCCGCCCCCTTCCCTCCACGCGCTGCTCCGCGCCGCGAGCCGCGGCGAGGATGGTGCGTTCGACCAGATCTTCACCTGCGTGTACGATGAGCTGCACGGCCTCGCCCATGTCGTACGCGCTGGACGGGGGACCGGGACCATCGACACCACGGCGCTCGTGCACGAAGCCTATCTCAAGCTGCTCCCCTCGGCGTCACTCGACTGGCAGGACCGCAAGCATTTTCTCTCCGTTGCGGCGCGCGCGATGCGGCAGGTGCTCATGGCGGCGGCGCGCGACCGGCTCGCGCAGAAGCGTGGGGGCGGCGAGGTCACGGTCACCTTCGACGAAGGCGTGCACGGCATGTCCCTGCGCGTGGAAGAGCTGCTGGATCTCGACGACGCGCTGCGCCGCCTCGCGCTCCTCGACGAACGTCAGGCACGCATCGTGGAATACCGCTTCTTCGCCGGCCTCAATGTCGAGGAGACCGCACAGGCGCTCGGCCTCTCCGTGCCCACCGTGAACCGGGACTGGCGCGCGGCACGGGCCTGGCTCGCGCGCGAGCTTGCCCCCAATGGACGCTGATCGCTGGCGGCTGGTGCAGAAGATCTTTCACGCCACGCTCGACCGTCCCGAGTCCGCGCGCCCCTTCTTCCTGGACCGTGTCTGCGCCGACGACAGCGCGCTGCGCGCGGAGGTGGCTTCGCTGCTCGACGCCGACGCGCACGCGCCGGGCATCCTCGACGCGCCGGCGCCGTCCCTGGCCGCGCTGCTGACGCCGGATGAGAGCGACACGCGCGCCGGCGAACACATTGGCGGCTACCGGCTCATCCGCGAGATCGGCCGCGGCGGGATGGGGGTAGTCTATCTCGCGGAGCGCGAGGCGACGCCCGGAGTGGTCGCCATGAAGCTCATTCGCGGCGACCTCACCAGTCCCGAGCTCAATGCACGCCTGGTGCACGAGGGACGCGTCCTGGCGCGCCTCGAACACCCGCACATCGCGCGGCTGCTCGACGTGGGCGTCGGGCCGCACGACGATCCATGGTTGGCCATGGAATTCGTGGACGGGCAGCCCATTGATCGCTACTGCGATGCCCACCGGCTCCCGATCGGCGCGCGGCTCGCGCTCTTCGCCACCGTGTGCGGCGCCGTGCAGCACGCGCACGCGGGCTTCGTGGTGCACCGCGACATCAAGCCGTCCAACATCTTCGTGACGCCCGCGGGCGACGTGAAGCTGCTGGACTTCGGCATCGCCAAGCTGCTGGGTGACGATGCCAGCACCGGCCCGCGCACCAACACCGGCGTCCGCCTCATGACACCGGAGTACGCATCGCCCGAGCAGGTGCGCGGCAAGGGCGTGACGGCGGCGAGCGACGTATATGCGCTCGGCCTGCTGCTCTACGAGCTGCTCACCGGCCATCGCGCCTACCGCATCGCGAGTCGCTCCGCGGGCATGATCGAGCGGGCCGTGCTCCACGAGGTGCCGCTGCCCCCATCGCGCGCCGTGGCGCTCTCCGAGCGTGACACTCGCGGCGGACGCACGTATGAAGTGACCGCCGGAAGCGTGAGCGCGGCGCGCGCAACGACACCGGCCGCGCTGGAGCGCGACCTCGAAGGGGATCTCGACGCCATCGTGCTCCGCGCGCTCGAGAAGCGACCGGAGGATCGCTACCCGTCGGCGTGGCACCTCGTGGATGACATCCGCCGGCACGAACACGGCGTGTCCACGACCGCGCAGCCGCACGCGTCGTAGCGCATCAGCCGCGCCGACTCACCCGCACTTCATCACCCGCACCGGGATGCCGCCGTTCCGCGTGCGGAGCAGCGGCGCACACTCCAGCCCGAGCTGCCGCTCGAGGACACGGTCCGCCGACAGTACCACGAGCGTGCACCCCGGCCACCCGCGTCGCGCCACGCGACCCAGCGTGGCGTAGAGATCGCGCAATGCCGGCGCATCGCCAATGCGCTTGCCGTACGGCGGGTTGGTCACCAGCCACCCGGGTACCTCAGGCGGCGTCACGGCGGACAGTGCGCGCCGGGAAAACTCGATGTCGTCCGCCACGCCCGCGCGTGCCGCGTTGGCGTGCGCCGCCTCCACGGCGCCCGCGTCGCGATCCGACGCGAGAATCGGCGCGCGCGCGCGCGGCAACACAACACCGTGCGCCTGCTCGAGCAGCGCCTGCCAGGCGCGTGTGCTGGCACCGGGCCAGTGCACGCAGGCAAAGGTGCGCGCAATGCCCGGCGCGATACGTCGCGCCAGGAGGGCGCCCTCGATGGCGATGGTTCCCGCGCCGCACATCGGGTCGAGCAGGGGCGCGCTCGTGTCCCAGCCCCCCGCGACGAGAAGCGCCGCCGCCAGTGTCTCGCGCACCGGTGCCTTCGCCGTTGCCGCGCGGTAACCACGCCGGTGCAGCAGCGTGCCCGACGTGTCGGCGCTGATGGAGCACTCATCGTGAAGCACGCGAACCACGAAGAGCTGTGAATGCGGCGCGCCAGAAGCATTGTCGCCGCTATCGTCGTCGCCATTGTCGTCCGCCGCGGCATCACGCGCGCTCACCGGTGCCACACCGCCAATGCGGTCCACGCGAGCGGCAATGGCCGTCGCAATGCGTTCAGCCACCGCGCCGGAATGATAGAGCTTCGACTTGCGGCACGTCACGCGCAGCTGCACCGCGGTGCCGGGCGCGAGGTAGCGCTCCCAGGGAAGCTGCTTCGCGCGGCGTTCGAGCTCGCTGAGTGCCCGCGCCCGGAAGCGGCCCACGCGCGCCATGACCCGGCTCGCGATGCGGGAATGCAGGTTGGCGCGAAACATCGTCTGCTCAGCGCCGGAGAACGCCACGCCGCCGGGCTCCACGGCGCCGGGCAAAGCGCCGAGCGCGCGCAGCTCCGCCGCGACGAGCGTCTCCAGTCCGGGAGCGCAGACCGCGAAGAGCTCGAATGCCGGCGCGCTATCGCTTCGCGCGACGCGCACGAGTCGCCTTGGTGGTTCCGCTCTTTCGCGCATCACCGCCGCCCTGTCGCTTCCCGGCTGGCGTGCCCTTGGGGTCCACCAGCTCCAGACTGCGCCAGAGATACCAGCACGCCACGGTGCTGAAGGGCGACCAGGGCGCGCCGATACGGTGCACGCGCTCCGCCGCAGGCAGTTTGCGCAACCGGTACGCGCGCTGGATCGCCTTGCGGATGCCGAGGTCGAGGTGCGGAAGCACATCGGGGCGCCCCAACCGGAACATGAGGAACATCTGCGCCGTCCACACGCCTACGCCCTTCACCGCCGTGAGCGCCGCGACGATCGCGTCATCGTCCAGATCGTGCAACGTGGACAGCGGCACTTCACCATTCGCCACCCGGCGCGACAGATCGCGGAGATAGCCGATCTTCTGGCGTGAGAGTCCCAGCGCGCGCAGCTCGGTGTCGGGCGTGTCGAGCAGCAACTGTGGCTCCGGCGTGGCACCGCCGAAGCGCGCCAGCAGACGGGAATGAATACTGAACGCCGCGCTCCCCGAAAGCTGCTGATACACGATTGCGCGCACGATCGCATCGAAGTGCGTACCGTCGACGCGAACCGTGTACCGGCAAGGGCCTACCTGGTCGATGAGTCGAGCGAGTACCGGATCAGCCCGCCTGAGATGATTGATGGCTTTGCGATGCATGCGCGATAAGGAAAATCACAGCGTGACGGAGCGGGATGGATATTGCGGTGGTGGATGGCATGGTAGCAACTTCCCGGCGCTTCCGCGGTATCAGAGCGACACGCTGTCGCGGTGCGGGCTGCCGCCCATCCACCAACTTCATCAGTGCGTGCACGGCGCGCGCAGAGGGACCATCGAGGTCATGAGACCCACATCCATCGTCGCGCTCGCGTCAGCGCTCGCGGGAGTGTTCGCGCTCTCGGCGTGTTCCAACTCCACGGAACCTGGTAATCATTCGAAATCGGGCTTTGCGCCCTGCCCGTCCGGCGCATCGCCCGTCACGGTGTCACTTCCTGTTGGTGGCGTGCAGGTCCTGGGAACGCCGCCTTCGCTCGACTGCGTGTCGCTGTCGGCGACGTCCGGCGCAACGTACGTGGTGGTCGCCGGCAATGCATCGCCCACCCCGGACGACACCATGATGTACAGTATTTCGGACAGCGGCTCGGGACTGCTCGCGCGCATGCTCAAGGACCGGCTGCTGTCGCAACAGCGCACGACGGTCGCGCCGGCGGCGGCCGGTCTGTTCTCGAGCATGGCGGAGGGCAGATTCCGCGCCCGCGAGAGCCGCGCGCTGCATCTGACCGACGCCGCCTGGCGTCGCGCGGCCTCCAGCAACATGCTGAGCCTGTCGCGCACGCGAGGCGTGGCGCGCATCTCCGGGGCCGTTGCCCTGCCATCCGTGGGCGACACCCTGTCGTACAACGTGCCCAACGCCACGTCGGACAGCGTCTGTACCGACTTCACGCATCAGCGCGCCGTGGTCAAGGCGGTCGGCGCCCATGGCATCATCGTGCAGGATGTGACGGCGCCCTCGGGCGGATTCACCACGACAGACTTCAATTCGCTGAGCGCCGAGTTCGATTCCGACATCTACGCGGCCGACACGCTGCACTTCGGTCAGCCATCGGACATTGACGGCAATGGGCACGTTCTGCTGCTGCTCACGCCGCAGGTGAATGCGGGTACCAAGCGCGGGTCGCAGGGCGTGCTGAACGGATTCTTCTTTGGCGGCGACCTCTTCCCGCCGAGCCTGTGTCCGGAGAGCAACCAGGCGGAGATCTTCTACCTGCTCGTGCCCGACCCCACGGGGAAGTTCAGCGATGCGCGGACAACGTCTGACGTGCGCCAGAGCATCCGCGGCACGATCGCGCACGAGTTCCAGCACATGATCAATCTCGGTGTGCGCATTCGCGACAATGCGCCCGACGAAGCCACCTGGATGAACGAGGGGCTCTCGCACTTCGCGGAGGAAATTGTCGGGCGCCGGGAGGACGGCTTCTCGGACATGCAGCCGCTGAACATTGGCGATGTCGCGAGCAATCTGGATGACTTCAACGCCTTCTATGGGCAGAACCTCGGTCGCTTCCGCGAGTATCTCTTCCACCCCAACCGGTATGGAGCGATCAGCGTGTACGCCGACACCAATCTCGCGGTGCGCGGCGCGGCGTGGTCGCTCTTGCGCTGGAGCGCGGACCAGTACGCGAACAGCACGAGCAGCATCGCGCCATTCACGCGGGCGCTCGTCGCGGGTCCGGACACGGGGCTGGACAATCTCGTGGCGCGTACGGGTGCTCCAGTCGACTCGCTCATGGCGGGATGGCTCATGGCCAACGTGGCGGACGACGCGGGCGTCACCGATCTGCCTGTCCGCTTCACGTACAAGAGCTGGGACATGACGAGCGCCGAGGAGGGAATCAACAACGGACAGTATCCGCTGCCGCTGATCTCGCTCGCGGCGGACAGCGCGCGCGTGGACACGGTTTCGTCCACCGCCGCGCAGTACTACATCGTGTCCTCCAGCTCCGCCGCCATCGTGCTGGGCGCGGTGGCGCCCGACGGCACGCCGCTCTCGTTCGCGGGAGCGAGATTGTATATCCTGCGGGTGCAGTGACTGGTAGCTTGTAGCGGGTAGCTGTCGACCGGGAATGGCGGGGGTGGCGCATACCAGTCGGCAGCTACCAGCCACCAGCCACCTTCCCCATGCGTCTCCTTCTCAAGTACTTCCTTCGCGGCCTCATCGTGATCGCGCCGGTGGCGGTCACGGTGTACGTCTGCTGGATCGTCTTCCAGCGGGTGGACAGTTGGCTGGGATTGCCGATTCCCGGAGCGGGATTCGTGCTCACGCTGCTCATCATCACGCTGGTTGGAGCGCTGGCATCGAATCTCGTCACGCGCGGCCTCGTGTCCTCGCTGGAAGGCGCCATGGAGCGGCTTCCGTTCGTGCGGCTGCTCTACACGTCCACGCGCGACCTGCTCAATGCCTTTGTGGGGGAGAAGCGGCGCTTCGACAAGCCGGTGGTCGTGACACTCACGCCGGACGGGAGCGTGAAGATGCTGGGATTCGTCACGACCGATGCGCTCGACCGCCTGGGACTCCCCGGGCACGTGGCGGTGTATCTCCCGCAGTCCTACGCGTTCGCGGGCAACCTGCTGGTTGTCCCGGTGAGCCGGGTCCTCGCGCTTCCCGCCGACAGCGCGGAGACCATGGCATTCATCGTGTCGGGGGGTGTGACGAGCGAGGAGATGGGTGAGGCGGGAAGCGGCGGCCTGCGGCCGCCTGCGGGAAGCGGGCGCCTGTGGCGCCCTGAGGGAAGCGGCTTGCGGGCCGAAGGCCCGCAGCCTGGGGGAAGCGCCGGCCGGGCCGAAGGCCCGGCGGCTGGGAACACGCCGCCCCCGCCAGATTCCCTTTCGGGATGAAGGCCCCTTCCCGCAGGGGCCTCTGGCCCCGCTTCCCGGAGACTCAGCTCGTCGCCGCCAGTTGCTCCGTCATGATTTCCAGATCGAACCCTTCCTTCCGCACGCGAAGGTCGTAGTACAGCAACGTCGTTACCACGCCCAGGAAGGGATAGGCAAAGCACATGATGATCGCGCCGACGACGGCCGAGACGGTGGGGTTGCGCGCCAGCACGAGGTTCACCCCCAGACTGAGAATCGTGAAGACTGCGCCATAGATCACCCACGCCAGGAGCATCGTCAGCAGCACACGCCACATCTGACCACCGGCAAGGCTCCAGGAGCGTGAAACGGAGTTCATCGCACCTGTCTTTTCCAGCATCAGCACCGCGGTCACGAACAACGTGCGGAGGATCAGATAGATCAACGGCGCGATGCACAGAAGGACCAGCAGGCCGATCAGGACACCCGAGTTCTTTCCGAGCAGCAGAGCAAACGCGACGGCCGGAACCACGAGCAGCGCGACCATTCCGACGCCTATGACGACGCCGCGCAGTATGAGCGCGCCAATCAGGCCGGGCAGACGCCGGGCGGCGGTGGCCAGTGCATCACTGACCCGGGCGGTACCCTCGAGATACGACTCGGAGACGGCGACGACGATCGCGCCTTCCGCCAGCACGGCGCAGAGGATCAGCACCATGGAAAGACCAAAGACACGTCCCGGGTGCAGCATGTCCACCCCCAGGAGGGCGACCAGGACGATGTAGGGGAGCAGGACGACTGCCGTCACCGCCGCGAGTTGTACGTAGCTCTGGCGCAGCAGGCGAAAGGATGCGTCAACGATTTCGGTGGCGGAGCGCGGCTTCAGTTGCGTGGCGGTCACGATGTCTCCTGATGAAGAGATTCTTGTGTTTGCTCCCCTCTCTCAAGCAGTCCCGGCCATGTATATTGGTACCAATTGAATTGACGAACAGGATACTGTGAGCGATACGACGCCAGAACATGCGGCGACCCGCGCGTCCACCACTGACGGCCTTCCGGTTGCGCCGTCGCTGGGGCCGACGCTGGATGCCACGCACATGCCCCATCAGCGGGCCGAGAACTATCACCGCATTGCGTTCATCAGCGGGCTTGCGATACTTGGCGCCTTCGGCGCCGGGTTCATCGCCATCGCGCTCATGCGGCTGATCGGACTCATCACCAATATCTCGTTTTTCGGCCAACTGTCCACATCGTTCGCCTCGCCCGCGGGCAACCACCTGGGGCTGTGGGTCATCGCCATCCCGGTCCTTGGCGGCATCATTGTCGGCATCATGGCGCGCTACGGCTCGCCGCAGATCCGCGGCCACGGAATCCCGGAAGCCATGGAGCAGGTGCTCTTCAACCAGAGCCGCATCTCGCCTCGATTGACGATTCTGAAACCGGTGTCGGCGGCCATCGCGATCGGAACTGGCGGGCCCTTCGGTGCGGAGGGCCCGATCATCGCTACGGGCGGAGCGCTCGGATCGTTGATCGGGCAGCTCGTCAAGGTGACGGCGGATGAGCGGAAGATCCTGCTCGCGGCCGGCGCGGCCGCCGGCATGGCGGCCACGTTCGGCAGCCCGGTGTCCGCCGTACTCCTGGCGATCGAGCTCCTCCTCTTCGAGTATCGCGCGCGATCACTGGTCCCGGTGGCGCTCGCCGCTGCCACGGCCACCGCGGTGCGCATCGCCTTCATGGGATCCGCGCCGATCTTCCCGATGGAAAACATCGTGGAGCCCAGCGGCCGCGCGCTCGCCGCGTACATCGTGCTCGGCGCCGTCGTCGGCTTCTTCTCGGTGTACGTCACGCGCGCCGTGTACGTGCTGGAGGATGGATTCGACAAGCTCCCCGTCCACTGGATGTGGTGGCCGGCAATCGGCGCCGTCGTCGTCGGGGTGATCGGCTTCTTCTCGCCGCACACCATGGGCGTGGGGTACGACAACATCGAGCACATCGTGGCCGGGAACATCGTCGGCACCGCACTGTTGTCGCTCGTCATTCTCAAGTTCGTGTCGTGGGCCGTGGCGCTCGCGAGCGGCACGTCGGGCGGCACGCTCGCCCCGTTGTTCACCATTGGCGGCGGACTGGGCTCCCTGCTCGGCGCCGCGATCATTGCCGTCGCGCCGAGCCTGGGGGTGGACATCCGCATCGCCGCGCTGGTCGGCATGGCGGCCATCTTCGCCGGCGCGTCGCGCGCGATGCTCACGTCGGTCGTGTTCGCGTTCGAGACCACGCGCCAGCCCATCGGCCTGCTCCCGCTGCTGGGCGGCTGCGCTACGGCGTATCTCGTCTCGCTGCTGCTCATGAAGCACACGATCATGACGGAGAAGCTGGCGCGGCGCGGCACGCGGATCGATTCCGAATATTCGGTGGACTACCTGTCGCAACTGCTCGTGCGCGACATCGCGACACCGGACATCGTCGTGCTGCGCGGCGAGGATGGGGTGGAGGACGTGCGCGACTGGATGGCGTCGCGGGACCCGAAGTCGCTGCATCAGGGATTCCCGGTCGTGGACGACGACGACAATCTGCTGGGGGTCGTGACGCGGCGGAATCTCCTGAACCTCGACCTCGACGTCGAGTGCAAGGTGAAGGAGCTCATCACGCGCCCGCCCGTGGTGATCTACGACACGAACACCGCGCGCGAGGCAGCGGACCACATGGTGCGCGAGCAGGTGGGTCGTCTGCCCGTGGTGACGCGTGCCGCGCCGCGCCGGATCATCGGCCTGGTGACGCGGAGCGACCTGCTCACCGCGCACGCGCGGCGCCTGGACGATCGGGACACGCTATCGCGGCAGATCGAGCTGGGGATGCCGGTGATGCCGTGGCATTTCGGGAAGACGGGGAGCGGCAGCGAGAGGCCGTAGGCCGCCGCCGCAGGCGGCGTCTGCGGGAAGCGGCGGCCGTTGGCCGCCTGCGGGAAGCGCCGGCCTGCGGCCGGCTGAGGGAAGCAGGCGACCGGGCCTGAAGGCCCGGCGCCCTGAGGGAAGCGGCGGCCTCTGGCCGCCTGCGCAGGGAGGGGGGAAGCCGTTCCCCGCAGTCGTGCTTCGCGCGACGCTTCCCGGAGTAGCGGCGCGCGCCGCTACTCCAGCTTCGCATCCAACTCGAACTTCACATTCCCCTTCAGCGCCCCCGACACCGGACATCCCTCCTTCGTCCCCTCCGCCAGCTTCGCGAATGTGGCCGCATCCACGTTCGGTACCTTCGCGCGCACGCGCAGCTTCATCGTCGTGATCTTGAAGCCGCCCGGCACGGAGTCGATCGTGCACGATGCCTTCGTCTCGATCCGGTCGGCCGGCGTGCCGTTCTGCTCGAGTCCCAGCGCCAGCGCCATGCTGTAGCACGCGGCCTCGGCCGCGGCAAGCAGTTCTTCCGGATTCGTGCCGGGCGTATCCCCGAAACGGGTTCCGAACGAATACGCACCCCCGATCTTGCCACTGTCGCCACTGAATGATCCCTTCCCTCCCTTCAGGCCGCCTTCCCACACGGCCGATGCGTTGCGCGTCGGCATGATTCGCTCCTGTCGTCTGACGTAGTCGTGCATGATTCCGGCGGAACGCTCACCGCGTCCCTCCACAACATCTCCTGTTTTCTCACACGCGGCAAGCCGCGCGCGCGCGGTATATTTCCACGATGAGACGCGTTGCGCTCTACCTCGCGCGTGCGCTGCTGATTCGCTGCCCCGTCTGCGGGTCGCGAGGGCTCTTCGCGTCGTGGTTCCACATGAAGCCACATTGCCCGCGCTGCAACCTTGCCCTCGACCGTCACGAGAGCGAGGACTATTTCCTGGGCGGCATGATGTTCAACATCGTGCTCGCGGAGCTGGCGTTCGTCACTGGCCTGGCCATCTGGCTCGTCGCCTCGTGGCCGGATCCGCCATGGACGCTGATCGAATGGGTCGGCATTCCGTTCATGGTCATCGCGCCCATCCTGTTCTATCCGCTCTCGAAAATGATCTGGCTCGCGTTCGACCTCACCTTTCGACCACCCCGGCTTGAAGAATTCGAAGCCAGGGACTACGACTACCGGCGCGGCGTGCCACGCTGAGTGCTCGCGCTGCCCATTACCCGTCGCTCCTCATGCCCGACCAGACTTCCACCACGCCGCTGCCGCCCAGCATTGATCGGGTGCTCCGCTACTTCCACGCACTCGGCCGCGAGGAGAAGATGCAGGCGCTCGTGTCGTACGCGAAGAAGCTCGAGCCGCTGCCGCATCGCTACGACGCGATCGATCGCACGAACTTCAATATTCCGGAATGCCAGACCCGCGTGGACATCTTTCCCGAAGTACACGACGGCCTCCTGCACTTCTACGCCGACGTGAATGTGCGCCAGTCGCCGACGATCGCGGCGTTTCTCGCGATTCTCTTCTCCGCCGTGAACGACCAGCCTCCGGCCACCACGCTCGCCATCCCGGAGGATATCGTGTCCACCATGATGGCCAACATCGGCCTCGGCTCCCGCGAGCCTGGCCTCAACGCCATGGTGCACAGGCTGAAAGGCCATGCACGCGCCGCACTCTGAGCCAGGGCTTTTGCTCCTGCATTCGTAATGCTCCACCGCAACCGCCCCCAGCCTCCGCTTGGTTCTCCCCTCGGTGCGCCGCCGCCGAATACGGAGGACGACCTCGAGCTGCTGCTCTCCGAGCCGTCGGCCGGGGTGCTCGACGCGCTGCGTGACTGCGCCGGCGACGTCATCGTGCTCGGCGCGGCGGGAAAGATGGGACCGACGCTCGCGCGCATGCTGCGCCGCGCATTCGACGCGCTGCGCCGCACCGATCGGGTGATCGCGGTCTCCCGCTTCAGCTCAGGAAGCACCGAGCAGCGGCTCCGCGCCTGGAACATCCAGACCATCCAGTGCGACCTGACCGATCGCGCGGCGGTGGGCCGTCTCCCTGACGCGCCCAACGTCGTGTTCATGGCGGGTCAGAAGTTCGGCACGAGCGACGCACCCGCGAACACGTGGATGATGAACACGGTGGTGCCCGCCTTCGCCGCCGACCGGTATCGCGACGCGCGCATCGTCGCGTTTTCCACGGGCAACGTGTACCCGCTCGTGCCGCGCGCCGGTGGCGGCGCCAGCGAGGACACGCCGCCTGCGCCCATCGGGGAGTACGCGGCCTCGTGTCTGGGGCGCGAGCGTGTGTTCGAGTGGCACGCCGCCCAGCGCGCCAACCGAGTCGCGATCGTCAGGCTCAACTACGCGGTGGATCTGCGCTACGGTGTGCTGGTGGACATCGCGCGCACGGTGTGGCGCGGCGAGCCGGTGGATGTGCGCATGGGCTACGTCAACGTCATCTGGCAGGGCGATGCGAACGCGCGCGCCATCCAGTGCCTCGCGCACGCGGCCGCGCCTCCGTTCGTGCTCAACGTCACCGGCCCGGAGACGCTCTCCGTGCGCACGCTGGCCGAGCGCTTTGGCCAGTTGCTCGGCCGCGAGCCCGTCATCACGGGCGAGGAAGC
>Ga0070683_100001683_pt1 | contig 17175 bp, 21 predicted proteins | sample KBSC713LmetaG_FD_64662 | JGI IMG/M metagenome (GOLD analysis project Ga0070683, IMG submission 64662) | Corn rhizosphere microbial communities from Kellogg Biological Station, Michigan, USA - KBS C7.1-3L metaG | ecosystem: Host-associated > Plants > Roots > Rhizosphere ... | reverse complement strand
CAAGCACACCGTCACTACTCCGGGCTCGAACCCGGACGCGGCTGCTTGCTAGCCGCAGAAAGGAATCAGCGATGAGACTCGGTCCTCGGATATCAGGGCCGAACGGGCACGCGCGCCAGCCGAGCCTGAAGCGCTCGATGGGGCTGTGGATGGCGACCGCGCTCGTCGTCGGCAACATGGTCGGCTCGGGGATCTTCACCCTGCCGGCCGCTCTGTCCGGTGAGGCAGGCCCCGCGTCGATCGTCGCGCTGGCCTTCACGGGCCTGGGCGCGATGCTCCTGGCGCTCGTCTTCGCGAACCTCGGACGCGCCCACCCGCGCACGGGCGGGCCGTACTACTTCGCGCGGAAGGCGTTCGGAGACTTCGTCGGCTTCCAGACCGCCTGGGCCTACTGGATCGCGGCGTGGGTCGGGAACGCTGCCATCGCGGTCGCGTTCGCCGGCTACCTCGGCGTGTTCTGGGGCGACGTCAGGACGTCGAACTGGCTCGCGGCGCTCGTCGCGGTCGGTGCGGTGTGGCTGTTCACCCTCGTGAACATCCTCGGCGTCCGCGAGACGGGCTTCGCGCAGGTCGTGACGACGGTGCTGAAGTTCGTCCCGCTCGCCGTGATCGGAATCATCGGGCTCTTCTACATCGACGGCGCGAACTTCACGCCGTTCACGACGGCAGAAGGAGGGTTCGACTGGCACGTGAACGCGGCGGCGACGCTCGCGCTCTGGGCCTTCATCGGGCTCGAGTCGGCGACGGTGCCTGCGGAAGAGGTGAAGGACCCCGAAAAGACGATCCCGCGAGCGACGATCATCGGCACGCTCGCGACGACGGCGCTGTACATCGTCGCGCTGGTCGCGATCGTGGGCGTCCTCTCGCAGGCGGCGCTCGCGGGCTCGACCGCTCCGTTCGCCGATGCCGCGAACGCCATGTGGGGCGGCACGTTCCTCGGGCTGACGTGGGGCAAGTGGATCTCGCTCGTCGCGATCGCGGCGACGCTCGGCGCGCTCAACGGCTGGATCATGCTGACCGCCCGGGTGTCGCTCGCTGCGGCGAACGACGGCCTCTTCCCGAAGCCGTTCGCCCGCGTGAACGGGAAGCGGGCGACGCCGGTCGTCGGGCTGGTCGTCTCCTCGCTCCTCGTGAGCGGGCTCGTGCTCTACAACTGGAACGTCGACTTCGGCCAGCGGTTCACGGACATCGTCCTGCTTGCGACGTGGATGACGCTCGTCGCGTACGCGTATGCCGCGGCCGCCGAGGTCGTCCTCTTCTATCGCGAGCGCGAGCTCTTCTCCTGGGCGAAGATGGCCCGCGACACGGTGATCGCCGGGCTCGCCTTCGCCTACTCCGTATGGGCGATCTGGGGCTCGGGAGAGGAGTGGCTCGCCAAGGGGTTCATGCTCCTGCTCTTCGGGATCCCGGTCTACGTCTTCCTGAAGTGGCGTGAGAGCCGGAAGACCGAGCTGGTCGAGATCGCGGCGCCGACGACACCGGTGGCCGCGACCAACGGCAAGCCGAAGGTGCTCGCCGGAATCGAGTGAACGAACGAACGCGTGGGGCCGGGAGCTCCCGGCCCCACGCGCCGAAAGGAGGAACGATGCGCAAGGTCATCATCATGGGAGCGGGAGGCCGCGACTTCCATAACTTCAACACGGTCTTCCGCGAGGATCCTGGCACCGAGGTCGTCGCCTTCACGGCGGCTCAGATCCCCGGCATCGACGACCGCCGCTACCCGGCCTCGCTCGCCGGGCCGCAGTACCCGGCGGGCATCCCGATCAGGCCCGAGCACGAGCTCACCGACCTGATCCAGGGCGAGGGAGTGGACGAGGTCGTCCTCTCCTATTCCGACCTGTCGCACGAAACGGTCATGCACAAGGCGTCGACCGTCCTCGCGGCAGGCGCCGACTTCACGCTCCTCGGCCCGAACGCGACGATGCTCGAGAGCACGAAGCCGGTGGTCGCGGTCTGCGCGGTGCGCACGGGCTGCGGCAAGAGCCAGACGAGCCGCAAGGTCGGCCGGATCCTGCTCGACGCCGGCCTGAAGGTCGCGCTCGTCCGGCATCCGATGCCGTACGGCGACCTCGAGGCGATGCGCGTCCAGCGGTTCGAGTCGATCGAGGAGATCGACGCCACTCACCCGACGATCGAGGAGCGCGAGGAGTACGAGCTCCCGGTCGAGATGGGCATGGTCATGTACTCGGGAGTCGACTACGAGGAGATCCTGCGCCAGGCCGAGGAGGAGGCCGACGTCGTGATCTGGGACGGCGGGAACAACGACCTGCCCTTCTTCCGACCGAGCCTGCACATCGTCGTCGCCGATCCGCTTCGCCCCGGGCACGAGCTCCGCTACCACCCGGGTGAGGCGAACCTGCGCATGGCCGACGTCGTCGTCATCAACAAGGTCGATTCGGCCGAGGCGCACAACGTGGAGCAGGTGCTCGAGAACGTCGAGGCAGTCAATCCGATGGCGCGGGTCATCTTCGGAAAGTCCCCGCCGAAGCTCGAGTACGGGCCCGACCTGCTTGGCCGGCGCGTGCTCGTCGTCGATGACGGCCCGACACTGACCCACGGCGAGATGCCGTTCGGCGCAGGCCTGGTGGCCGCGCGAAACGCCGGCGCGGGCACGATCGTCGACCCGCGACCGTACGCGGTCGGGTCGATCAAGGAGGTCCTCGAGCGCTGGCCGCAGCTGACGAACGTCCTGCCCGCGATGGGCTACGGCGACGAGCAGCTCGCCGAGCTCGAGCGGACGATCAACGCCACCGAGTGCGACGTCGTCGTCACGGGCACGCCGATCGACCTCGGCCGGCTGATCGCGTCGAGGCATCCGATCCGCCACGTGCGGTACGAGCTGGAGGAGCTCGGCACGCCCACCCTCGCGGAGGTGCTGGAGCCGATCCTCGCCGAGAAGCGCGCGCTGGTCGCAGCGCACTGAACACGAGCGAACGCAGGGGCCGCATTTCCACGTGCGGCCCCTGCTCCTCGTACGTACTTCTCCCCCGGCGGATCAGGCCGCGCTCGGATGCCTCCCCCGCGCCCCGCTCGCAAGCTCCTGGTGACGAAAGGAGGCAGCCGTGCACCAGTGGCTGGACAACATGGACTGGATCTGGATGAGCGCCGTGATGATCGTCTGGATCCTGCTGATCGCGGTGGTCGGCTACGCGGCCGTCCTCGCGGCCTGGCGGCAGGGGAACGAGCCCCGGGCTCACCACCGAGCCAGGCGCGCCTGATCGGGCTCGCTGTGGCCGCGCGCGGATCGAACGGTTGATCCAGCGCCGCGCACGTTGGGCTGCGGCGGATGTTCTCGCGGCGCCGTTCAGGCCCGCTTTGGACGTCAGCACTTTCCCGCGCACGCACTACGGGCAGGCGCGGATGGCAATGCAGCCGGTCGCGCGGACACTGGCTGTATGAGCGCAACGACGCAGCCAGAGCTCGACTTCGACGAGCTGCGGCCGCCGCTCGCACCGGCCGAGGCGCTCGTCGAGGCGGACCGGTGCCTCGAGTGCGGTGGGCCCCACGCCCCCGCGCCGTGCGCCGTCGCCTGTCCCGCCGAAGTCGACGTCGCCCGCTTCATCGCGCAGATCGCAAACGGAGACCCGGAAGGCGCTGCAACCACGATCTTCGAGGAGAACATCCTCGGAGGCACGTGCGCGCGCGTCTGCCCGGTCGAGGTCCTGTGCGAAGCCGCCTGCGTCCTCGAGCACGAGGGCGGGCCGCCGATCGCCATCGCCGCACTCCAGCGCTACGCGACGGACAGATTCTTCGAGCAGGGCGCACCGATCCGCCCGCACGCGCCGCCGAACGGCCGGCGGGTCGTCGTGATCGGGGCGGGTCCGTCCGGCCTCACCTGCGCGGGCGAGCTCGCTGCCCGCGGCTACGCGGTCACCGTCGTCGACGAGCGCGAAGAGATCGGCGGTCTCGTCCGGTACGCGATCGCTCCGTACCGGCAGGCTCGCGACCCGCTTCCCGACGAGGAACGTGCGCTCGGCGAGCTCGGGGTCGAGCTCCAGCTCGGGACCAGGGTCGAGAGCCGGGAGCAGCTCGAGGCGCTGACCGAAGACGCCGACGCGGTCTTCCTCGGGGTCGGTCTCGGGCCGGACACGAAGGTTTCGTATCCCGGCGATGACCTGCACGGGATCTGGGAGTCGCTCCCATTCATCGAGGCGATCAAGTGCGGACGGCCCCCGAGCGTCGGTAGCCGCGTCGTCGTGATCGGCGGCGGCAACACGGCGATCGACGTCGCGCGCGAGGCAGTCCTGCTCGGGGCGGACGAAGTGACGATCCTCTACCGCCGCACCGAGAGCGAGATGCCGGCCTACGCGCACGAGATCGAAGAGGCGCGCGATGAGGGCGTCCGCTTCCGCTTCCTCGCGGCCCCGGTCGCGTTTCTCGGAGAGTCGCTCCTGGTGGACGTGCAGTGCGTGCAGATGACGCTCGGCGAACCGGACGACTCCGGGCGCCGGCGGCCGGTACCACTCCAGGGCTCCGAGTTCACGATCCCTGCGGACACGGCTGTCAAGGCGATTGGTCAGGAGGCCCGCGCGGAGCTGACAGCCTGGGTCGACGGCCTCGAGCTCGACCACGGACGCGTGAGCGTCGACGAGAGCGGCCGGACCGGAAATGGAAAATTCTTCTGCGGTGGAGATGCGATCAACGGCGGCGCGAGCGTCGTCGAGGCCGTGCGCGACGGAAAGCGCGCCGCCGAGGCGATCGACCGGGAGCTCCGATGCCGGAGTTGACCGAGATTCGCTGGCACGCACGAGCGGGCCAGGGCGCGAAGACCGCGTCGCAGCTGCTCGCGCTCGCACTGCTGCGCTCGGGTCGCAGCGTCCAGGCGTTCCCGGAATACGGGCCTGAGCGCCGAGGCGCGCCGCTGCGCGCCTACACCCGCGTCTCCGACCGGCCGATCAGGCGCCACGACGCGATCGAGCACCCGGACGTCGTCGTCGTCCTCGAGCCGTCGCTCGTGCACGAGGCCGGCGTGACCGAAGGCCTCGACGAGAAGAGCTACGTCCTGCTGAACGCAGACGACGCTCCGGAGGAGCTCGCTGGAGCGCGTGTCCTGTGTGTCCCGGCCTCCCGGATCGCCGCCGCCCAGGGATCGAGCTTCGGGAACATCGTCATGGTCGGCGCCGTCGCGGCCGCGATCGGCGAGCCGGCCCTCGAGGACGTCCAGGACGCCGCGGTCGACCTTCTGGGCGGCAAGCTGTCGCCCGACTCGGTGCGGACGGCGGTCGCGGAGGGGTACCGATGCCTGAGCTGACGCCCTGGAGCGAGTTGCGCGGCGGCGGGGTCGTCGTCCCCGGCGAGGCGGAGCGTCCGCAGACGGGCGGCTGGCGAACGGGCGTGAAGCCCGAGGTCGACCTGTCGAAGTGCGTGAACTGCCTGCTCTGCTGGATCTACTGTCCGGACTCGGCCGTCGAGCTCGACGGGACGACGTTCAGCGGCTTCGACCTCACCTATTGCAAGGGCTGCGAGATCTGCGCCGAAGTGTGCCCCGTCGATGCGGTGACGATGGTGCCCGAGGAGGTCGCGTCGTGACCGAGACCACGCTCCGGCTGATGACGGGCGGCGAGGCCGTCGTCGAAGCCATGCGCCAGATCGACCCGGATGTCGTCCCCGTCTACCCGATCACTCCCCAGACGCCGATCATCCAGGGGTTCGCCAAGTTCGTGGCGGACGGGAAGGCGCAGGCCGAGCTGGTCAACGTCGAGTCCGAGCACTCTGCGATGAGCGCCGCAGTCGGGTCTGCCCTCGCCGGGGCCCGCACGATGACGGCCACCTCGTCTCAGGGGCTCGCGCTGATGGCCGAGGTCGTCTACATCGCCGCGAGCATGCGCGCGCCGATCGTGATGGCGGTCGGGAACCGAGCGCTCTCGGGACCGATCAACATCCACTGCGACCACTCCGATTCGATGCTGATCCGGGACTCCGGCGTCGCCCAGCTCTTCGCAGAGAACGCCCAGGAGGCGTACGACCTGACCGTGATGGCGCCGCGACTCGCGGAGCACCCTGACGTGCTCCTGCCCGTGCTCGTCTGCCAGGACGGCTTCACGATCACGCACTCCGCGGAGCCGGTCGCCATGCTCGACGACGAGGACGTCTCGAGCTTCGTCGGCGACTACTCGCTCCCGCACCGGGTCCTCGACACGGCGCACCCGACGACACAGGGGCCGTTCGCGATGCCCGACTACTACTTCGAGCTGCGCCGCCAGCAGGCGGCCGCGCTCGAGACCGCGCTCGACGCCTTCACCGGGATCGCAACCGAGTACGAGGAGCTGTCCGGCCGTCCCTACGGCCCCCTCGAGGCATACAGGCTGGAGGACGCGGAGCGCGTCATCGTCGCGCTCGGCTCCTCGGCCGGAACGGTGAAGGACGTCGTCGACGACCTCCGCGACGAGGGTGACCCGGTGGGTCTCCTGCGGATCGTCTCCTTCCGGCCCTTCCCGGCCCGGGAGGCCGCGGCGCTCCTCGAGGACGCCGACACCGTGATCGTCCTCGATCGCGCGGATTCTCCCGGCGGCGCTGCGCCGCTGCGCGCGGAGGTGGCGGCGGCTCTGTACGGAAGCGCCGCTCGACTCGACGGTCATGTCTACGGCCTCGGCGGCAGGGACCTCCACCCGGAGGACGTCCGGGAGATCTTCTCGGGCTGCGCGCCGCCGTACGTGGGACTGCGAGGTGTCGCATGTCCCGCCTGAAGACTCTGGTCCGCAACGAGGCAGGCGTCCCGCCTCTCGGCGGCGGCCACGCGCTCTGCCAGGGGTGCGGCGTGCCGGTCGTCGTACGCACCGTGCTGAACACGTTCACGCAGCCGGTCGTGGTCGTGAACGCGACGGGCTGCCTCGAGGTGGCGACGACCCGGTTCCCGGCGACGGCCTGGAACGTGCCGTGGCTGCACGTCGCCTTCGAGAACGCAGCCGCGGTGGGGAGCGGCGTCGAGAGCGCTCAGCGGGCGCTCCGCCGACGGCACGCGATGTCGGCCGACGACGAGGTGGCCGTCGTCGTCTTCGCCGGCGACGGAGGCACGTACGACATCGGCCTCCAGGCGCTCTCGGGCGCGCTCGAACGCGGCCACAAGCTCCTTTTCGTCTGCTACGACAACGAGGCCTACATGAACACGGGCATCCAGCGCTCCGGCGCGACGCCGTTCGGAGCCGCGACCACGACGAGCCCGAGCGGCGACGTGAGCTTCGGCAAAGCCCAGCAGCGCAAGGACATGACCGCGATCGCGGTCGCCCATCACGTGCCTTACGCGGCGCAGGCCACCGCTTCGCACTGGCATGACCTCAGCGTCAAGGTCGAGCACGCCGCCGCTGCCGAAGGCCCCGCATTCCTGAACGTGCTCACGGACTGCCCGGTGGGCTGGGGGCACGAGCCACGACTGTCCCTTCGCCTTCTGAACGCCGCCGTCGACAGCCTCTTCTGGCCGCTGTACGAGGTCGTCGACGGCCGCTACCGGGTGACGTACCAGCCGGACAAAGTGGTGCCGATCGAGGACTGGCTTCGCCCGCAAAAGCGCTTCGCGCACCTGCTGCGCCCGGAGAACGCAAACCTCGTCGCAGAGATCCAGGCGAAGGTCGACGCCGACTGGGAAGACCTGCTCCGTCGCTGCCAAGGAGGTGACCTGCCATGACCAGGACGATCGTCGTCACCTGTTCCGTCCCGTGCGAAGACCTCACGAAGCTGGAATTGACGCCGCTCGACCACACGATCGAGGTCGTCGGCCCGGACGGCTTCCGTCACGATCTCGAGTTTCCGCTCGAAGCAGACATGTCTCATCTGGACGTCGAGCTGTACAGGGGCATTCTCGAGGTACGCGCGCCGCGAAGAGCTACGTAGAGACGTCGCGACGGGCGAAGACCAGCGGGGCGAGCGTGGTCGCGACGATCGCGATCCCGACGAGTACCGCCAGGTGGGAAAGGGAGACGCCGCGACGGAGCGGATCGCCCGCGGCGTAGTGGTAGAAGGGCGAGAGCTTCTGCGGCCCTTCGAGTGCGTCGACGAGCGGTGCCAGCCCATTGACGAGGTAGGCGGCGACCGCGATCGCAGCCGTCACTCCGATCGTGAGGCTCCGTCTCCCGCTCGCGGCGCCGACGAGGACGGCGATCTCGCCGTACGCGATCGCGAGCAGGACGGCGGCGAGCGTCGCCGCCGCGAGGTGCCCCACCGAGATGTCCATTCCGACAGCCAGCGCCCCGACCCAGAGCGCCAGCCACAGCACGAGACCCAACCCGACGATCTCGAGCGCGAGTGCGAGCGACTTCTCCAGCACGACCCGAGTGCGCGACACCGGGTTCGCCAGAAGCGTCTCGAGCGTCCCACGCTCCTCCTCCCCTGCGATCGTCCCCGCCCCGGTCGCGATCGCAGCGACGAGAAACAGGAGCGGCACCATGAGTGAGAAGAGCTCGATCCCGAGATAGCCGGCCGCTGACGAGTAGTCGACCTGCCCGCCGAACGCGATGAACGCCTGGAGCGCCTTCGGGTAGTCCTCGGAAAGCCTCTTCAGCGCCGGGTTCGAGTGCACGGTCGGGTACACCGAGACGATCAGCGCCACGAATCCGGCCAGCCCGATGCTCCACCAGACGAAGCCCTTGCCCACGTCGCGCAGGCTCTTCAGAGCGATGCTACGAAGCATCCGGCCCCGCCCCTCGGTAGAGCGCCATGAAGATGTCCTCGAGGTCGGCCTCGTGCACGTCGAGCGCACGCACGTGGAAGCGCGCGAGCGCCTTCAACAGCGGGTCGATCTCGCCTTCGAGCGAGAAGCGCACGACGTCGCCGCGGCGTTCGAGCTCCGCCACGCCCGGGATCCCGGCGAAGCCATCGGGCGGAGGGGGCTCCGCGAACGTCGCCTCCACGTGCGTGAAGGAGCGCGCGCGGAGGTTGTCGACGGTGTCGACGAGGTCGAGTCGGCCCTCCCGGATCAGGCCGACGCGATCCGCGATGTGCTGTACCTCGGAGAGGACGTGCGAGGAGAGAAAGACCGTGCCGCCGCGCCGAGTGGCCTCGGCGACCAGCTCGTAGAAGGTCTCCTGCACGAGCGGGTCGAGGCCGCTCGTCGGCTCGTCGAGGACGAAGAGGTCGGGATCGTGCATGAACGCCTGGACGAGCCCGATCTTCTGCCGGTTTCCGCGGGAGAGCTCCTTGATCCGGCGGTCGAGGTCGAGGTCGAGCCGTTCCGCGAGGGCGTCGCCCCTGCCCCGGCTCCCGCGCAGGTGGCCGAAGAACTCGAGCAGGTCGCGCCCTGTCATCCGTTCGTAGAGGCGGAGATCGCCCGGCAGGTAGCCGAGACGGCGGCGGATGGCCACGCTGTCGCGGCGGGCGTCCAGGCCGAAGACGCTGAGCCGGCCGCTCGTCGGTCGGATCAGGTCCAGGACCAGGCGGATGGTCGTCGTCTTCCCCGCGCCGTTCGGTCCCAGGAAGCCGAAGACCTCCCCCGCCTGCACCGAGAAGTCGACCTCGACGATGCCGCGGTTCTGGCCGTAGGTCTTGGTCAGCTGCTCCGCGCGGATGACGTCGGCCATCCGGAGAGCATCACAGCGTCACGCAGCAGCCGCCACCTCCAGCCTCAGCCCGCCCATCGCGGCCGGCTGGTTCGATGCAAGCGCCGCGACGAGCTTGCCGCCTCGGGCGCGGTAGCGCGCGACGAACGAGTCGTGCGAGCCCTCGAGCTCGACCTCGTCCGCATGCGTCGTGTCGCCGACCAGCTGGAGCCTCAGGCCGAACTGGTCGGACCAGAAGAACGGCGGCTGGGCCGGGAGCGGGTCGAGTTCGAGAATGCGCCTGGCAGCGCCCACGGCTTCGGCGGCGGCGCCGGTCCAGTGGCCCCGGCTGCCCGCGTTGTCGCCGCAGGCGTAGATCGGCGGCTCGACCTCGGCGCCGAGCTCGTGCGCGGGCGCCACGCCGACCGCGACGAGGACGACGTCGCACTCGACGACGCTGCCGTCGGCGAGCTCGACCGCCCGCACCCGTCCATGGGGGCGAGCGTGGAATGCGGCCGCGGCCGTCTCGGTGCGGATGTCGACACCGTGGTCGAGGTAGCGCTCGGCGAGCCTGACGCCGAGCTCAGGCCCGAGCGCCCGCTCGAACGGAGCTGAGCCGGCCTCGAGCAGGGTCACGTCGACGCCGAGCTTCCGCGCCGTCGACGCGACCTCGGCCCCGACGAACCCGCCGCCCACGATCGCGAGCCGGGCCCCTGGGAGGAGCTCCCTGCGGAGCGCGATCGCATCAGCGAGCGTCCGCAGGACGTGCGTCCCGGCGGGAGCCTCGAAGGGGAGCTGACGGGCACGCGCGCCCGTTGCGAGCACGAGCGCGTCCCAGTGAATGACACGCCCGCCGCTGGTGGTCGCCGTCCGACGCTCGCGGTCGACTGACGCGACTCGCTGACCGAGGACGAGCTCGATCCGCTGCTCGTGCCAGAACGCGTTCGGCCGGAGGAAGAGCTCCTCCGCGGAGCGCTCGCCCGTGAGGAACTCCTTGGACAGCGCCGGGCGCTCGTAGGGCGCGAACGGCTCCTCGCCGACGAGCACGAGCTCGCCGTCGAAGCCTTCCGCCCGAAGCGTCTCGGCGCAGCGGGCGCCGGCGAGACCGGCGCCCACGACCAGGACGGAGCGCGGCGGGGTCATGCCGCCTCCTCCTCGGTGATCAGGATCGCGGCCATCGGGCAGGCCGCGGCCGCATCGAGGACGGCGGGATCGTCGGACATCCCCACGCGAGCCGTGGCGTTGCCGCTCGCGTCGAGCTCGATGATGTCCGGAGCGAGCTCGGCACAGGCGCCGAAGCCGCTACACAGCGACCGGTCGATCTGGATTCGGTACACGGTTTCCTCCTTGTGGTTTCGGTCGAACGGGACGGTTGAGCGCGCGCCAGGCGGTCGCGAAGACGACCGCTCCGACGGCGCCGACGTAGAGCGAGAAGGCCCACGGCGTCGGCGTGTCGGTGCCGGCCGCGAGACCGTGGACAGTGGCCAGGCCGAAGATGGCGTAGGTCGCCCAGTGCAGCCGCCGCCACGCCTTCATCCCGATCCGCTTGCGCAGCGGGAACGAGAGGATGACGAGCATCATCAGGTCGAGCGCGAGCACGCCGGCAGCCGTCCAGAGCGGGCGGTACGGCGCGAGTCCGGGCACGATGAGCGCGGTCGGGCTGATCCGAATGGTCGAGTCGAGCACGAGCGTCAGACCATGGAGCGCGACGGCGCCGAGCCCGAGGGTCGCGAGAAACCTGTGCGTGTCGGTGACCGCGGCCGCGCTCAGCGCGCGGCCGAAGGGCCGCGACTTGAGGACGAGCCCGGCAAGGACCGACAGCGTCAGCAGGAAGTAGGCGGTCAACCCGCTCGCCCGCGCGAGGATCCAGAACGTCGGGTCTTTCATGCCAGGCCCCCCGCGAGTCGGGTGCGCCCGCCGGTCGTGACGAGGACGCACGGCATTGCGCGAACGTCGGCCTCGCGAGCGGCTTCCTCCTCGCCGGCGATGTAGAGCGCCTTCGCCCAGACCTCTGCCTCGACGGCGTCGGAACCGACGACCGTGACGCGAAGCAGGTCGCTGGGCGCGGGAGAGCCCGTCGCCGGGTCGATCAGATGATGGAGCTCCCGGCCGTTGCGGCGCCAGCGCCGGCGGTCGCTGCCCGAGGTGGCGAGTCCGCCATCCGCGAGCTCGAGCGTCAGCTCACTCTCGGCCGTCTCGACCCCCACCGGCCAGCGTCCCTCCCTGACCGCGATGTCGCCGCCGGCGTTGACGAGCACGGGTCCGGCCGCCGACAGCAGCTCGGCAACACGCATTGCCGCGTAGCCCTTGCCGATCCCGCCGAGGTCGAGCCGGACGCCCTCGTCGAGCTCGATTCTCGTGCCGTCGATGCGGACGGCGCCGCCGCAGACGGAGCCGACGATCACGCCCGTTCCTTCCTCCGGAACGTGCTCGAACGAGCGGTCGTATCCGGCGGAGACGACGGCGTCGTGGACCGTCGGGTCGAAGCGGCCGTCGGTCCGGGCGCGCGCCGCGAGTGCCAGCTCGACCACCTCGAGCAGCTCCGGCCCCGCGTCGAGCGAGCCGCCCTCGTTCAGTCGCGAGAGCTCCGAGTCAGGCCGGAAACGGGTGAGGATCGCCTCGAGCCGGTGGAACTCGCTCTCGGCGGCCGCAAGTGCCTCGCCCGCTCCGTCGCCGTCCAGGAGAAGCTCGATGTCCGTTCCCATCGCCCTGAAGCGCCGCGACTCCATCACGAGGTCCTCGTCGCGGTCAGCGGCGGCAGGTTGACGACTCGCACCGACGGAGCGGCTGCAATCGCCTGCGCCTGCGCCTGTTTGGCCGCGGCGATCTGCGACTGCCGCTTGCGGAGCTGGACGCGGTAGACGGCCCAGCGGTGCTTGACAAGCCTCTGGACGGCGACGCTCTCATGCCGGAGCCGCTGCTCGCGCGCCGCCAGAGCGGCGAGCCGCGGATCCTTCCGCGTCACGCTCGCGCTGGCCCAGGGGCGTGCGCCGATCGCCGTCCACGTGAGGAAGAAGACGAAGAGCGCCAGCGCGAGGGAGTACAGCCTGCCGACGTGACTAGTCATCGTCGCCCTCGTGCTCGTTCTCGTCGTCGGACTCGTGATGGCCGCTGTTGCTCACCAGGACGATGGGAGGCGGCCGGCGGTAGACCACATGCGCTGGTGGCGGCTGGGAGGAGCTCCGCGACGCAGGTACCGCCGGCAGCGCAGGAGGCTTGTCCCGACCGGCGCGAGCGATCTGCCGCTGCACCTTGTCGAGCTGCTTCGTCCGCGCTGCGATCGCGGAGTCCGAGACGCCGCCCGCAGCCGGTGTGCGAAGCGCCGTAGTGTGGGTCGCCGCCGCCACCCCTAGCGCGCCGGATGCTCCGAGAATGAGTGCTACGACCGTGGCGTGAATCTTGTTCATTTCGACCTCCAGTGCTTGACGCGCTGAAGGTAGGCGGGCTTCGGTAAAGCCCGGGTCATCCGAAGGCAAGGATTCGGTAGCGGCGGGCAAAGCTTCGGATAACCCGAGAACCGGCTCGGGCAGGTCATCCGTAGTCGCCCACAGCGCGGAGCGGCGCTCGTCGCGAACGCCAACGCTGCGGGAAACCCGCATGCCTATCCGCCGAGCCACCGATGCCGCACGCCGCCCTCCGAGCGACAGTCAGGGCATCGACAGGAGGTTCCCCATGAGCATCACAAAAGATTTCCGCTACCACGTCGGCGTTGACTGGGAAGGCGACCGCCTCACGAACGTCAGCGCGGAGGACAAGCCGAACCTCACGGTCGCCACGCCGCCCGAGTTCAAGAACGGCGTGCCCGGCGTCTGGTCTCCCGAAGACCTGCTCGTCGCCTCGGTCGCCTCCTGCTACGCGGTGACCCTGGTCGCGGTCGCCGAGCGCCGTGATCTCCCGCTCTACGAGCTCGAGGTCAGCGGCACCGGCCACGTGACCAAGCGCGACGACGGCCGCTTCGGCTTCGTGGCGATCGAACTGACGGCCTTGATCCGGACGGACGCGGAGTCGGTCGAAGGGATGACGCGAACCGCGCACTACGCCGAGCGCGCGTGCCTCGTCTCCATGGCGCTCGACGTGCCGGTGCACGTGGAGGCCGTCGTCCGAACGCGCGCTCCGGTGCTCGAGGCCGTCTAAGCCGGGCCGAGGTCTGACGATGAGTAGACGTACCTACGCGGCCGTCGGCACGATCGCCCTGATCGTCGCGGTCGCCCTGATCGCAGCGAGCCTGATCGGAGCGCGGGGCGGTGGACCGGCGGCCCAGGCGGAGCAGCTGTCCGTCAACGACGCCTCCACCCTTCTCCGGGGAATCCCGCAATCGGGGCCCAGCCTGGGGCGGCCGACGGCGCCTGTGACGCTCGTCGAGTTCGCCGACCCCCAGTGCCCGTACTGCGCCCAGTGGTCGCAGCAGGCGTTCCCCGAGCTCGTCCGTGACTACGTGCGGCCGGGCAAGGTGCGGGTCGTGTTCGCAGGCCTGGCCTTCATCGGCCCGGACTCCGACGAGGCTCTTCGCTTCGCGTTCGCAGCCGGTCGCCAGGGCAAGCTGTGGGAGGTCGTGGACCTCCTGTACGCGAACCAGGGCGCTGAGAACTCGGACTGGGTCAGCGAGGACTTCCTCCGCGAGGTCGGCGACGCCGTTCCCGGACTCGACGTGGAGCGTGCGCTGCGCGAGACGAGCTCCCCCGAAGTGGAGAGCGAGCTCGCGGCGGCCAAGGATCTGCAGGCGCGGCTCGGCGTCGACTCGACGCCGGCCTTTGCCGCGGCACGGAAAGGCGGCAAGCTCTCCCCTGTGCAGATCACGAGCCTCGACGCCGGCGGGATCCGACCGAGCCTCGACGGGCTGCTCGCTCGGTGACCGACCGAAGGCTGCGCCTCGCCGTGGGCGTGCTCTCGGCGGCCGGCGCGGCGGTCGCGGGCTACCTCGTCTACGCCCGCTACACCGACACGACGCTCGCCTGCGCCACGGGTGGCTGCGAGACCGTCCAGAGATCCGACTACGCGCTGATCGCGGGAATCCCGGTCGCCGTCCTCGGGCTCGGCGCCTACCTCGTCCTCCTGGCGACGGCCTTCTCGACGAGCGAGATCGCCCGTGTCGTAGGCGCCGTCGTCGCGGGCTCGGGCACGCTCTTCGCCGCCTACCTGCTGTACGCGCAGATCGTCGTCATCGACGCCGTCTGCCAATGGTGCGTCGCCAGCGACGTCCTGATCTTCCTGCTCGCGGTGACGTGCGTGCTACGGCTGCGCTCAGGCTAGGCCGACGATCCGGCCGCCGGCGTCGAGATCCATCCTCTCGGCCGCGGAATGTGCCGGAAGCCCCGGCATCGTCTGCGTCTCTCCGCAGACCGCGACGAGCCAACCGGCTCCCGTGTAGGCCCGTAGCTCCCGGACCGGGAGGACGAAGTCGGCCGGCGCCCCGACGAGCTCCGGGTCGTGTGAGAGGGAGAGGTGGGTCTTCGCAACGCAGACCGGAACCTCGTGGAGCTCGGCCGGCAGCCGCTCGAGCGTCTCGCGTGCAGAGGGCGAGAGCTCCGCCCCGGCGCCTCCGTAGATCCTTCGCGCCAGCGCGTCGAGCTTTTCCTCCACCGGATCGGCGAGGTCGTAGACGAATCTCGCGTGGGCCCCGCGGTTCGCTGCTTCGGCGACGAGCTCCGCAAGCGCAGCAGCTCCTTCGCCCCCGTGCGCATACGCGTCGTTGACCGCAACGCCGAAGGCGCCGAGGTCGAGGGCGAGGGCTGAAGCGGCCTCGAGCTCGAGAAGGCTGTCGCCGGGAAACTTGTTGACGGCGACGACGGCGTGGAATCCGAGCTCCTCGACGATTCTCAGGTGGGCGGCGAGGTTCTGCGCGCCGCGCTCCAGCGCCGGAAGGCCGCCGTCGGGGTCGCCTCCGTGCCGCTTCAGCGCCTGCGTCGTGGCGACGAGGACGACGGCGTCGGGCGAGAGCCCCGCCTGGCGGCAGACGATGTGGATGAACTTCTCGAAGCCGAGGTCGCTGGCGAAGCCGCCCTCGGTGACGACGTAGTCGGCGAGCTTGAGGCCGACGAGGTCTCCGACGAGCGAGCTGTTTCCGTGCGCGATGTTCGCGAACGGCCCTGCGTGGACGAGAGCCGGTTGGCCCTCGAGCGTCTGGACGAGGTTCGGCTTGATCGCGTCCTTCAGCAGGACCGCCATCGCGCCGGCGACCTCGAGGTCCTCTGCGGTCACGGGGCCGCCCTCGCGTGTCGTCGCGACGGTGATCGCGCCGAGGCGGTGCCGGAGGTCGTCTCGGTCGCGCGCCATGGCGAGCAGCGCCATCACCTCGGAGGCCGCGGTGATGTCGAACCCGCATTCACGCGGGAACGGTGCATCCTCGCCCAGCCCGACGGCGATCCTGCGCAGCATGCGGTCCTCGATGTCGAGACACCGGCGCCAGGTGATCGTTGCCGGGTCGATGCCGAGCTCGTTTCCGTGGACGAGATGCGCGTCGATAGCCGACGCGAGCAGGTTGTTGGCTGCGGCGATCGCGTGCAGGTCCCCCGTGAAGTGGAGGTTGATGTCCTCTCCGGGCACGACCTGCGCGAGCCCGGCGCCTGTCCCTCCGCCCTTTGCGCCGAGAGTCGGCCCGACCGACGGCTCACGGAGACAGACCAGCGAGCTCTCGCCGATGTAGCCGAGCCCTTCGGTGAGCGAGATCGCCGTCGTCGTCTTGCCTTCGCCGGCCTTGGTCGGGGTGATCGCCGTGACGGCGATCAGCTTCCCGTTGGGACGCTTGGCGAGGCGCTCGATGACGCCGAGGCCGATCTTCGCCTTGTCGCGGCCGAAGAGCTCGACCTCGTCGGCATCGAGGTCGAGACCCTCCGCGACCTCCAAGATCGGACGCAATTCCATCTGGGGCTGCGCGTCGGCTCGACTGTCAGTTGCCATGGCCCAACCATGCGCTCTGCGGGGGGTCGCGCCATCAGTGCCGACCCTGAGCGGGCCACGGGTAACCCGAAACGCTCTTCGGGGTGGACTCCGATGCCGCCAGCGGCGATCGGCCGGACCATCTGGTCGAAAGGAGGAGTCATGACAACTCCTACAACCACGGTGCGAACGCGGCCGGACACGTCGCGCCTGCACCACGTTGCGGCAGCTGACGCGATGCATCGCGGTGTGCTCAGCGTGCCGTTCGACACCCCGATGACGAAGGTCGCGCAGATGATCGCGCGCTACTCGATGCACTGCGTCGTGGCGCTCGAGGAGCGGGGCGAGTATCAGACCCGCTACTGGGGCCTGATCCCGGCGGCCGAGGTCGTTCGGATCGCCACCGACCACGAGCTCGAGGACCGCACAGCGGGCGGAAGCATCCTGACGCCCGTCTATACCGTCGAGCCGACGGACTCCCTCCACGACGCCGCCGAGCTGATGAGAGACAACGAGGTGGAGCACGTGGTCGTGGTCGACCCCGTCTCGGATCGGCCGCTCGGCGTCATCTCCACGCTCGACGTGGTTCGGATGCTCGCAGGCGAGACGCACCCGCGACCACGCGGCGCTTACCGGGTCGCTCAGGTCATGACCAGGAACGTGCTGACGGTCACCCCGAACACCAAGCTCCGCGCTGTCGCCCGGCTCCTGACGGAGCACCGGATCTCCGGCGTTCCCGTCGTCGAGAAAGGAAGCGTGCTCGGGATCGTCTCCGAGTCGGACATCATGGCCAAGGAGCGAGGGCCTGCGGCTCCCCAGGGCCGGATCAAGA
>Ga0070683_100001682_pt1 | contig 17187 bp, 8 predicted proteins | sample KBSC713LmetaG_FD_64662 | JGI IMG/M metagenome (GOLD analysis project Ga0070683, IMG submission 64662) | Corn rhizosphere microbial communities from Kellogg Biological Station, Michigan, USA - KBS C7.1-3L metaG | ecosystem: Host-associated > Plants > Roots > Rhizosphere ... | reverse complement strand
TTTCCCTTTGAGAAGTAATATTATAACAATGGCGATCATTTCTCTAGCTGTTTTCTGTGGATCAAAGGATGGAATTGACGATGTGTATGTAAATCATGCACGCGAATTGGTTGAACTCATGGCAACGTTATTTCTGATGATAGCACGAGCCAAAGAAAAAAATGTATGAAATCTGTGATGTAGCGATCATTTTACCAGGAGATTTTTGGCACCTTGCTTAATTGTTTGAAATATTGACCTGGAACCAGCTATCGATCCACGATAAAGAGATATTTATTTTAAGCTCCGATGGATTTTATGATTACCTGCTGGCGCACATTGAGCAGCTAGGCAGCAAGAATTCCTTTATCAAACTGCAAAAGAAAGGATCACTGTATTGAGTGATCCGTCAGACCTTATTCGCCATATTTTAAATGATCATTCGGATATATAAACCTAAAGCACATTGCCGGGAAGGTGGTAAGAGAGACATAAATCGACTTCACGTCTTGACGTCTTTCCGGCGAATAAAAAAGCATGAAGGCCAGTGAGCGATATCTTTATAAATTACTGTAGTTCTTTGGTTGTTTGTGACCATTACCCCTTGGCTCTTCACTGCTTCTATTCTTTCCCTGGAACAAAGAAACATTTATACCGGCTCTAAAAATCGGAAGAGCGTCAGTTCTTGCAACCGACCCTGATGGATCGTAGACATTATTGACGTAAGGAGAATATTTATTCTTCAGCACATCGAATAAAATCTCGATATAGAAGAAAGAATTGGAACCAGGTTGCCTGCCCTGCGCCCAGCCTCCGCCCAGAAGCAAAGAGTTTGCATCTGTTAAATCACTTTGCTTAAAACTCCCGTCTGCACTTGAGTAGTTCCAATTGTTGAAATTATGTTCTGCCTGTGCATGAAGAAATAACATGGGGATTGGATAGATCCTTGTGAATACACCGGGGCCAAATACATGTTGGCGGATCTTATCATTGATCTCGTAATTATCTCGGGAACCCTGGTAAGTGTAGTTAAGAGCTACACCAGCATCCAACCAATTCGCAATCTTATAACCAAAAATAGGATTCGCCCCCAGGATAGTTCCACCTGAATAAAAGGACATAGTGACGGAACCTCCGGTGAAAAGATTTTGTTTTTTAAATCCTTTTTCCTGCTCCTCGTCCTGTGCAAACAGAAAATTAATTGACACAGTCAACAACAGCACAGATAAAATTATTTTTTTCATATTGATAACTTTTGTTAACGTGTTCAGAATTGCCCTGGTACACTATCGTTAAGCTATGTCTATGTGCTTCTAGGTTTTTCTATTGTATCCTATGTGGTAAAATTGCACCACATAAGGATCATAGGACACACAGATGTCACATAAGTTTTAAAATAGCTAAGCACGTTATTTATTACTTAGATCAAATATTTTTCCTGCGTTTAAAATATTATTGGGATCAAATATTTTTTTGATCTCCCTCATCAGTCTCATTTGTGTCTCGTCAAAGATGATGTTCATATATTCTTTTTGTACAAGCCCGATACCATGCTCGCCACTGATAGTACCTCCCAAACGCTTTGTTAGTTCAAATATTTCGCGGATCCCTTCTTTTAACGAGCCATTCCATTGCTCTTCCGTAAGATCTCCACGAATAATATTCACGTGCAAATTGCCATCTCCTGCATGCCCGTAGCATACGGAATGAAAGCCGTATTTTTTCCCGATATCTTTTACACCTTTCAAAAGAACAGGTAATTCCGCTCTTGGAACAACCGTGTCTTCTTCTTTATAGATTGAATGCGCTTTTACCGCTTCTCCAACTCTCCTTCTCATTTTCCACAGCTCGGCTTTTTGTTGTTCGTTCTCAGCAAATAAAATTTCGCCACAACCAAATTCTGTTGCAAGAACCGACATGCCTTCCATTTCCTGCATCAGTACATCCGGATTATTTCCATCGACTTCGATCAGCAGGTGTGCCTGCGTGTCGTCATCAATTTTTACAGAGCTCTCCACAAATTGACTCACCCACTCTAACGCATCCCGCTCCATAAACTCTAAACCACTCGGCATATAGCCGGCATGGAAAATAGCAGCCACTACCGCGCAGGCATTTTCCGCCGAGCGAAAAGGAACCAACATCAACAGATCATGTTTTGGTAACGGGAGTAATTTCAAAACAATTTTTGTTACAATACCCAGTGTTCCCTCGCTACCGACGATCAATTGAGTAAGATTATAGCCTGTTGCATTCTTTAAAACATTCGCTCCTGTCCATATAATTTCTCCCGTAGGCAATACTACTTCCAAATTCAATACATAATCTTTGACGACGCCATATTTTACAGCTTTCGGCCCCCCACTATTTTCTGAAATATTTCCACCGATAAAACATGAGCCCCTGCTGCTCGGATCGGGCGGATAAAACAATCCTTTTCCCCTCAATTCCATTTGAAGCACTTCGGTAATGATGCCCGGCTCCGTTGTTACCTGCAGGTTTCTTTCATCTATGTCAAGGATCTTATTCATTCTCTCAGTGGAAAGCAACACACCGCCTAAATGCGGAAGTGCTCCTCCGCTCAGGCCTGTGCCGGCGCCACGTGGCGTAACGGGTATCTTATACTGATTGCATATCGTAAGAATAGCGCTAATCTCTTCAGCTGTGCGTGGCTTAAGAACGACATCGGGTAAAAAATGAAAATCCTCTGTTTCGTCGTGAGAGTAGTTATACAATGTCTCGTCATCGATAAATACGTACTTCTCCCCCAGGATCTTTTTGAAATCGTCGATATGCGTTGATCCAAGAGAAAATGGTGAGGTAGTGGCCATCATAAAATTTATGCTTAGTGCTGTAAAAATCGTACAATTCAGCAATATGCTGAATTTAGACAAGATCAATAACCGCTCTTAAAATTGGGGCAGAGTGATTGCCTGTCAGTATGGCCCGCAGAAAAGAAGCCATTTTTAACGAGAGAAAATTCAAAAGCTCCACGCGTGTTATTATAATTCTTCAGTGTCGACATTGTTGCATCGTAGGTGAATGTGAAAGTATAATCCTTATAAACAAGTCCAAGCATTGGAATTATGGCGTCCTTCCAACGATAGTAAAGACCGCCGATCAATTCACTTTCTGTTCCGCCATCTAAATTATAGTGAGCATTCAAACCGCCAACGATCTCCGACGCTTTTGCCTGTTCCGAAAAATAGATATTTGGGTTAATGATCCATTGGTCATTTACCTTAAAACTGCCGTTTAGAAATCCAGTGTACCGAACGGGAATGCGATTATCAGCATTCGTAGCATCGCCAAAGAACGATTCTCTTGGCCGGTTAACGTGCATGGCAGAGAACCCCGCGTTTACATAGACTTTATCTGAAGGAAAATACGCATAATTGAGGCCAGCCTGCAAGTCGACGTAGTTGATGTTATTGTCTGCCAATGCTACTCCCGTTGGCAAATGGTTGTCAAAAAATTTTCCGTCGTACTGATCAGGGAATTTCAAATTCGTAACATTGATCTGCTTATTGGCCCACCCAACATTAAAGCCTGCACTGATCAAACTTCCTGCATTGATCATTTGATGGTAGGCAACAGAACCATACACTTTGGTAGAAGTAAGATTTCCGCTGCCGGCAACATCATGTAGGATCACGCCACCCAAACCCATCCAGCCAGTTTCGATCCTGTTTCTGAAAACCTGTCCATCCCCATAAGCACTCATCGTCTTGTAAGGAACGGTCATGATCGATGACCATTGATTACGGTAGTTCATTCCCAGCCGGTAGTCTGCTGATGGAATAAAACCAGTATTGGCCGGGTTTGTCAACAAAGGAGAATTCATGAACTGAGAAAAATGAAGATCCTGAGCGAAGGTACAAGGCACAAGGAACAAGATGCCAACGCTGAGTAAGCTTCCAAGTTTGTACAATATTTTCAATCTCTTTTTCATTTTACACATTTCAAAAATTCTCAACACACGGTGCTGCACACTTTATCTTATAAGCGTAATATCGCCTTTCTTGGTTGTCTTTTTCCCATCAGAAAATTCCACGCTTAAAGTATATGCATAGACATCCATGGGTTGTACCACACCCTTAAATTTACCATCCCATCCAATGTTCACATCGTTTGTTTCAAATACTTTTTGTCCCCAGCGGTTCCAAATAATAAATTGCAATTTGGAAATTCCGAATCCTTTTACAAAAACTGTGTTGTTTATGTCGCTGCTCAATGGAGTAAATGCATTTGGCACATCCACCGCATCTGTTACCAGCGCACTCACTGGCTGACACGTCGTGTCAGGGCATCCTGCAGCATTAATCGCAACAAGACATACATTGTAAGTCCCCGTCACATTGTATTGATGCGTAACGCCCAACCTCGTTGTTGTTTGTAAAGTGGCCCCATCACCAAAATTCCAGACAAAATTTACAGCATCCGGAGAAGACTGGTTTATAAATGTCGTGGCCGTATTTTCAATCGGTGTAGTAGGCGTAAAAGTAAAATTCGCTACCGGGTTATTTGCTACAGTAATGGTTTGTCTTGTGGTGTCAGTAAGATTACAAGTTCCCGGATCATTTGCGATCAGTGTTATTGTATAAGTTCCCGCAGTAGAATACAAATGAGTGGGATTGATATCTGTCGATGTATTACCATCTCCAAAATCCCACTGAAAGCTCTGGCCAGCCAGCGAGGTATTCGTAAACTCAGCAGTATAAGGCGCGCATCCTGTTGGAGGCGTTGTAAACTGTGCCTTCACCAACGCAGCCACCCTTAGCTGTACAGTAGCCGAATCAGGCGCGTTACAATAAGCCGTATCCGTAAGTATGAGATTTACGTTATACGTGCCGGGCCCGGCATAACTATGAAATACACTGGCAGTGCCCGCGGTAACCAGGGGAGAGCCATCACCAAAGTCCCAGGCAAATGAAGTATTACTAAAAGGAACGGGTGCTGTTGACAAATTATCAAATCGGTACTTGAAGGAATCGCACGGACTCAACTTCACTGGATTAAAATTTATTGTGGCCTGGATATCTCCAACGCGTATGTGCACATAAGCCGTATCCCTGATGTTGCACGTTGTGGAATCAACCGCGATAAGCCTGACGAGGTAAGAGCCTATCGCATTAAACACATGGGATGTGTTAGGAGCGGTAGTTATTACTGTAGGCGTTCCATCTCCGAAAGTCCATTCATAGCTTTTGGCGTTATGGATAGTATCGGCAAAGTCAACGGTCAATGGAACACAACCGGCCGAGTCACGAGGTACCCCATTAATGATTGATTCTATACCTGCTTTTACACCGGCGAGGTTAAAAGCAATTTTTACAAGAGCAAGATTACATTTACCACCAAAATTTGATGGATTGCTGGTTGACCACGCACCAGGCGTGGTGGGAAATACTGCACCAGGATCAAGCTCTTTACAATTGGCACAAATAGCTTCATAAATAACACCGTTCTGATCAAACCTGCTGGTGCCACCATCAACATGATCACAACCTGCGCCAAGATTGTTTTCACCGAAAAAACTACCGAATAGCTGGGAGACAGCATCCTTTTTTAAAACGAAAAAATAAAAATCTTTTCCATCTGTGCTTGCCTTTCCAACAGTAGCAGCATCCGGAGTTACTGGCATACCACCCGTTCCTGCATTAGGATAGCTCGAGTTTGGGGGCGATGCACAATTAAAACATCCGCCCCATCCCGCCACATATACATTTTCACAACGGTCTACTAAGAATGCCGTGGGTGAAATATTGGGCAGATTTGAAGGCGAGCCAAAAGTTGTCGAATAGACAAATGCGGAAAGGTCGGGTTGAAGTTTTGAGATAAATTGTTTTGCTCCATTGTCAAAATAAGTTGCGTTCACATGCGGCCATGCACCCGTTGTTTGACCCGTTACGTAAACAAAGCCGTTTTTGTCGAACTGGATCCCGTAGATCTGGTCAGTACCCGCCGTGCCAAGATACGTGGAGCGAATTAGATTAGTGCCTGATATTTCAGCAATAAAACCATCTATTCCCGAGCCTCCGGTTAAAGCCGGACCTATGACGCCTGCATGACTGCCGGGAAAATTATCACTGCTTGTTCCGCCGGCAACATATAGATTCCCGGTCAGTGGGTTTATGGACACGACATAGGCGGCATCGTCACCCTTGCCTCCGAGGTAAGAACTAAAAAGCAGCGTTGAAACGTCGGGCGATATTTTTAAAATAACTCCATCCTGGCCGCCCCCGAGCGAAGCTTGGAAACCACCCACAACGGGAAATCCCCCATTACCGCTCGAATTCGGCACCGACTTAGTACATGAGGCTAAATAAATATTTCCTGCATTATCAAGGTTCACTTCACTTCGTGCTTCATCACCATAATTGCGAAGGAGCGAGCCGGCGCCTGCTGGATAGTCATCAATATTGGCCCCATCACTTGCCGATCCTCCGATTCTCATTGAGCCTACGAGACCGCTTCCAGCAGCGTTTATTTTCGTAACGATAATATCAAAGCTTCCTCCTGTCCCTTTGAGATTGTTTCCAGGTTTAACAGGGTAGTCGGATGAATTACTGCGACCAGCGACGACCAGGTTTCCCTGCGCATCACAAATTATGCTTTGAGGCATTTCATTTCCTGATCCGCCGAGGTATGTTGCATACATCCTGTTACTTCCATTTGGAGAGAGCTTTATTATCCCGATATCAAAAGCTCCCCATCCATTATCACCACCGCCACCTGCGAAGTTTGTTTGAAAGGCACCGGGAGAAACAGGAAAAGAACCGCCAGAAAAGACGATCCCGCCGCCAAACATACTTCCATCAGGTCCGTACGTAGCCGTAAATCCCCAGTTGTCAGCAGTGCTGCCAGTAAAAGAACAGAACACCAATGAGGGATCGATTATCAGCGTTGATGTTTTGTCATAGTCTTTGACATCGAAGGTCACTACATTATTCTTCAGAATATACTTACACCTGACCTGCTTCCTTCCGGTTTCGTCAACCTGGTACGTATAAGGACTTAGCTCTTTCAGGTTACCCGCCGAAGTACCAATCAACAACTCCTTATTCTTTAGTTCCAATTTATCGGCACCATTATATTTTAATGCAATGCGCGAGATATCAGCACCCGGTTTCACGATAAGATCATATTGAATAGCGCCTGCATTTGAATAGTATCGAACATCGACATTCGGATATACCTCTTTCACCGTTATGCCCTGGTATACTTTGCAATTGCTTGCCCATTTTGCAGGGTCGTTGCCGATAAAATAGTTGTTATAACCCGGTAAGGGTTTGTCGGGAATGATTTCGCTGATCTTGTTGCCGTTCAAAAACTCTACTTTATAAGCATGCGAATGGATCGTGAATGCACTTTTTACCAGGTCAGACGTTCCGTGATGATGCGCAAGTTCGCCGATCTTCGCCCAATCTTCTGGCCTGTGCTGAACAACCATGAAGCCGTTTTGCTCCACTGAAAACATTCCCGCGTAAACTTGTCCTAAAAATTTAATGCGACTATCCCATTGACCTTTGTTTTCCACAAATTCAATATTGCTGTACTGGGCTTTGAGTGCAGTGGCAGGCAGTAGAAATACGAGGAGAAGTGTATAGACTGTACGGCTCAATTTTCTTTTTTCCAATTTAATTAAAATCACCGACAAATTTTTTAAAATCTTGTGTTAAGAAATATGGCTCCAGATTGTTTTTCCTTTATGTGAGGACAGGAAGTTTTTCAATGGTAAATTTTCGACTGAAACAAGGTCCGGATCCTCATCCAAAATCTTTATGGCTACATTTTTTGCAGTCTCCAAAATCGGCCTGTCTTTGACTATACTTGCCAGTTTAAAGTTTAATTCACCACTTTGCCTTGTTCCTTCAATATCTCCGGGACCCCGTAATTCAAGGTCTTTTTCTGCAATAACAAAACCGTCATTGGTCGAAGTCATGACTTTCATTCTTTCGCGGGCGTCATTACCAATGTCATTTGCTGTCAACAGCACACAATAACTTTTTTCTTTCCCTCGTCCAACCCTGCCTCTTAGCTGATGCAGTTGTGAAAGCCCGAATCTTTCGGCGCTTTCAATTACCATAACACTCGCATTCGGCACATTAACTCCTACCTCAATAACCGTTGTGGAAACCATAATTTGGGTATCGCCGGTAACAAATCGGTTCATATTGGTTTGTTTCTGCGCGGAGGGTTGTTTACCGTGCACCATACTTATCCAATATTTGGGTTCCGGGAAATATGCTCGCACGTTTTCATAACCTTTCATCAAATTCTCATAATCCAGTTTCGAGCTTTCTTCGATCAGGGGAAAAATAATATAGACCTGCCTTCCCTTTGCAATTTCGCTTCGAATAAAATCCATGACCTGTGGCCGTCTGCTTTCATAACGATGGACGGTGCTGATAAGTTGTCTTCCCGGTGGCATTTCGTCCATTATGCTATAATCCAGGTCACCATACGCGGTCATCGCCAGCGTTCGCGGAATAGGGGTGGCAGTCATTACCAGGATGTGAGGGGGCGTTTCAGACTTCTCCCATAACATTGATCGCTGTGCGACACCGAACCGATGCTGTTCATCTATAATTGCCAACCCAAGATTCTTGAACCTTACCGTTTCTTCGATCATTGCGTGTGTGCCAACAAGAATATGAATACTCCCATCGGCAAGCCCGCTAATGATCTGCTTTCGTTCGGATGCCTTTGTGGAACCGGTCAATAGTTTAATGCTGACAGGTAGATCCTTCAACAGGTCACGAATATTGTTATAATGCTGTTGCGATAAGATCTCAGTAGGCGCCATTATGCTTGCCTGGTAACCATTATCATTCGCTAACAACATAACCAATAAAGCGACGATGGTTTTTCCGCTGCCGACATCGCCCTGCAGCAAGCGGTTCATCTGGTGACCTCTGGCTGTGTCACTTCTTATTTCTTTGATCACTCGTTTTTGCGCTCCCGTCAATTCAAATGGGAGGTAATTGCTGTAAAACTCATTGAACAATTTGCCTACCTTATCAAAAACAATTCCTTTTGAAAAGCGATGACGTTGTAATCGTAACCGGCCCAGTCGTAACTGGGATAAAAAAAACTCTTCAAATTTTAAACGCCTCACCGCATTCTCATAATGAGCGATTGAACCGGGAAAATGAATTTGCTGGTAGGCAATATACCGGGGTAAAAATTTCAGTTGCTGTAAGATCGGTGCGGGAAGATTCTCAGGAATATCTTTTTCTCTCAATATAGCAAATAATGCCTGTGTCAACTTGCCGATCTGCCTGCCGCCAAGACCTCTTGATTTTAATTTCTCTGTGCTTGGATAAATTGGTTCAAGGTAATTTTTTCCTTCCGAGGTCGCTTCTGTCAACGGTTCCATTTCCGGGTGTACAATTTGCGGATGACCCAGGTAAAAACTAACCCTTCCATAGACAAGATAGCTTTGACCCGCCTTAAGACTTTTTTGGATCCAGCTTACTCCCTCAAACCAAACTAACTCGAGAAAACCAGATTTGTCAGCCAGCTGTCCTACCAGTCTTTTCTTTCCTTTCTGACCAGCCAGTTCGACAACAGACAGAACACCCGCAACCTGTACATATTCGGTTGCAGGATCAATATCTTCAATCAAACTCACTTTTGTCTTGTCTACATGGCGGTAAGGAAAATGATCGAGCAGATCATTGAAAGTGAATATCCCGAGTTCTTTTTTCAAAAGCTCAGCTTTTTGAGGGCCGACCCCTTTCAAATATTCTATGGGATTGGATAGTATAGCCGGGGAAGAAATTATGTCGGAATTTTTTACAAAAATACGTGCATGCTTTAATAGAAACCGGAATGAAATTGTAAAAGAATCAAGAATAAATCGATCAGTTATTCAAAGGCCTCACGCATTGATCGTTCCCAAAGAGTATTCTGTCGGCCCCTGACATAATTAAAAAACCCTTTTACGAGACAGAGGTTCATAAATACGAAGTAAAATGGAACGCCCAGTACTCCCATCCGGCGGCCAATACAAGCAAAGATCCACCCGGCTAATGCCAGCAGGTAAAAAATAATTTGAACAAGTAAGAGATAATTGAAAGTATCTCCCTGGTGATTTACAACCAATGCAATATTTGTAACCAACGCCAGGAGGATCAGGATGGGACACGCCACCCAACGCAACAGTCGTCCGGAGAAGTATTGAATAGCCAGCCGTGGATATCTCAAAACATTTAAATGTTGTTTTAAATAATCTACAACCTGGTATGCCCCCGCTGCAATTCTCACGCGTCTTTTTTCTTCATCAGCCAACGACTTGGAGGGAGTTTCCGAGGCGAACGCCCTGGGCTCATATTCTATTTTATATCCTGAAAGGCAGATGTGAATCGAAAAAACAAAATCATCAAGTATCAAATCTTCGTCAAACGGATGAAACAACTCTGTCCTGATGGCAAATAATTCTCCAACTGCACCAACAACTGTATTGAAATCCGCGTCCTGCTGTTTCATGAAGGATTCGTATTTCCAATATAACCCTTCTGCTTCCCCGACCAGTGAGCGATTGATTTTTAAAACTTTTTTTTCGCCGGCGACACCTCCCACTTTTTTATCTGAAAAATGATGAACCATTGCCCTGATGCTGCCAGGGTTCAGCATTGAATTAGCATCACTAAAAACAACAATCTGGGTCGTTACCTGCTGCATCGCTCTCTTTAGAGCCGCCAATTTTCCCCGTCTCTCTGGCTGGTGTAATAATGTAATAAAATCATGATGTCCGAGCAGCTCTTTGGAATAGTCGGTCGATCCATCTGTGACAAAAATGACATTAAAAAGATGAGCCGGATAATCGATCTCAATACAATTCTTTATTTTTTCCGGAAGAACAGTTTCTTCATTGTATGCCGCCACAACAAGGGTAACAGTGGGAAGTTCAACCGCTCGTTTCGGCTCTGGTGATACCAACATATTCTTTACCCGATTGCGGATAAATAATAGCAGGCCGTAGCCAATATAACAGTAAAATAGCAAGGCAAGACAGGTCCAAAATAATATTTCCACAAGGTTCATTTTAAAAGCGCTTCAAATTAGGAAAATTTCATGTTGAACAACCGTAATTTTTTTTGAGGAAAACACAATAAAAAAGTCTTGCCTTTTCAAAGTATTCTTTCTATTTTTCTGCTCCAATATTCTACGAACCGAAAACCAGAGCCCAATGAAAAGCCTCATCCCGCTTCTTCAGATTGAACTGAATTTTAGTGATTTTAAGTTCGGTTTACTTTGCTTCATCTCCGCCTTTGTGATCGCGATGGTCTGCATTCCGCCTATAATAAGACTGGTGAATAAGTACAGGTTGCATGATATTCCTGATCCACGTAAAGAACATTTGTCGCCAACACCTACATTGGGAGGAATTGCCATTATAGTGGGAATGACCATGTCAATAGCTCTTTGGTTCCCCTTTTCTTTTTCAGGTGAGATGATGACATGTTTTTTTTCAATGGCCATACTTTGTGCAATGGGAATTACTGATGACCTGAATGATCTTTCACCAAAATATAAATTCATCGTTGAGATAGCGCTTGCTTCACTGATAGCCCTTTCGGGTATTCGCATTAATACATTTGGCGGGCTGTTTGGCTTGAATGAACTATCAATAAGCGCCCAGTACAGTTTTACTATTCTTGCCATCGTTGGTATTATAAATGCATTCAACTTCATTGACGGTATTGATGGCCTGGCCGCAGGCATGGGTTTTATGAGTCTTATCACGATCGGCATCTTTCTCACTATAGGAGCGGATAAAACCTTCGCACTTGTTGCATTTGCACTTGCAGGCAGCATTCTGGGGTTTTTATTTTTTAACATGAACCCTGCAAAGATCTTTATGGGTGATACCGGATCATTAGTTGTGGGCTTCATTCTTTCAATTCTCTGTACAAGATTTATCCAGGGAAACAGCAATGCTGCACAGCCTATTATCAAGGCGGCTCCCCTATTTGCTCTTGGTATGGTTTTGATTCCTGTATTTGACGCGGTCAGAGTTTTTTCACTTAGGATCTGGAAAGGCCAATCTCCGTTTCAACCAGACAGAACACATCTTCATCATCTTTTAACCAATGCCGGGATCAGTCATGCTCTCACTTCGAAAATTATTTGTGCCATACATGGTTTTGTTTTAATAGAAGTGTATTGGTTGAGGGAATTAAAGCCGCTATTCATCTTGTTTATGCTGATCGCTACTATGGCATTTGTCACCATTGCCTTTTACAATATCCACAGGTTGATAAAACTCAATAAATCTGGTCGCGGGCCCGCGAATTTTGAATTAAGCTAAATTGATTTTTTTTCTTTTAATTTGTGCAACCAAGGCAACCACGTGTTGGTCAAACCCCTGTTTACATGAGAAAACTTTAAGTGAGCTGTCTCAAAAGTCGTCTGACGGAAACGACTTTTGAGGCAGCTTTGTTATTTTAAAAATCTTTCAGCACTTCTCCAAAATCTGCATGAGAATATACTCGGCTTCTGAAAACTGATCTTTCTCGCCACTTTTCTTTATTTGAAAAAAATTCTCCAACCGGTCGTTTGAGTACAACTCTTCTATGATGGGATGGATATAATATTTTTTGCAAACAGCCCTGGTGTTTCCCAGTCTTTTTGCAACGACATCGAGAGCCTGCACTATTCTTTTCTTTTTTTCGGTTTCAGTTTCACAACCTCCTAACTCTTTAAATGCCTCGATAGCATATACGGTACCTGTCCATGTTCTAAAATCTTTTGCAGTGAAATTATCGCAACATATATTTTTTATGTATTCATTTACCATCCCTGAATCTATCGATCGTCTCTCACCATTTTCATTGTAATACTGAAACAATTCCTTACCCGGTATATCCCTGCATTGTTTTACGATCCGCGCAAGCCTGGAGCTTTTAAGATCGATCTCGTGGTAAATTCCCTTTTTCCCTTTAAAGCAAAATTTTACTGAGTTGCCGTTAATTTTTACGTGCTTGTCTTTCAAAGTAGTTAACCCAAATGAACCATATAATTTTTCATAAACATTATTGCCAACACGAATAGTCGTTTCCTGCATGATCATTACCGATGCAGCTAATACTTTCTCCAATGGCAAACCTGGTTTCGCAAGATCTTTCGTAAGCCTTTCGCGAATTGCGGGCAGCTTCTTCCCAAATTCCAGTAGCTGGTAAAATTTTGTCTGGTTCCTGAACTCCGACCATAGGGAATGATACTTATATTGTTTCCGCTTTTTTACATCAAGTCCTGTCGCCTGCAAATGACCATTTGATAAACTGCAAATCCACACATTTTCCCATGCGGGTGGCAAAACGAGTTTCCTGATCCTGGAAAGATCGTTTTCGTCGGTTAGCTGTTTTCCATTTTTTGTATAAATAAAATTCTTTCCGCGTCTTAATCTTTCAATGCCAGGATCTTTGTCAGAAACATAGACGAGGTGTATGACCTTAGCACTTTTTTCGGTATTCTGTAATAGTCCCTTTAATTCTTTTTTGGGTACCTTAAAACCACTGGATGTTTTCATGCAGGCAACTATTCAAAATATCATGCTAACAAACGAAAGCAGGCAGAGGAAATCAATTTAAGTTCTCGCTTTATATTTAAGTTAAATGGCATACTTAATGCTCTTTTTAACTGACTTCCGATCCCTGATCTGCGATAAAGAAAGCGGATAGTCATACGAAACCATTTTTAAAAATTATTCAGACAGGTGAAAGTGTACGGTGGGAAAAAAATTACCCACTGTGCCGTTTTATGTCGACACAATTAAGCCGAGGGCAAAAAGTTAAAATGCAAAATGTCAGCCGTGGGCCAAAGTTTATAAGGAATAAATTGACACTCTTTTTTCTAAATTGCCATCTGCTCTCTGTCATGAGAGAAAAATCGTATTCATGAGCATAGTACAAAAAATCAAACGTGTTTTCCCCGATACGGAAGAGGATGCAAAATTTGCTCATAAGGATTTTTCTATTGGAGTTATCGAAAACATCCCGTTTCCTGTTGCTTACATCAATCGCAACAATCACTACGAATATGCAAATAAAGCCTGGCTGGATTTATATGAAACGGCAAGCGAAAATATTATCGGGAAAAGCGCAGATGAGTTTTTTGAATCCGTGGATGAGCATGCCAAGGAGTATTTACAAAAAGTACTGAATGGTGAAAGTGTAACCTATGAAGGAGAAGTTCGAAAAAAAGACAGGCGCCATCATATCGAAATCACCAGCACGCCGCAGTTTGATGACGAGGGAAACATAAAAGGTTACTTATCCTGGGTCAGGGATATAACCGATAGTAAAAAAGCGAAACAGGCCTTGAAGGATACGGAAGAACTCTACCGTCATCTTATCGGGAGTTTACCTGCTGCTATTTACACTACAGATACGAGTGGACATATAACCATGTACAATGACGCCGCCACTAAATTATGGGGACGCCGGCCAGAAATTGGAAAGGACCTTTGGTGTGGCTCATGGAAAATTTTCGAGCCAGATGGTGTTACCGAAATACCGTTAGACCAATGTCCCATGGCCATTGCTTTAAAGGAAAAACGCAAGGTGCCGACTACCACACCGTTTATTGCTGAACAACCTGATGGCACAAGGAAATATTTTATTCCTTACCCGGTGCCCCTCTTTAATTCAGAGGGAGAGATGACCGGTGCATTCAATATGTTGGTTGACGTAACAGAAAGCAAATTGTCCGAAGTTGAAAAATCAAAGCTAGCGGCTATTGTTCAATCTTCAGATGATGCGATCATCAGCAAAACGCTGGACGGAATCATCACAAGCTGGAACGATGCTGCACAAAAATTATTTGGGTACACCGAAGAAGAAATGATCGGCCAATCGATCATGAAATTAATTCCAAAAGGCAGGGAAGGTGAGGAAACAGAAATAATTCGCAAGCTAAAACAAGGCGAAAAAATTGATCACTTTGAGACCCAAAGATTAACCAAGCAAGGTAAGTTACTTGAGATCTCACTTACAATATCACCGATCAGGGATTCAAACGGATTTATCGTGGGCGCCTCGAAGATCGCCAGAGATATTAGTAGCAGAAAGCAAAGCGAAGAGCTTAACGCAAGATTGGCTGCTATCGTTCAATCTTCTGATGACGTTATTATTGGGAAAACGCTGGACGGCACCGTTACGAGCTGGAACACTGCTGCTGAAAAATTATTTGGTTACACCGAGGAAGAAATGATCGGCCAACCGATCACTAAAATAATCCCGCCTGAACGCATTAATGAGGAATATGAAATACTCGGCCAGCTAAGGCAGGGAAAAAAAGTTGAGCATTTTGAAACAAAAAGAATGGCCAGGGATGGAAGATTAATTGACATTTCCCTCACAACATCTCCTATCAAAGATTCACGGGGTGAAGTGATCGGCGCTTCTAAGATCGCACGGAATATTAGTTTACAAAAAGAAACCGCAAGACTAATACATGAAAATGAAGAGCGTTTCAGGATGGCGGTCGAGATGACCAGTTTAGGCACCTGGGAATATGATCCTGCGGGCCTTACCTTGTTGTGTTCACAAGAGAGCAGGAAAATATGCGGCATACCGGGTGGCGTAGATCCTCTGTATACTGATTTTCTGAACCACATATATGCAGATGACAAAAATTATTTCGGAGAGAAGATGATCCAGGCTATTAAGCCAGGAAATGATGGCAAGTTGGAGGCTGAAATTCGTCTCCACCGTTTCGATGTCGAAGATGAGATCCGATGGTTGCATATCCGCGCAAAAATGTTTTTTGAAGACGACAGCCTGCGCGGTCGGTTGCTGGGTACTATGCTCGATGTTACTGAAGAAAAAACAAGGGAACTCGAGCTTAAAGAAAGTGTTGAGCTCTTTCAGACAATGGCCGACAATGTACCTGCCATGATCTGGATGTCAGGCACAGATAAATTTGAGGACTATTTCAATAAAACCTGGCTGCAGTTTACAGGAAGAACGCGTGAACAGGAAAGTAATGAAGGATGGCTTGAAGCAGTGTATCCGGAGGATGTTGAGAGATGTATCGAGACTTATAATTCTTCATTCAAGCAACAAAAAAGGTTTTACACAGAATACAGGTTGCGGCGTCATGACGGCGAATACCGGTGGATAGCTGATAATTCGGTTCCGAGATTTTCTGCCGAAGGAGAGTTCCTTGGTTTTATCAGTGCTTGTATGGATATAGATGATCAAAAACGATTCAGAGAAAAGATCCTTGAAAGTGAACTTTTGTTCAAAACCATATCCAATGCATCACCGGCTGCGTTGTGGATGACTAATGAAGAGGAAGAAAACATTTTCGTGAGTGATACATGGCTGAAGTGGACCGGAAAAAATTCGCAGGAAGTGATGAGCAGGAGCTGGATGGAATCGGTATCGGTCGAAGACAGGGAACCCATGGCCACGGAATTCAAGGAATGTTTTCAGCAAAGAAAAAATTTCAAAAGGGAATTCAGATTTACACGACATGACGGAGAAACGAGATGGGGATTGACAGAAGGATATCCTTTTTATGACCTTCAGGGGGAGTTCTCAGGTTTTGCGGGTTCTATAACTGACATCACTGAATTAAAAAAACTGGAACAACGTAAGGACGACTTTATTAAAATGGCCAGCCATGAATTAAAAACGCCGATCACGTCCATCAACGGTTACGTTCAATTAATGCTGAATATTTTTAATGAAGCTGATGAGCAAAGATTACGATCGTCAAAACAAACAATTAAATCTTCACTCAATACAATTTCAAAACAGGTTGTTAAACTCACGAGGCTTATCTCCGAATTACTTGACCTTTCCAGGATAGAATCGGGGAAACTCGAATTGCACAAAACAGCATTTGATCTTGGCGCGCTCGTAGAAGAAACGGTACAGGATATACGACAGACAGCGTCAAAACATGCGATCATTTTGCACAATGACTTCGAAGGAAAAGTTTTCGCTGATAAAGATCGCATTGCCCAGGTGCTAGTGAACCTCTTGACAAATGCCATCAAATATTCTCCCGATTCAGACAGCATTGAAGTGTTTGTCGACAACAATAAAGACTCAGCGATCGTAAGAGTAAAAGACTACGGTATCGGCATCGACAGCAAAGATCAATTACGGATATTTGAACGTTTTTACCGCGCTGAAGGTAAAAGTGAACAAACCTTTCCAGGTTTTGGAATTGGTCTTTTCATAGCTA
>Ga0070683_100001681_pt1 | contig 17189 bp, 7 predicted proteins | sample KBSC713LmetaG_FD_64662 | JGI IMG/M metagenome (GOLD analysis project Ga0070683, IMG submission 64662) | Corn rhizosphere microbial communities from Kellogg Biological Station, Michigan, USA - KBS C7.1-3L metaG | ecosystem: Host-associated > Plants > Roots > Rhizosphere ... | reverse complement strand
GTCGACAGCAGCGCGTTCCGGTAGGCGTCGACGGCCTGGCCGATGTCGGCCATCGCGCGCTCGGCGATGTCGCCGATGCGGGACCACGCCGCGCCCACGCCCTTCGGATCCGACGACGCGGTGATCGCCAGCCGGTAGGTCGCGATCGCGTCGGCGGAGCGCCCGATCTCGGCCTCGACCTCGGCCAGCCGAATCAGCGCCGGCACCGACGACGGATCCAGCGTCACGGCTTCGCCGAGCACCGACGCGGACTCGATCGGATCGCGCTCGTAGATCAGATCCGCGAGCGCCATCAGCCGATCGCGCCGCTTGGGCATCGGCCCGGCGGCGGCGCGCCGGCGCATGACCTGGGCGAGGCGATCGGTGTCGCCGCGCGCGCGCAGGATGACGTCCAGCACCTCGAAGTCGGTCTCGGCCTCGGGCTCCAGCGCGAGCACCTCCTCGAGGCAGCGCCCGGCCATCGCGTCGTCGCGGACGACGTTGGCGTAGAGGCGCGCCGCCTGGCGGAAGCCGTCGGCGGCGCGCGCCGGCGCCTTGGTCAGGCGCGCCTCGCGCGCGTAAAGCTCGGCGGCCGCGCGCGCGTCGCCCGTCGCCTCGCGCAGCCGCGCCTGCGCCCGCAGCGCGGGCAGCAGCGTCGCGTCGGCGTCCAGCGCCTGCGTGAAGTCCGCGTCGGCGCCGCGCAGCTCGCCGCTCGCGAGGTGCGCGTTGCCCAGCTCCCACAGCAGCGCCGCGCGCGTCGGCGCATCGGGCGACGATTCAGCGAGCTGCCGCCGGCCCACGATCACGAGCGCCCAGTCACCCGCGCGGGTCGCCTGCCGCTCCAGCACCGCCAGCGCGTCCTCGGTCGCGTGCGTCTCGACCACCCGGCGCAGCAGCGGCAGCGTCTCGGACAGCGCCTCGTTCGGCTTGGTCGCGGCGCGCTGACGCGCGGTGGCCGCGGCGCGCAGGAGCACCGCGCCCGTCGCCGCGTCGGCGCTGGACGCCGCCAGCTTCTCCAGCGCCTGCGCGCGATCGCGATCGTGCCCCAGCTTCGTCGCCAGCGTCACCGCCGCGTCCAGCACCGCGCCGTCGCCGGGCGCGGCCTCGAGCGCCGCGAGCGCCGCCCGCCACGCGCCCTCCGGATCGGCGAGCCGCCAGGCGAGATCCAGCGACCGTCCGACGTCGGGCGCGCGCTGTCCTTCGACCAGCCGCGCCAGCTCCGCCGCCGCCTGCTCGGCGCCCCGCCCCACCAGCTGGTAAAGCCGTTGCAGCGCGATTCGGATCGCCGCCGCGCCCGAGTGGCGCTCGGCGCTCATCGCGGCGGCCGCGCGCTCGATCGCCGCCAGCGCCTCGCGCTTGCCCGCGAGCTGCCACTCTGTGATCTCCGCCTGCAGCCGGTACGACGCCGCCTTGTCGATCGGATCGGCGAGCGTCTGGCCCATCGTGCCCAGCGTCTCGGCCAGCGCATCGCCCCGCCCCAGGCGCGCGAGCAGGCGCGCGTGGTCGGCCAGCGCGCCCACGTTCGCCGGATCCAGCGACAGCGCGCGCGAGGTCGCCGCCAGCGCGTCGTCGACCCGCCCGAGGCGCAGCGCATAGATGCGCGCCGATTCGACGGCCAGCGCGCTGCCGGCCGCCGGGTTCGGCTCCGACGCCGCCTGTTTCAGCAGCACCGCCGCCAGCGGATCCAGCTGCCGCCCGCGATAGTAGGCGCGCGACAGCCCCGCCAGCGCCGGCCGGGAGCTCGGATCCAGCAGGAGCGCCGCCTCGTAGGCGCGCACCGCCTCGTCGTCGGCCGCGGCGCGCTCTTCGTAGATGACCGCGGCGCGGTAGCACCAGGCGAAGCGCGCTTCGGGCGGCAGCTCGGGGATCTCCGTGCCCAGCTTCAGCGCGGCCTCCGCCGCCACCAGCGCGTCGCCTGCCTTCTCGGCGGCGCGCAGCAGCGCGCGCAGCGCCGCGGGCCGCCGCTCGCCCAGCTCGGCCCACTCGTGATAGAGGGCCAGCGCCTTCCCCGGGTCCTGCAGGCGCTCCTCGTACAGCGCGCCCACGCGTTCGAAGCGGGTCGACGTCTCGCGCGCGGCTTCGCGGCCCGCCGCGGCTGGCCGCTCGCCGGCCGCCGGCGTCGCCGCGCCGACCTCGACGACCTTCACCAGCTCGCCCCACTGACCCAGCGTCGCGTAAAGGCGCTCCAGCACGTGCGCCGCCGGCGCGTAGCCCGGCACCGCATCCAGCGCGCGTCGGGCCAGGCCCGCGGCGCGCGGCAGATCGTGCGCCGCCGTCTCGGCCAGCTCCGCGGCGCGCATCGCCAGCGCCGCGCGCTCGGCGGGATCGGTGCAGCGATCGACCGCCGCCTCGGCCAGGCGGACCTGCGCGGGCGCGTCGCCCGTGCGCGAAGCGATGCGTTCGAGCGCAACGAGCGCCACCGGATCGCCGGGCCGCGCCTCCAGCAGCCGGCGATAGCGCGCGGCCGCCGCCTCGTCGTCGCCCTCGTGGTGCTCGGCGAGGTGCGCGGCCAGGCCCGACAGCGTCGCGTTCCAGTCGCGATCGTTCGACAGCTCCGCGTGGTGATCCAGACAGAGGCGCGCCTTCGCCCACTGGCCGGCCTCGAGATGATTCGCCGCTGAAAGAAACAGCAGCGCCGGGTCGTTCGGGTCGGCAGCGCGCGCGTCCTCGATCAGCGTCACCGCCCGGGCCGACGCGCCCAGCCGGTGCCGCGCCAGCGACGCCGCCAGGCCCAGCCAGGCGGCCCGCTCCGGACCGGTCGCCGCCTCGGCCTCCAGCTCGACCGCGCGGGCGAGCGCCGCGTCCTTGCCGACGCGCGCGGCGACCCGCCGCGTCCCCGCACGCGCGAGCGCCGCCGCGCCCTTGCCCGCGTCCTCATCGAGCGCGCGCAGCCAGAGGTCCAGCGCCTCCGCCGTGCGCTCGGCGCTCGCCTCGGCGATCAGCGCCAGCCGGCAGAGCAGCCGCCCGCGCTCGCCCGCCGACGACGCCGCCGCGAGGCGGCGGTCCAGCACCGATTGCAAGAGCGCCGCGTCGCCGCCACGGATCGCGCTCTCTTCCAGCGCCAGCAACGCCGCGGTGTGGCCGGGGACCAGCGCCAGCGCCTCCTCGATCACCGCCCGCGCCCGATCGCGCGCGCCCAGCGGGTTCTCGAGGAGACCAGCCTTCTGGACCGCCAGCTCCGCCTTCGCGGCGACCGTTCCGGCGGCGGCCATCTCGACGTCCAGCAGATCGATCGCCGTCCACGGGCTACCGGCCTCGACGGCGTGCAGGCGCAGGGCGCGCAGCACCGGCCGGAATGTCGCCGCCGGGGGCTCGTCCAGGGCCAGCTGCAGGTGGTCCATCGCGGCCGCCACATCTCCGACACCGTCCTCGAACATGCGCGCGGCGGCGTACCGAAGCACACCGGCCGCCACACCGGAGCGGGCGTCCGCCTCCTCGACCATCGCCAGCGCCTCCGCCTCCCACTGCGCGGGCGATCGGGTCAGATTGCGGCGCGCCTCCTCCGCTGTCGGTGGGATCGCCGCATTCGGCTGCGTTACCTCGTCGTTACGGCGGCTTGGGATGTCATCGCCGCGACGTCCGGGCAACGGAGTGGGGGTCGCTGAGGACATTGCTCGAAACGCCCGTGACTTTATCACCGGTTACGCTTCTGGGAGCGAAGCCTTCCGCGCTATGAAACCCGGACCGTGCCGGGTATGATGCCGGTTCCAGGCGTCACTGCGGAATGGCCAAGATCATCGTTACAGGGACGGACCAGCAGCGACGCGAGTTCGAGCTCGGGGCTGTGAACACGATCGGGCGTCATCCCGACAACACGCTCCAGATTCTCGACCGCATCGTCTCCAAGGAGCACGCCCAGGTCGTACGCCAGCCGGACGGCCGCTATCTCTTCCGTGATCTCGGGAGCTTGAACGGATCGTTCCTGCGCGGCGAGCGGGTCGGCGAGCACATCCTGCAGGAAAACGACGAGATCATGCTCGGCTCGACCTGCCTGACGTTCCAGGAAAAGTCGGCGCAGGAGTCAGTCCTCCAGAAGGTGACGATCGCGCCGGCGGCGACCGAGGCGCTGATCCGCCAGAAGATCGCGGCGCCGTCGCGCGACTTCGCGCCCGAGCGCGACATCCAGGACGTCGAGGTGCTGCGCCGCGATTACGAGAAGCTGCGCCTCGGCCACGAGCTGGGCCGTTCGATCGGGCTCGAGGTGAACCTCGAGCTGCTGCTCGAGCAGATCATCATGAAGGCGTTCGATCTGCTGCCCGCCGATCGCGGCGTGATCCTGTTGATGGAGGACGGCGTTCCGTCTCCGAAGATCGCCAAGACGCGCGACGGGAAGAACGAGCAGATCGTCCTGTCGAAGTCGATTCTGAACGAGGTCGTCACCAACAAGGCGTCGGTGCTTTCGTCCGACGCGACGATGGACAGCCGGTTCTCGGCCGCGCACTCGGTCATCATGCAGGGGATCCGGTCGACGATGACCGTGCCGCTGGTCCATCACGACGAGCTGCTGGGCATCATGCACCTCGACTCGATGATCGCGACGAACGCGTTCACCGAAAAGGATCTGCAGATCTTCGGCGGCATCGGCGGACAGGCCGCGGTCGCGATCCACAACTCGCAGCTGGCCCGGAAGATCGAGCACGAGGCGAAGACGCGCGCGCAGTTCCAGCGCCTGCTGTCGCCCAACCTGGTCGACCAGGTCGTCCAGGGGAAGCTGCAGCTGGAAAAGGGCGGCGCGCTGTCCGAGGTGACGCTGCTGTTCTCCGACATCCGCGGCTTCACGTCGATGAGCGAGTCGCGCGCGCCCGAGGAAATCGTCCGCATGCTCAACGAGTACTTCGAGCTGATGGTGGACGTGATCTTCAAGTACGAGGGCACGCTGGACAAGTTCGTCGGCGACGAGGTGATCGCGCTGTTCGGCGCGCCCGTGCCGATGAAGAACGCCGAGGTGAAGGCGGTGCAGTGCGCGCTGGACATGATGCGCGTGCTCTCCGAGTGGAACCGCACCCGCGCCGCGGAAGGCCAGAACGAGGTCAACGTCGGCATCGGCATCAACACCGGCATGGTGGTCACCGGCGCGATCGGCAGCTCCCGCGCGCTGCAGTACACGGCCATCGGCGACGCGGTCAACGTGGCGTCGCGCCTGTGCGGCGCCGCCCAGGCGGGTCAGGTCATCCTGTCCGAGGCCACCTTCCGCAAGGTCCAGGCTGACGTCGCCGCCGTCCCGCTGCCGCCGATCCGTGTGAAGGGGAAGAGCGACGAGCTCCGCGTGTACAACGCGGTCGGGCTGCGCAACCGCACCTTCCCCGCCGAGAACACCCGACCGGGCTAACCACCAGCATGGGCTTCGTCGCCGCCGTCGCGAAGTTCCTTGCTCTGGCGATTGCCACCGCGGCGGCGATCGCTGCGGCGCTGATCGTGCTGCCGGCCCTGCACATGAAGATGGCGCTGCTGGCCATCGTCGCGTCCGAGAAGAGCGCGCTGATCGCCGTCGCGGCCGTCGTGTCGCTGCCCCTCGCCTTCTTCGGGTTCACGCGCGGCCGGCGCATGCCGTCGACGATCGCGGTCGTGCTCGCGGTGGCCGCCGTCGGCATGTGCATCCTGCCGCTCGCGCAGGCGCGCAGCCTCGCGAAGGCGCGCGGCGTCTCGCTGGACATCGGCCGTTACCTGAAGGCGCCGATCGACACGACGGGCCCCGGTCAACCGAACCAGACGGTCAACCACGCGACGGTGAACGGGACGCCGCTGGGGCTGGACGTCTACCTGCCGCGCCGGCGGCCGGCGACGCCAGGCCGCGCGGTGCTGGTGATTCACGGCGGCTTCTGGGCGGCCGGCGAGAAGGGCGAGGCGGCGATCGCGAGCCGGCGCCTCGCTGACGCCGGGTTCACGGTGTTCGACGTCCAGTACCGCATCACGCCGCAGCCGAACTGGCAGACCGCGACGGGCGACGTCAAGTGCGCGATCGGGTGGGTCAAGCAGCACGCCGACACGGCCGACTGGAACATCGACCCGAAGAAGGTGGCGTTGCTCGGGCGTTCGGCGGGCGGCCACCTCGCGCTGATGGCCGCCTATGCGCCGTCGGATCCAGATCTGCCCGCGAGCTGCGTCGTCGGCGACACGTCGGTCGACGCGGTGATCGCGCTGTACGCGCCGACCGATCTCGTGTGGGGCTACAAGTACCCGGCGAACAAGTGGGTGTCGGACAGCCGCGCCAAGCTGCGCGCGTTCCTGGGCGGCCCGCCCGAGCAGAACGGCGATCGCTACCGCGCGATGTCGCCGCTGGAGCGGGTGACGACGACGGCGCCACGCACGCTGCTGGCGCACGGCGGCCGCGACCAGATGGTCCCGCACGGCCACATGGGCCTGCTCGCCGCCCGGCTGCGTGCGATGGGCGTGCCCTGCGACACGCTGTTCGTCCCGTACGCGCAGCACGCGTTCGACTTCGTCGTCGGCGGCTTCTCCGATCAGATCCTCGAGGCCGAGATGTTGAGGTTTTTACGCGCACAAAAGTGACCTGGCGGCGCCCCGCCCCGGCACTTCAGGGACGAGCGTCGACCATGCCCCCCCGTTCACGTTTCCTTCACGTCTGCGCCGCCGCGGTCCTGCTGGCGGCGACGGCGGGGTGCACGAAGAAGGCGCTGCAGGGGCCGGACGGCGGCGGGGGCGGGATCCTGCCCTTGCCGGACGCCGGGCGTGACGCGATCGCGACGGATGCCGGCGGCGGCGGCGGCAACATCGGACAGGATGGCGGCGGCGCGTTGGATGCGGCGTGGGACGTGACGTTCGGGGGACGGGAATCGTTCGTGGTGACGTCGGAGGTGACCACCGACAGCGGCCCGCCGGTCTCGCACACGTTCACGATGACCGTCGACTCCCGGCAGCAGATCGCGATCATCGGATCGCCGGGTTCGGGAACCATCGTGCCGGTCGAACAGGTCCCCGGCGGGCTCCGCGTTCGCTTCGACTACACGTCCTTTGCGTTCGGGATTCCGGCGGTCGCCGTCTGCGGCGCGACGGTGACCTACAGCGATGCCGTCATCGTGATCGATCCGGGGCTGCATCTCTCGGGCACCGGTCGCGGCGAGCGAACCACGTACGATCCTTCGGGGACCAAGAGCGTTCCCGCCACGGCGGTCCTGACGGGGGTCCTCGACACCGAGGGGCCGACGTTGAGCCTGACCGCGGGCGGCGACCTCGGCGATCCCTGGACGCCGCTGTGGGTCGTCGCGTCCGAGCCGCTGCCCACCACCCAGCGGGCGCCCGTGCTCCGGTCGGCGGGCGGCGACATCATGGCCTTCGAGCCCCAACCGTCAGGGGGCGGCGCCTTCATCAGCGTGCTGGCCCGGCCGACGCGGATGTTGCGCTTCAACGACCAGTACTACGTCACCTTCGACGGCGTCACCGATCTCATGGGCAACGCGCCGACGTCCGCCACGAGCCAGACCTTCACGACGCGACCCTTGCCGCCGCTCGTCGCCGCGGATGGCTTCGAGTCGGTCTCCGAGGCGACGCTGGACGGCGCACGGATCCTCTCCGGGGCGGGCGCGCCGACGATCACCGGCGCGCGCAGCCTGTACCTGCCCCCGGCGGAATCACTCGGATCAGCGTCGACGGTCACGCAGTTCGCGCTGCGCGTGCCGATCGCGGTGGGCAACACCGTGCTGCGCTTCTCGTATCGGACCGTCAACCCGGGCGACACATCCAACGTGTACTACGTCGTCGGAAGCGTGGGCGGACCGATCGGGACCGCGTCGCTGCCATCGGACGTCGCGGGCCCGACGACGCAGGCGACCATCGATCAGATCCCGGTGACGCTGGGCCCGGTCCAGACCGCGGCGATCGGGTTGCCGGGCTCGACGTACATCGAGGTCGTGTTCGCGCGGCTCGCATCGCAACCGATGGCGTGCGGCGGGCCGGCGCCGCGTCCGGTCCCCGGCGTGATCATCGACGACTTGCACGCGGAGTGAACGATGGAAAAGCGCGGAAACCTCGTCATCGTCGACGCCGGCGGACTTGAAGGTCCTCCGGTCGGACTCGGCCCGGAGGTCCCGCTGGGCGCACTGCCGCAAGAGAAGGAACGCGTCGCGCGCGAGGCCGGACGGGCCGCCGCGCTGCTGGCTGAAGCCACGCCGGTGCAGCTGCACTTGCTGCACCGCCTGGCCCGGGCCGCGCCGGGGCGCAAGCTGCGGTTTCCCGCCGTCGCGACGCTGGAGGATTTCCTGAACGCGACCGGCGAGGAACCGGATGCGGACGCGCTGCCCGACGAGGAAGTGCAGGAGCTGTGGGACGAGATCGCCGCCTCCACGTCGGCGCCCGAGGACGATGAGCTGGTCATCGATGATGGCGCGTTCGAGGAGCCGATCCAGGAGAAGCGGCGCGCGCCGAAGACGTATGCGGACTGCATCGTGATCGCGCAGCAACGGGGTGCCGGGTACGGAATCAACGCCGGCTGGCACTTCTGCCTGGAGGAGAACCTTCCCGAGGTCCCCGAGAGCGTCGAGATCGACGGCCACGAGTACGTCGATTGTGTGGGCTTCGGGCTCTCCGCGAAGACCGGCGAGCCGATCATTGGCTTCGCCGAGGGCACAGGCATCATCGAGCTTCCGGTCACGAAGGTGCTGGGCCCCGAGCTGTCGGAGGCGGCGCGGCTGTGGCTGGACAGCTACGAGACGTGGCGCGGCACGCAACGGAAGACGAAGAAGACAAAGAAGAAGTCGTAAGCGCTATTTCGCGACGGCCTGATCGGTCTCGCCGTCGTCCGCGTCGCGCAGGCCGCGCGCGACCTCGTCGGCGAGCGCGCGGCGCCGTTCGGCCAGCCGGGCCGTCGTCTGGTGGTGGAAGGCGCGCAGCACCACCAGACGCCACGCCTCGGCTGCCTCGCGCCGCAGCTCCTCGAAGCGCAGCGCCACGTAGCCGGTCGCGACGCCGGCGATGAACGCCGGCGCGGCCCAGAGCGGCCCCCACACGAAACCCGCGATCGTCGCCTCGAGGCCCCACGCCAGCGCCAGGAACAACGCGCCCGCGAGCAGCTTCACCGTGCCCAGCACGTCCTCGTCGCGCGTGGCGCGCTTCGCGACCTCGCCCGCCAGCCGATACGGCACCCAGCCCAGCACGGCGCCGATCGCCGCCAGCGGCGCCGCGACGATCAGCTTCGCCAGCGCCGCGACCAGCGCGCCCGGTCGCAGCGGCGCCAGCTCCAGCGCCCACGGATCGCGCACGCCCATCTGGCGCAGCACGCGCGTGTACGCGCGCACCTCGCCGGCGATCGCCTCGACGCGCGCCGGATCGCGCGCGCGCAGCCGCGCGTAGGCGTCGGCCAGGTCGCGCGCGCGCTGATGCTGTGCCCCCAGATCGTTCGGGCCCTCTTCGCTGGTCCACCGCGCGACGCGCGCGATCCCCGCCAGCAGGTCGCGCGACTCGGCCTGCAAGACGACGTCGTCCAGGCGCGTGTCGATCGTCGCGGTCAGCGCGGCGACCGCCGCGCGCTCATCCCGCCGGTAGTCGCCCAGCAGCGGCGCGACGGCGAGCGGCTCGCCCACCACCAGCAGCACCGATGACCGGAACAGCGCCTTCCGTTCGTAGTACAGCCCGATCGGCACGACGGTCACGCCGAGCGTGCCGTCCTGCTCCGCCTCGGCGGACAGCGCGATGCGCGCCGCGCCCGTCTTCAGCGGTCGGAGCTGGGGGTCGGAGTGCGAGACCCCTTCGGGAAAGAGCGCCAGGGCGCCCCCCGCCGCCAGCTCCGACCGGCAGCGCGCGAAGCTTTCTTCGTTGCGGGAGGCGTCGGCCGCGCGTCCGCCGGATTCGTGCGCGCGGTGGATCGGGATGCTGCCGAACGCGTCCATGGCCAGGCGGCTGAACGGGTTCCTGAAAAGCGTACCCTTGGCGAGGAAGCGTGCCGGCGCACCCGTGGCGACGCGAAGGACCATCGGATCGAGAAGCCCGTTGGGGTGATTGAGAACAAAAACCAGGGGCGTCCCCGGCGGAATCCGCTCGCGTCCCTCGACGACGCGGGACGGATAGTAGAGGCGGACCAGCGCCTCAGCCAGCCACCGAAACAGCGCCGCAAGGAACCGCCGCACGCCCGGATCATACGCCGCATCGCTGGGGGCCTTCCATCGCCCGCTAGGAACGGCCGCCTTGTGGGGTATTCCCGCCGGCGCCGGCTATTTACGCGGCACGGCGAGCAGGTTCGGGATCGGCCACTGCGCCTTCTCGTCCTCGTTCTCGTTGAAGCCTGTCTCGTAGCTGCCGTTCAGATCCAGGTCGACACCGCCGGCGTGAATCGAGAGGCTCGCCTCCGGGCCGCCCTCGACATGCATCGCGGACGTGATGCCCAGCGGCAGCGCGAGCAGCGCCTCGTTCAGCTCCTGCATCGCGTAGGGCCGCCGCGAGAAGATGAACAGGATCCGCCCCGCCTTGTCGGCGGCGACGGCGGCCTCGCTCCAGCGGCGCTCCTGTTTTCCCCAGACGCCCCGGCCCGGTGCGCGGATCAGGCGCAGGTTCTGGACGACCGTTCCGTAGGCGGCCAGCCCGGCCTGGGCGCCGGGCGCGTCGAGATCGACCATCGCCGCGGCCGGCACGCCGGCCTGCTTCGGCCCGAACGCGAGCGCGCTCTTGTACTTCTCGGACCAGTGGGCGTTGTTCGTGTGCCCGGGCGCGTGCGCGTGGCCGACGTTGGTCAGCTTGTCGTCGCGGTACATGCCCAGGTTGATCGCGACGGCCAGCTTGCGCTCGCGGCACCAGGCGGCGGCCGTCCGTTGCTTCTTGTCGCCGGCCGACGCCATCACGGCGACCAGCGACGCCTGCGCCGGATCGATGCGGACGACATGGATCCGCGCCTTGTCGCCCGCGTCGACCTGCGCGTACTCGACCCCACGCTGCAACGTCTTCCAGGTCGGGCCCGCGGCGGGCGCGCCAGCGGTCACGAGCAAGGGCAACAACAACGCGATCAGCACGCGCCCTGATTATGCCCGCGACTCGTCACCGGTCGAGCTGCGTCACCGGTGCAACCCGTAACGATGGTGTACGCCATAGGCGACCGCGCTCGTTTAGGTCATCATGGTGCCGTGCGATCGGGAGGACTGGGCTTGCTCATGGCGGCGGTGGTCGTGGGGGGCGCCGTCCGGGTCTCGAACGCCGCGTCTCCGCCCGCGCCGGCCGCCTACGGGTGGGACGACAAGTTCCTGACGGGCCCGCCCAAGGAGCTGCTGGCCGCCACGAAGAGCGCCACCGACCCCAGCGCCAGCTACGTCGTCCTCTACGAGGAGCGCGTCGACACGATCGCCCCCGACGGGCGCGTCCGCTTTCGCGACCGGCGCGCCTTCAAGATCCTGACGGAGGCCGCGGTCAGCGACTCCGACGTGGAGGCAGGCTGGGCGCCGTGGCACGAGACGCAGCCCGAGGTCCGCGCGCGCGTCGTCACCCGCGACGGCAAGGTGTTCACGCTGGATCCCAAGACCCTCGAGGTCGGGGGCAGCAGCGGCTCGGACCCGGACGTCTACAGCGACCGGCGCCAGCTGCGCGCCCCGCTTCCCGGGATCGCGGTCGGCGCGATCGTCGAGGAAGAGGTGACGTGGGAGAGCCAGCCGATCATCGCGGGCCTCGGCTCGGCGTCGAGCTTCTACTTCGGCGAGTTCGCGCCGGTGCTCGCGAGCCGCCTGGTCGTCGACGTGCCGCGCGCGCAGCCGATCCACTTCGGCGAGCGCTTCGGCTCGGGCGTGCGGATGACGCGAACCGAGAAGGGCGATCGCGTCCGAATCGTCTACGAGGCGGGTCCGACGCCGGCCGCCGAGGTGCCCGACGAAGGCTGGCCCGACGACGTTCCCATCGTCCCGTCGCTACGCTACTCGACCGGACCGACCTGGCGCGAGGTCGCCGCCCGCTACAACGACATCGTCGAACGGCAGCTCGCGGGCGCGGACCTGTCGTCCTGGATCAAGGAGGCGCGCGCGTCGGTGAAGGGTTCGCGCAATGACCTGATCGTCCACCTGGTCGCCCGCCTGCACCGCGAGATCCGCTACACCGGCGTCGAGTTCGGTGACGCGTCGATCGTGCCGCGCAAGCCCGCCGAGGTGCTGGCGCGTGGCTACGGCGACTGCAAGGACAAGGCGGCGTTCCTCGTCGCGTTGCTGCGCGCCGCCGGCGTGCCGGCGCACGTGGCCGTGCTGCGCGTGTCGGGCCTGGACGTCGACCCGAAGCTGCCGACGTTCGACGCCTTCGATCACGCGATCGTGTACGTGCCCCCGGCGGGCAAGGCGCCGGCGCTGTGGATCGACGCGACCAACCCGTACGCCCCCGTCGGCGAGCTGCCCGGCAGCGACGTCGATCGCCGGGTGCTGATCGCGGCGCCGCGCACCGACGCGCTGGTCACGACGCCCGCCGCGCTGGCCGGCCTCAGCCGCGTGAAGGAGACGCGCAAGATCCTGCTCGGGGAGACGGGCCACCCGCGCGTCATCGAACGGACCGAAGCGCAGGGCGGCGCCGCGCGCGCCTTCCGCCAGATCTGGTCGACCACGCCGCGCAAGGAGCTGGAGGAAGAGTTCACCGGCTACGTGAAGGAACAGTACATGGCGAAGGCGCTCACCCGCCTCGACATCGGGGCGCCCGCCGATCTCTCGAAGCCGGTGATGCTGGAGCTGGAGGCGAGCGACGCGGAGATCGGCTCGGCCTGGGACGAGGGCGCCCAGGTGATGACGCGCGCGGGACAGACGCTGGCCCGGCTGCCCGCCACGCTGCGCGCCGAGGGCGACGACGGGGCGGCGTCGAAGAAGGCGCGCGCGGTCGACTACGTGATTCACGAGCGCTACGCGTATGAGCTGCGCTACGAGGTGGTGCCGCCGCACGGATACGTCGCGGACACGCTGCCGCCCGGCGCGACGCGCACCATCGGGACGTCGACGCTGCGGTCGTCATTCGCGCTGGATCCGAAGGGCGTCGTGATCGCGAGCTTCTCGTTCGATTCGGGCAAGGCGCGCCTCACGCCGGCGGAGTTCGAGCGCTTCCGCGCCGACATGAAGGACTTCTGGAAGTCGAGCGCCGCCACGATCCAGTTTCACTCGGCGGGCGCGGTGGCGCTGGGTTCGGGGAAGGTGCGCGACGCGCTGGCGATCTTCCGCAAGCTGGACGCCGAACACCCGCGTCAGGCGCTGCACGCGCGGCAGATCGCCGAGACGGTGCTGGCGGCGGGTCTCGGTCAGGTCGCGCGTGACGAGGCGAAGCGGGCGCTGGCCGCCGATCCCAAGAACGCCGACGGCGAGCGCGTGCTGGGTTGGACGCTGGAGCACGATCTGATCGGGCGGCGCTTCGGGACGGGCGCCGACATCGCGGGCGCGGAGCAGGCGTACCGGCGCGCGATCGCGCTGGACCCGAAGAGCGTCGTGGCGCGCGCGTCGCTGGCGATCCTGCTCGAGCACGACGGCACCGGGCAGCACACCTACCCCGCCGCCCGCCTGCCCGAGGTCGTGCGCCTCTACGAGGGGCTGGAGAAGGACGGCGACAAGACGTTCGCGATCAACCACACCCTAGCGCTGCTGCACCAGGAGAAGTTCAAGGCGGTGATCGAGCGGACGCGGATCGCGTCGCCCACGAACGAGCAGAGCGCCGCGCTGTTCGCGTCGGTGGCGGCCACGCAGGGCGCGACGGTCGCGCTGCGCGAGGCGGGATCGCGGCTGGTCGGCAACGAGCAGCGCGCCGAGATCCTGCGGCTGGCCGGCGCCGAGCTGCTGCGCCTGCGCCGCTACCCGGAGGCGGGGGCGTTCTACGATCAGGCGGCGCGCGACCACAGCAACGGCGCGGCCCTGCATATGTTCGCCGAACGCATGCGCCACGCGCGCCGCTGCGAGACGATCAAGCTGGACCTGCGCAAGCCGACCGAGGTCGCGCGCGCGGTGGTGATCGAGATCTTCAAGGCGCAGGCCGAGAACAGGCTGCCCTCCCGGGCGGCGGTGGCGGGGCTGGCGACGCGCGAGTTCGTCGACGAGCTGTCAAAGGAACAGGGCAACGGCAGCATGCGCCTCGCGACGCGCACGATCGCGCGCGTGACCGGGGGCATCCCGCTGATCTCGGTCGCGGACATCGTCGCGGACGCCAACTTCGAGGCGGAGGGCAGCGCCGGCGTGGGCTGGCGGGTCCGCCTGTCGATGGGCGACGCGGGCAGCCGGCTGATGCGGGTGGTGCTGCGCGCCGACCCCGAAGGGCCGCGGGTCATCAGCGTCGGCGAGGATCGCGTCGCGATGACGCGCGAGGTGCTGCGTCTGCATCACGCGGGGAAGCTGGACGCGGCGCGCACCTGGCTGGACTGGCTGCTCGAGAACGAGATGCTCGGGATCCCGACCGACGCGCTGTCGGGATCGCTGCTGGCGCGGGTCTGGTCGCAAGAAGAAACGAGCCGGACCGCCGCGGCGATCGAGACCGGCGCGGCGATCATGCTCGCGTCGGAGGCCTTCACCAAGGAAGCGGTGGCGCCGGCCATCCCGATCCTTCAGAAGGCGCTCGCGGCGGCGCCCCCGGGTTCGGGGCGGGACGCCTGCGCGCTCGCGCTCGCGATGGCGCTGCGCACGGCGAAGCAGCCGAGCGGCGCCGAGCCGATCACGGCGGACCTGTTCAAGCGCTGGCCGCACTCGCAACGCGCGCTGGGCATGCGCATCTGGACGTTGATGGATCTGGGCCGGAAGGCCGAGGCGCTGCGCCTCGCCGAGACGGAGGCGAGAGCGCGCCCCGACGACGCCGACGTCAACCGCTTCCTCGCGGGCGTGCAGCTGGAGATCGGCAAGGTGGCCGACGCGGAGGCGACCTGGACGCGGCTCGCGGCGTCGCCGCGTTCGACCGCGCAGGATCACAACCAGGTGGCGTGGCTGCGCCTGTGCCGCGGCGACAGCGGGGAATCGACGCTGGCGTCGGCGCGGCGGGGCGTCGAGATGTCGAACCGCCGGCAGGCCAACGTGCTGCACACGCTCGCGGCCGTGCTGGCCGAGCGCGACGAACCCGAGCAGGCGCGCGAGGTGCTGGTCGAATCGCTGGATCAGCGCGCAACGGAGGCGCTGGGCGACCACGATCGCTACGTGCTGGGGCGGATCGCGGAGAGCCACGCCTTCCTGGACACCGCCCGCGAGTTGTATCGCCAGATCAAGCGGCCCGACGAGTCGCTCGAGATCTCCAGCTTTACGCTGGCGCAGAAGCGGCTGGCGCGCATCGGTGCGGGCGGTCCCGGCGGGGGCGCGCCCGCGGCGACCACGACGAAATCCGGGCGGTAGCTCCGCCCCGACGCGGGCGGGCTTAGCGCTCGCGCGTGAGCAGGCGCTGGACCCAGCGGTCGGTCAGCTTTTCCTGCACGGTGTTCTGGCGGAGGCGGTCGGCGAGGTTCTTCCAGTCGACCGAGTCCTGCGGCTGGTCCTGGTTCGAGCACGAGAACACGATCGTCTCCTTGCCCGTGACCGGATCGATGTGCCGCTGCAGGCACTGCGCGCAGATCTCCTTCATCATGCACTGCATGGGTGAATTGATCGACGCGATGGCGACGTGGTTCGGCTTGAAGTGCTTCACCAGCAAGCCGTGCCGCGCGTTCTTCACCGCCTGCATCATGCGATCGCTGCCGATGGCGATGATGCGCGCGCAGTCGACCAGCGGCACCTTCACCTCGCCCAGCTCGCCCTGCGCGTAGGCGCGCATCGCCTCGACGACGTTGCCGCGGAAGGCGCGGTCTTGCGGCCGGCGCGCCTCGGGCAGCTCGCCGCCGTCGACGCTCCAGACGATCTGGTCGGCCGCCGCCTCGATCTCGTCGATCTTGTAGACGTCCTCGCGCTTGCGGTAGGCGGCGAAGTAGATGACGCGGTTGCCGCGCGCGCGCAGCGCCTTGCCGATCGAGAACAGCACCGCGTTGCCGAGCCCGCCGCCCGCGAGCGCGACCGCCTCGCCGCCCTCCGGGATCTCCGTCGGCGTTCCGGTCGGGCCCATCACGACGACCGGCTCGTCCTTCTCGAGGTGCGCGCACAGGCGGGAGCTGCCGCCCATCTCGAGCACGATCAGAGACAGCAGGCCCTTCGCCTTGTCGACCCACGCGCCGGTCAGCGCGAGCCCTTCCATCATCAGGCGGCTGCCGTTCGCGGTGCGCGACAGCGCCTCGAAGTTCTGCAGTCGGAAGAACTGCCCGGGCTCGAAGTGCCGCGCGGCGGCGGGCGCACGCACGACCACCTCGACGATGGTCGGCGTCAGCCGCTCGACCCACGCCACCTTCGGACGCCACTCGTCGTCCAGCTTGCCCGTGAACGCGCGCCAGGCGCCGTCGCGGGTCTTCTGGTCGTCGGGATTCAGCCCCGCGATGTTGCGCGCGAACAGCGCCTCGACGTGCGGCGCGCCGTCCTTCGCGGACGCCATCGCGCGCACCACCGACCCCGCGTAGCCGGGGTTGTTGTCGCCGTAGAACGTGACGGTGTGTCCGTTGCGGAGGTAGCTGGTGAAGAAGCCGACCTCCTCGCCGGTCGCCGGTTCCAGGCGCAGCTTGCCGTCGTCGTGGACAGCCTTGAACGCCTGGAAGCCCTTCGTCTTCGGATCGATCGCGAACGAGCCGGGCCGCTCGCGCTCGTACGTGACGTTGGGCGACGTGCCGGCCGCGACGAAGAGCGTGCGCGCGGGCAGCGTGACCTTCTCGCCCGTCGCGGTCTCGAACTCGACGCCCGACAGCGCGCCGCGCTCGTCGGGAACGCAGGCGAGCGGCGACATCTTCTCGACGAAGCGGACGCCCTCCTCGAAGAACTCGATGATCTCCTCGTGGTTCAGCCGGTACGCCGGGCTGTCGGCCATCGACTTGCGGTAGACCAGCGACACACCGCCCCACGCCGCGACCAGCTTGCTGAAGTCGGGCGTCTCACCAGCCTTCGCCGCGCGCGAGCGCTCGGCCCGCACCGCGCGCCCGTGCTCGAGGAACTCGCGCGCGATCTCGGCCTCTTCCAGATCGTACAGGCGGGCGAGATCGCCTTCATCGCGTTGACGGAGCTGGGCTTTGCCCAGCGGAGTCGTCGCGGGAGGTTCAAGGAACCCTCCCAGGGTTCCTGTCAGATCGAAGACGTACTCGGTCGAGCGCTCCTCGCGAAGCGCCATGACGTCGCTGCGCACCCAGGCCATCACCTGGCGCGCGCGCGCCCGGTGCACGGTGTCGACCGGCAGCACGCGCGCGTAGGTCGGCGGCGGGAACTTCTCGTCGAGGTATTCGATGA
>Ga0070683_100001680_pt1 | contig 17190 bp, 19 predicted proteins | sample KBSC713LmetaG_FD_64662 | JGI IMG/M metagenome (GOLD analysis project Ga0070683, IMG submission 64662) | Corn rhizosphere microbial communities from Kellogg Biological Station, Michigan, USA - KBS C7.1-3L metaG | ecosystem: Host-associated > Plants > Roots > Rhizosphere ... | reverse complement strand
AACTTGCTCGTTCGCATCTCGGTCGATCCTCCGCATCCGATTCGGACGCCATGATCAGACCGTCGCGCCGCGCTTTCTGCAAGTCACCCTGGCCCAACTCTCTGGGGGAACCGCCCACGCCCAAAGCCGAACGCGAGATCCGTCGCATTGCCGTCGAGTATGCCGACACCCTGAAGAGCGGACTGTCACGCGACGCGATCACGGCCTCGGTGAAAAAATTAGCCAATCGAGCGGGCATCTACGCGACGGAGAGCGATTTGTCTGTCGATGATCTCGAAGCGCGTAGCAAACTTATTGTTGCCGTCGCAGGCTGGGTCACGCAGCGATACGCCGACCTCAATGGCGAGAATGTCGGCGGAGCTAAAGACAGTTAAGAATCCTGGGCGAAAGCACGGCGGTATCGGTTCGAAAATCGCTGAGCATCCTGCAAAGCGTCTTCACTCATTTGTAGGTTCTATCACCGCGACCTGCACCGAGTCTGAAAGAACACGGTTTTGGATCGACAGCCTAACCAGGATCCACGTCGCTGAGATCTTCTCCGCCATTACCATGCCTGACTGGTCCACGGCAACCACATCTGGAGCTCGCGACAAGAACGAGTACGCCGCAACCGGCTGAACCACTTCACCACGCGAGTTCCTGACGGTCACGTTGACCGTCGTTCGTGCCCCGACTACCAGCGCAACGAATTTGTTTCCTCCAACGGTAGTCGCTTGGAGCGACGCTGGCTCGGCAACGTCAGTCGTCGAGGCGCAGCGGAGAAAAGCGATTAGCAAGACCGGCGGAGAAAAGAGTTTCGAAAAGCGAGCACTCCGCCATAGGCTGGCCAGTTTATCGATTCGCTCCCGCTCGATTAATTCTGTCATTTCGTCAACGCTTCAAGGGTGCGGCTTGGACGGATATGTCTGCATCTGGCCAAAATCAATTTGGATGCCCGTAATCGAACTAAAAAAGCTCTCACTAGTAGAGACATAGTTGGAGAGGCCAGCGAGTTGAACGGGACCGGCTCCCATAAATACGGCGGCTCCGCTATCACCCGGATGCGAATAGTATGATGCTCCGAACTGGCAGTGTAAGACTTCAGCATTCGCTAAATACTCATCAAAACATGAGTGTTTGATGTTGCCCGTAGTAAGCCCGCTGTAAAATCCGACCTTATGGACCAACGTACCGGCAAAAAAGCCGGATCCGGCCAGCAACCAAGAATCCGGCGCCTCGCCCGTGATGCTGTAGGTAGAGGAATAGTACTCGCCGCCGACCGCCCAGGTCGTACTCTCGGAATCAGGGTGCGCGAGGAGACCCTGGCCGATCGTCTGGCTAGTCATCCATCGAAAAACTGCAGCATCAGAATAGCGGCACGTGTATCCAGAGGGGCAGTTGGCCGACGTATACGAAGGATCTTGGTACTCTTGAGCTTCGCGAATGGCGAAGTATGGCTGCGACATGTAATACGATGTGTCGACACTGCCCATCGTCGGCGTGCAGTGACCCGCCGTAACCATGTAGTCGACGCTGTCCCAGTACGAAATGTTGAAGCTCATCGAGCACTGGAGTGTCGAGGCGTAATTCGTCAGCATAAGCCCGCCGACGACGGTCGAAGCACGATCTTGGAGAAAGGTCGACGCAGGTCGGGGCCGATCCATCGTCTCAACGACAAGAGCCGCAGTCGGGATTCCCAATTTTTCGGCCTGAGCGACTATCTGCCCCCTGGCCCCATCTGAATCGATTCCGATGAGAACGCGGTTGTTAACCTCGTCGACATCGAACATCACTAGCGCAGGCATATGAAGCGCCTCTTCCAGCTGACGCCGAAACGCGCTCAGTTCGCCAAAACCAAACTTCGCGGAACGCAACCTGACACTTCTGCCGTGAAGCCCGGGGATATCTGAACCCATAACCCTAGCAATGGCCCGCTTCGCCTCATCAAGTGCATCCGACCGCCGGTGGACGACTGTTAGGACACTGTCATCGCTCCAGTACATCCCTCCGAAACCGGGACTTATGGAGTCAATCACAAGGAACATTTCATCGAGCGTCTGAAGCCTAGGCCCGAGGCGTACGCTCGCCGCGCCGGCAATATTTCGCAGGGATCGCGGAGTTCCGGTGATGGTGTCCGAATGGCACGCGACGAGACTCAATACGCACGCCGCCCCGACTACAGCTCGCGCGATGGGCAGTCGCATACACAGCCTCGTTGCAAAGATTATGGACGGTTAACGGCGACAACATGTCGTTCCCGCCAGATTCACGCAAGAGAGAATTAGTATTAAATAGCTTTAATCAACGGCCCGATGCCTCTGTATCCTTCTGCTGCATCCGCTCGAGGCAATGAAAAGGACGCAGAGTGGTGCTGGGATTGGTCGACAGTAGGAGAAGCGCAAACCCATACACACCAAAAGAGAAAGAGACAGGGATGATTTCGGCTGTCTCTTCTCATTTCCGGAACTCGGTCTTGAACGATTCGCGGAAAAGATCGGCTGCTCCCCGCAAACCGTGCGGACGTGGCTGCAGCAAGCCGAGCGTGAACTCCGTTTACCGAAGTATCAGGGCCTGCGCTGACGTTCGCCCGCATCACTCGGGCCCTTGAGTTGCCTTCTAAATCGCGATGAAACTGAGAGGCCCCTGAGCATCACTGCCCAAGGGCCTGAGGTCTATCCCTTCAGTCCGTCCTTACGCCTGCTTCAGGCTCCGCTCAGGAACAAACCCATAGTCGCGTTCAGCGCGGCGAGCTTCCTCTCTCATCAGTCGTTCAAAGAACTCGCGATTGGTCGGCGTTCCCCAAAACCGACGCATCTCGTCAGCAAGTCGGCTGGCTTCCGCGCTGAGGGTGATCGTCAGGCGTCGGGCTGGTTTCTTGGTGGTCTTCGTTGAGTAGGGCATAGTATGCGCCTCTATGGGGGCGTAAGGTGAGCTGAAGTGATTTTGAAAAGGACCGATAGAGAGTGAGTGGACGCGTGTTTTTCTCGCGCCGATCTCTGTCGGAGAGTTGGCCGCCATTGTGGCCGCCGTTCGTTCCGGTTTCTAGCCGTTTTTGTGTTCGAGAATTCCGGCAGATCGCGCAGTCTGCACTATGAAAAGTGGAGTGCGGTCGGAATCTCAGGATCTAGCTAGTCCGCCTGGAAAGCTTGTGTGCGTGAAAGCGTACCGTGGGTTCGAATCCCACCCCGTCCGTGTAAGTCGAGACCCTGCATTGGCCATCACCCCCTGCAGGGTCTCGTCGTTTCACCTGATCGCAACCTTCGCGGGCCAGTGGTGTCCTTAGGACGCGCTTCCCATCGTTGAAAGCGCACAATCAGGGAGGAAACATGTTCCGCCGTTTCGTCGCCATTGCCGCGTTCCCGATGGCTGGCCTTCTCGCGCAGGCTCCGTCCCAGTTGGTGCACGTCACAATCAGCTCCACGAACAACGCGGCGTTCCGGTTGATTGGCTCTATGACTGACTCGTCGCGCAAACCCATTGTGGCGCGCGGAACGGCGACGCTTGAGCTGTCGTTCTCTCCAAAGGATGCGCTCACGGTCGCTGCGGTAGACTCGGTGAGTCAGATTCGCATCGAGGCGAGCCAAAACGGGAAACTCATCGGAACTGCCGAAGGTCCGTTCGTCGGGGTGCTTCGCGATTCCACAGGCGTGCTGATGGTCGCGGCGCGCAGCAACATTCCGCCAGAACCCTTCACGTTCTCGTTCTCTCGGCGCCGACCCTGATTTCGGACGCGCTCCGCTGACCGTCCCCTCAGTTAGTGCATCTGAATGTGAATGTTGCGCTCCCGCTTCTCCCTGTCGGATCGAGATAGGCGAGAACACTCGTCGCATTGATCGCACTCACACCTCGGCCGGCGGGCAGACGGTGTGCGACCGCAGTATCGCCAGGTTTGAGTGACGCGACGCCGAACCAGTCGGCTGCTGCGGAAACCGTCGTATTGATCTTGGCTCCCGTCGAGTCCACGAAGGTTGTCGTGACGGTTTCGAGGAACACGGGACCGTCGGCCGTGCCATGCGCCAATAGCGTCATGTCGACCGAGCACTGAAACAGTCCGTCCGCCAGTGTTGCGCCGTGGACAGTGGCCGACGCTGGTTCGAAGGTAACCGTGGTCGTCGAGGTCTCTGTCGCGCCGTTTGCCCCGCACGAAACAAGAGATGCAGCGGAGAAGGCGAGACCCGCGAGCCCCACGACACGGGAGAATCCTGGAACGTCGAATCGTCGCCGTCGGCGCTTCCCATTCGCCATATCAGTCTCCTGTTTCAAGAGTTGTAACAACGATCCTGTCGTCTAAACGACGCGTTGACTGGCCATTCCCCTACTTCTGGGTTGTCTGAACGGCATACCATTGCCATCGGATGGGCTCGCTAATGCGGTCGGCCAATTCATGGAGAGCCAACGACTTCGCCGACTGCGTCGCCGTGTAAAGACCCGTTTCTGCGCATCGCGATTTTGGTCCACACGCTGTATGCTTCACCCTTGTAGAATCGTCGTGTCAATTCTTGTATCACGGGTTTGCCATGTCATTCCACGAACGCACGGTTGGTTCCCCGGTCGCGACAGAGTCCGGACTTGGAGCCGCGAAGGACCTCGAGCGTGAATTCGCTCGCGCGTTTCCCGCGGCGGAGCTCAATGGTGCGCGGCTCAACGACTCGCTGCGCGACGCCATTCACCGGTTCGTGGATGAAGCGAAGGCGCGTGGAACCAGCGCGAGCGATGTCGTGACCGCGATGAGAGAAGTTGCAAGGCGCGCCGGCTTTTCGCGCCCCGACAGCGCTCGATCGATGTCGTCATTTCCGCCGGATCGACTGTTCACGAGAGCCATCACTGCTTCGCTCGAGGCGTACGACGAGGCCGAAGAGCCGACACCCGGCGAGGCGCACGCCGAACCATCGTACGATCCATATCTGGATATGGAAGCGTTCCGCGGGCTGCTCTCGAATGGCGAAGAGTTCGCTCATGCCGTCGCGACCTACGTGCGATCGGCGCGTTCGCGCGGGCTCGCCGTCGAGGAAGCTTTCGCGAACGTCATGCGCATCGCGGACGATGGCGGAGACGAAGGTGCCGCTCGTTCGGTTCCGCTCGTGATTCGTGGACTCGTTCTCGCCGCGTTCGGTGACGGCGCGGCGCGCGCCGCGCGTCCGGCGGATCTCCCTAGCGCAGCGAGCGCCTAAGCGCTCTCGAGAGGTTGCCTTTGCGGGCAACCGAAATCGATTCGAGTGATAGCCACTCAGCCACGGCTGAGAGCTCGACCGCAAGCGCGTCGGCCACCTCGGACTCATCGCGGCCGACTTCTACATGCGCCGAGTGGACGAGCAGTTTTGACGCTTTCCGATCCGCTTTGAGATCCACTCGCGCCGCGAAACGATCGCCCATGAGGAACGGCAACACGTAGTAGCCGTAGACTCGCTTTGGCGCCGGCACATAGATCTCGATCTGATACTCGAATCCGAACACGGCGCGGGTCCACGACCGCTCCCACATCAGCGGATCGAAGGGCGAGACGATCGCTCGGGCGTTGATCGATTTCGGAATCGCGACATCGGGAACCACGTATGCCGGCTGCTTCCATCCGTCGATGGTTGCGCGCTCGAGCCGGCCGTCTTCTTCGAGCTCGTCGAACATCGGCTGCGGTTTGACGATTGGGCGCCGTCCGGCCGCGCTTGATCGATCCCAGAATCCATCGACGTGATAATACTGCGCGATGTCCTTCGCCGTGCCGACCCCCATCGCGCGCGCCGCGCGCACGAGCAATTCCTTCTTCGCGTCGCGAGGCGAGATCGGCGGTGCGTCCAACACGGACGATGGAATCACGCGCTCGGTGAGGTCATACAACCGCTCAAAGTTCTTCCGGCCGGCGACCGCAACGCGTCCTTGACGAAAAAGAAACTCGACGGCGAGCCGTCCGTCGGACCAGCCCCACCACGGTCCCGTGCTCTTTCCCGCGATCGAGATGTCGCCGGCCGCGATCGGTCCGCGCTCAGCGATCTCTCTGAACACCGCTTCCACATACGCCTTTCGCTTCGGCTCGAGACCAGACCATCCCTCGATCTGACTTTCCATCCGCCAACGCATGAGCGGAAAGAGATCGATCGGTAGAAGGCAGGCGGCGTGTCCCCAGTACTCGAAGAGCTCGCGCTTCCCGTGCGTGAGGTCATCGAGAAGCTCTGGTCGATACGGACCGTGCCGCGAGAAGACGGGCAGGTAGTGCGCGCGCGCCAACACATTCACCGAATCGACTTGAATTGCGCCAAGTCGCTTCGCCGTCGCGCGAACGTGGGCGACGCTCGCGCGTTTCGGTCGCGACCCCGCGAAGCCGAGCGATGCGAGCGCGAGCCGCCGTGCCTCTTCCGCCGACAGCGCGACCAACTACACGGCTCCCGCAGTCTCACTGACGAGCGCGCGAACGCGAGGCATCACTTCTCGCCCGAACAGGTCTATGCATCCCATCATGTGCTCGTGCGAGAGTGTCCCGGCGCTGTACTTCATGTTGAAGCGAGACACGCCGAGCAGCTTCGATGTCGCCGCGATTTTCTTTGCGACCGTCTCGGCCGATCCGACGTAGAGCGATCCGTGCTCGATTTCCTGCTCGAAGTTTGTCCGACTGATCGGCGGCCAGCCGCGTTCCGCGCCGATCCGATCGTGCATGGACTTGAACGCGGGCCAGAATTGTTCTCGGGCTGTTTCGTCCGTATCGGCGACGTGTCCGGGGGAGTGAACCGCAATGGGGAGTCGTTCGATCCCGAACTGATCCAGGCCTCGGTAATACAGCGCGACGTATTGCGAGAAGCGTCTGGGATCGCCGCCGATGATCGCCAGCACGAGAGGGAAGCCATAGCGCGCCGCCCGAACCACCGACTCCGGACTGCCACCGACCCCGATCCACGTTTTTAGAGTTCCTGAATCAGGCGTCGGGTAGACTCGCTGATTGGTGAGCGGAGAACGCGTCTTTCCGGTCCACGTGACCGGTCCGTTCTGAAGCAACGCCGCGAACAGATCGAGTTTCTCTTCGAACAGCAGCTCGTACTGGTCGAGTTTGAACCCGAACAACGGAAACGATTCTGTAAAAGAACCGCGACCGAGAATGATCTCGGCCCGTCCGTTCGATGCCGCGTCGAGCGTCGCGAAACGTTGATACACCCGCACCGGATCGTCGGAGCTGAGCACCGTGACGGCTGAGCCGAGATGAATGCGCTCTGTTCTTCCGGCGATCGCGGCGAGCAGCACCTCGGGCGACGAGATGGCGAAATCCGCGCGGTGGTGCTCCCCGACGCCAATGAAGTCGACGCCGAGGGAATCGGCCAGTTCCGCTTCGGCGACGACGTCGCGAATGACTTCGGCGTGCGTTCGCTGGCGACCGTCCTTTCCGACGGTGATGTCGCCGAACGTATCAAGTCCCAGTTCCAGTCCAGATGTCGGCACGGCGTTGCTCGTCATATCGCGATTCCTTCTCAGGGTCCAGTTCTACATGTGATTCGTTCCCGCCGGCCTCCATGCTCGGGCGGGCTTGGGAATCACGAAACTTGCCCCCGCAGGGAACCGGTTGGCGGACTCCCCCTTGCGCGATGGCGTTTCGAGTGGCATCGCAAGGGAGGCCGAAGTCGCGACGAAACCGGTTGCGACGCGAAGTGAGATCGCGAGCCGGGGTGCTCTCATGAAAGTTGCCGAAGTGTTGACCACGACCGCCCAACCGAGCGAGAGAATCCGGGATCGGGAGCTCGACTTCTTTGGGCTCACGCATCCGGGAAACGTTCGCGAAGAGAATCAGGACCATTTTCTCGTTTGCACGATCCATCCTGAAGTTCTCGTTCACGGCACAAGCCTCGAGAACATCGGCAACCTGCCGCTTCGCGGCGAGCGAATCGCTTCGTTGTTTCTCGTTGCCGATGGAGTGAGCGGCGGCGGTGATGGCGGCAGCGAGGCGTCGCGAATCGCAGCGGAATCGGTCGCTCGCTACGTGTCCTCGACGCTTCGATCCTATCACGCCGCCGGAACGTCGGATGAGGGAACGCTCCTGCAATCGCTGACCGATGCGGCGCTCGACGCACATCACGCCGTGCGGCTCGGGGCCAGCTCGCATCCTGAAGGTCGTGGCATGGCAACGACGCTGACGCTCGGACTAGCCGTTTGGCCGTGGCTCTACGTCGTCCAACTCGGTGACAGCCGATCGTACTACTGCTGGAACGGCGAGATTCGACAGATCACGCGCGATCAAACGATCGCGCAGGAACTCGTCGACCAAGGACTTCTCGCGAGAGAAAAACTCCCCGCGTCTCCGTTCAAAGATGTGTTATCGAGCGCCGCCGGCGCCGACGAGGCGCTTCCCGAAGTGAGCCGTCTTCGCGTCGATCGCAACGGCTCGGTGTTGCTCTTTTGCACCGACGGTTTGACCAAACACGTGTCCGACGACGAAATCGCCGCGGCAATCGCCGCGCATTCACGGTCGAAGGACGTTTGCGAGTCGTTGCTCAAACTCGCCCTCGATCGCGGAGGCACCGACAACGTGACGATCATCGTCGCTCGGCGCCGGCAGGCGGCGGCGTAGGTGACGAGGGGCTAGAGCCGGTCGAGCGCGATGTCGATCGGTTCTTCGTTCCCGGCAGACCACGCATTCTGAACGATCTCGCTGAGCAGTTGCTCTTCCTGTTCGTTCAGGTGCCGGTTGAGGTCCGTCGCGGCTATCGCGCGGAGCTTGAGACGCGCGTCCATGATGGTCGTCGCGCCCTTGGTGGCCTGAACCCAATGGGACGTCAGCCACCGCTGGGCATGTGCCCACACGGACTTGGCATAGCGCGCGTATTGCTCGCCGGCGACGGCCCGGGGAAAGATCGGACCTGCCGTCGGTGTGAGCGAGCGATTCGTTGCCAGTGGCGACCTGCGCTGGCGCGCCGTACCCATTGAGCCTCGATGGAGTCTGCTCTAATGAGTTTCGACGACCCGGCGCGCGGTTCGAAGGCGGTGGCGCGTTTCGATGCGCTACCGTTCGTTGCAGGGAGGGCCCATATTCGACCCATCATGCCTGCACCCCCAAAAACATCGACGGTGCTCGACGCGCGCGCGTTCGACCGAACGCTTCGGCGCATGGCGGACGAGATCGTTGAGCTGAACAACGGCACCGAAGGTCTCGTCATTGTCGGCATCCAGCGCCGCGGCGTCCAGCTTGCGGCGCAAATCGTATCCACGATCAATGAGCGCGAGGGCGCCCAAGTGCCGCAGGGAGCGCTCGACATCACACTCTATCGCGACGATCTCCAGACCGTGGGCCCGCGACCGGTTGTCGGCCAGACGCGGATCCCGGTAGACATCGACGGCCAGCACATCGTCATCGTCGACGACGTTCTGTACACCGGGCGCACGATTCGCGCGGCGCTCGACGAGCTCGCGGACTTCGGGCGGCCAAGCCGCATCGGGTTGGCCGTTCTGATAGATCGCGGTGGACGAGAGCTGCCGATCCAGCCCGATATCGTCGGAAAGAAGATCTCCCTCGAGGCCTCCCAGCGAGTCGATGTGCTCGTGCAGGAGCTCGACGGACGCAATGCCGCAATCATCGCCGAACGGGAGGCGACGTGACCCTATCGCTCGGCAAAGATTTGCTTGGGTTGGAGCCGCTCAGCTCCGAGCAAATCGGACTAATTCTGGATACCGCCGAGCCGTTCAAAGAGATCAGCGAGCGAGCGATCAAGAAGGTGCCGACGTTGCGGGGCGCGACGATCGTGAACCTGTTCTTCGAGGCGTCGACGCGCACACGCGTCTCATTCGAGTTTGCTGAAAAGCGACTTTCGGCGGACGCGGTCAACGTCGCGGCCTCGGGATCCAGCGTGTCGAAGGGCGAGACGCTCGTCGACACTGCGCGGAATCTCGAGGCGATGCGGATCGACATGGTCGTGATTCGCCACGGCGCGTCGGGCGCGGCGCGATTCCTGGCCGATCGAATCGAGTCGAACGTCATCAACGCCGGCGACGGAACGCACGAGCATCCGACGCAAGGGTTGCTCGACATGCTGACGCTCCGGGATCGCTTCAAGAGGCTCAAAGGCCTGAAGGTCTGCATCGTCGGCGACGTGCTGCATTCTCGTGTCGCACGCTCCAACATCTGGGGGCTGACGAAGATGGGCGCCGAAGTCGCCGTGTGCGGACCGCGGTCGCTCTTGCCGAATGCGATCGACGATCTCGGTGTCACGGTGTTCACTCGCATCGAGGAAGCGATCGAGTGGGCAGATGCGCTCAACATTCTTCGATTGCAGCTCGAGCGTATGACCGCCGGTTACATCCCATCACTTCGCGAATACAATCGCGTCTTCGGCGTGTCGCGCGAGCGGCTCGAGCGCGGAAAACGCGACGTTCTCATTCTTCATCCCGGACCAATGAACCGCGGCGTCGAGATCGATTCTGACGTGGCTGACGGACCGTTCAGCGTGATTCTCAACCAGGTTACGAACGGCGTGGCGATTCGAATGGCTGTGCTGTATCTGCTCTCGGGTGGACGTCCGGAGCTGGCCGAAGCGGCGAAGCACGCGGGTGGTGAACGGTGAGCTCGATCCTTCTCACCGGCGGACGCGTCATCGATCCCTCGCAGCAATACGAGGGCGTCGGCGACGTGCTGATCATCGACGATAAGATCGAGAAGATCGGTCCGCGCGTACGCAATGACGTCAGCGGACGCGACGGTCTGGAGACGATCGACTGCACAGGGCTCGTGATCGCGCCCGGGTTCATCGACGTCCATTGTCATTTGCGTGAACCGGGACGCGAAGAGGTCGAAACGATCGCGACTGGTGCGCGCGCGGCGGCTGCCGGCGGGTTCACGGCCGTCTGCGCGATGCCGAACACCGATCCCGTGACGGACAATCAGGCGGCCGTTGGATTCATCTCACGCCAGGCGTCGATCGCGAACGCGGCTCGGGTTTATCCGATCGGCGCGATCTCGGTCGGCGAGCGAGGGGAATCGCTCGCCGAGATTGGCGAGATGGTCGCGGCCGGCGCTGTCGCGGTGAGTGACGATGGGAAGCCAGTCGTGAGCGCTCATCTCATGCGTACGGCGCTCGAGTACGCGCGTACGTTCGGCATCCCCGTCGCGGACCACTGCGAAGAGCCGACGCTCGCGAAGGGGGGCGCGATGAACGAAGGGATCGTCTCGGCGCGTCTCGGTCTCAAGGGCATTCCGGCCGAAGCCGAGGAGATCATGGCGATCCGCGACATCCTCCTCGCTCGGCGCACGGGCGGTCACATCCACTTGTGTCATATGAGCACGCGCGGATCGGTCGAGTTGATTCGTTGGGGAAAAGAGCGGGGAATCAACGTCACGGCCGAGGTGTGTCCTCATCACATTTCTCTAACAGAGGATGCGGTCGAGGGCTACGACACGAACGCGAAGATGAATCCGCCGCTTCGCACGGCCGACGACGTCCAGGCGTTGCAGGAAGCGGTGCGCGACGGCACGATCGATCTCATCGCGACCGACCACGCGCCGCATCACTACGATGAAAAGGAGCGCGAATTCGCCGACGCTCCGAACGGCATCATCGGTCTCGAGACCGCACTCGCGGTCAACATCACATGGCTCGTCACGACGGGGATCATCGATGTGCCATTGCTGATCGAGCGAATGTCGTGCGCGCCGGCGAAGGTATTCCATCTGCCGGGCGGAACGCTTCGGCGCGGTGCGCCCGCGGACGTCACGGCGTTCGATCCGAATACGAGTTGGGTCGTCGATCCGAGGAAGTTCAAATCAAAGGGTCGTAATACGCCGTACGGCGGCCGCACGCTCACGGGCCGCAATCGCTACACGATCGTCGGCGGGCGCGTCGTTCACCGGGACGACGTGTGAGCGGCGGACGGCGGCGGGACGAAGCGGGCGCCGACATTGTTCGCGTTTGCCGCCGCCTCTACGAGCGCGGGCTCGTCGCCGGTCCGGACGGGAACGTGTCGGTCCGACTGCTCGACGGCACTATTCTGGTGACGCCGAGTGGGATGTCGAAGGTCGACGTGTGCGACGAGGATCTGGTGATGGTCGACCCCGAAGGGCGACCAATGGGAAGGTCCCGTCCGCCCTCGAGCGAGCTCCAGATGCATCTGCGGATTTATCAGCGTCGGCCGGATGCAATGGCGGTCGTCCATGCCCACCCGCCGTTGGCAACTGGCTTTGCAGTAGCCGGAGAGAATTTCGTGGCGCCCGTCTTGCCCGAAGTTATCTTGCAAATGGGTGGCGTCCCGCTCTTACCCTATGCCACCCCTGGGACTTCGGCGCTAGCGGACAGCTTCGACCCGTTTGTCGACCGGCACGACGCGTTCTTGCTTGCCAATCACGGGGCTACGACGCTTGGGCCAACTCTGGACATTGCGAATCAACGGATGGAAAGTCTTGAACATGCGGCCCGGATTCTTTTCACGGCGCGCATGCTCGGAAGAGTGAATGAACTGAGCGCCTCCCAAGCCGAGGCGCTTCGGCTGTCACGAGAGGATCGACGATGACCGATACGAACCGTTCGTTGAGTGAGCTCCCAGGCCTGGTTGCCGAGCGACGAAAGTTCAACGGGTGGCTCCGCGCACTCGAGGCGCGGAAGGAGACGACGCCAGGGCACGTGTTCGAACGGGTACAGTCGGACTATCGCACCCGTCTGACGCGTGTCGAAGAACAGATCGAGGCGCATCGCCATGTCGTCGACGAAGAGCGGGCGAACGTGCGGTCGCGCCTGTCGCTCCTCGAGGCGGAAGAGCGCATGCGTCGCGACGAGCGGTCGGAGCTCGATCTCCGCGCTCACGTCGGCGAGCTCGAAGGCGATGAGGCGACCTCGGCATTCAAGGCCGTGGACGACGCGATCGAGATGCTAATCCTCGAGAAGGATGAGCTTCAAGGGCGCATCGACGAGTTGGAAGCGCTTCTCGAAGAACGGCCAACGCCCGCCGGAAGCCAGCAGGCCGAGCTGCCCCCGTTGCCAGCTTCGACGCCAGCTCCGCAGGCGGCGCCGGTCGCCGCTGCTCCAGCGGCTCCCTCCGTGCCGCCACCGGCCCCGGCGCCAGTACCCGCAGCGGCGAAGCCGCCAACGCCCGCGCAGCCGCAAGCGCGTTCTCAGACTCCGCCGGTGGATGTCGCTCCGCCGAAGCCGCAGCCCGCGACGAGCGATGCGTCGTTCGACGAGCTCGCGTTCCTCAATAACGTCGTCGGTACGAGCGACGCCTCGCAGTCGCTGGTCGCGCAGAGCCGTCGCGATTCATCGTTGGTTCGCGAGGAGCGCGTTGCCACACCGTTGCTTTCAGGGCTCGGCGACGTGAAGGCGGGTTCGGAAACTCCGCTTGCCGCGAATGTTACCGGGAACAACCCGATCACGCTCAAAGCGACCGTGAACGAGCAGACGAAAACGCTCAAGTGCAACGAGTGCGGCGGAATGAACTATCCGACCGAGTGGTACTGCGAGCGCTGCGGTGCGGAGCTCGCGGCGCTGTAGCCAGCGGAGAGCGATCCCTCGATTCGCTCGGGATGACGCAAAAAAGGCGACGAGCACTGCTCGCCGCCTTTTGCTTTACTGCCAGAAGAATTACGCCTTGGCTCGGGCCAGCTGACTCTTGTGGCGTGCCGCGTTGTTCTTGTGGATGAGGCCTTTGCGAGCGGCTCGATCGAGGAGGCGTGAGGCCGCGAGCTTTACCTCAGCACTAGCCCCAGCGGCTTGTGCCTTCTTGAGCGCCGTCCGCAGGGCTGAACGTTGCGCACGGTTGCGCACGGTCGCCGCGCGCGACTTACGCATGTTCTTCTTGGCGGAAGCGATATTCGGCACGAAAACAGTCTCCAAAAAACCGGGATTTCAGGCAAATCAGGAAGCGAGGAACCTAGGAATTGACATAGCGAAAGTCAAGGCAGGATAATGCTTTGACACTCGTCACGCGAATCACTAGCTTTCGCGCCGATTCCCTCCGGCCCTGGCGGCTTTTCGGGCGCTGAATCACCCCGTTCCGTACAGCCGAACGTTGCATTTTCAGGATTTTTTGCTGTTCATGCCAGTGCTGCTGTTCTCGGTCATCGCGCACGAGATCGCGCATGGCTACGCAGCACTCAAACAGGGCGACGATACCGCCCTGATGCTTGGCCGCCTCACCTGGAATCCGATCAAGCACATCGATCCGTTCATGACGGTGCTGCTGCCGCTCGTCCTTTTCCTGGCGCACGCGCCAATTCTGGGAGGCGCGAAACCGGTTCCGGTCAACCCGCGGAAATACAGAAAGTTCAAGCGCGGCGACATTATCGTGTCACTCGCTGGTGTGTTCACGAACCTGCTGGTCGCCATCGGCTGCGCCATCCTCATCGCGGTGTTTGGATTTGTGGGCAAGCTGCTACCGCAGCTCGATACCAGTTTCGGGATTCTCCAGGCAATGATGATCCTCGGCGTCCAGTTGAACGCGATTCTCATCGCGTTCAACCTGATTCCGATTCCGCCGCTGGACGGATCGCACGTGATGAAGTATCTGCTGCCACCGTCGTGGTCGCTCCGGTACGTGCAGTTCGGTAGAATGGGCGTGGCCGTACTGATCTTCGTCATGTACCTCGCGCCGAACCTGCTCAACATCTGGCTGTCGCCCGCGATTTTCGCGGCGACGAAAACCATCACAGGATTGGAGGGCACCATTCTCCCGTCGACTGGGCAGTGGCTGCAGTGACCGCGGCGCTCGAAACGCCGATGCGCACCGAGGGCGGCGAAGGATTTGTCGTCGAGCTGACGACGTTCTCCGGCCCCCTCGATCTGTTGCTTTCGCTGATCCGCGAAGAGCAGGTCGACATCTACGACATCCCGATCGCCCGCATCTGCGAGCAATTCGTTCAGAGAATTCGAAGCCTCGGGCTGAATGAAGCGGCTGAGTATCTCGAAATGGCCGCGCGATTGATCCGCATCAAGGCGCAGATGCTGTTGCCGCGCGGCGAAGTCGAGATGTGGGAGGATCCGCGCGCAGAGCTCGTCCGACGACTCCTCGAGTATCAACAGATGCGCGAAGTCGTCGACGTCCTCGAGCGCCGGGGTGAAGAGCGCCGCAACCAGTTCGCGCGCGCGTATCTGCCGCAGGCGGCAGCGCCGCCACAGGCACCGCTCGCGTTGTCGCTGTCCGAACTGCTGGCCGCGGTCGACCGCGTTCTTCGGGCGTCGAAGCAGCCGAACATGCACGAGGTCATTCCTCGCGCGCTCGATATTCCGGGCGCAATCGTGACGATTCGTTCCGTGCTGTCGCTTCGCGCACGAATCCTGTGGACGGATCTCATCGAGACTACGGCGGAACCGTGGCAAATTTTGTCGACGCTGCTCGGGCTTCTCGAGCTCGCGAAGGCCGGTGAGCTCCGCGTGGTTCAACCAAGACCCTACGCCAACGTGGAAATTTCTCGTGACGTCGCTAGCGAAGCTGCTTGAGGCCGCGCTGTTCGCGAGCGCACGTCCCATCGCCACGGACGAGCTGGCGACGCTCGATCCAGATGCGTCGGGCGCACAGTTGCAGGCTGCACTGGACGAGATTCGCGAGCACTATGACGTCGAAGGCCACGGCGTCGAGCTCGTCGAGATCGGCGGCGGCTGGCAGATCCTGACCCGGGCGGAATACACCGAGGCGATCGAACGCGCGCAACTCGCCGCGCGTCCCGCGCGTTTGTCCGGCGCGTCGCTCGAGACGCTCGCCATCATCGCGTATCGCCAGCCGATCAGCCGGGCCGAGATCGAAGAGATTCGCGGCGTCGCTGTCGGCAGCGTTCTCAAGTCCCTGCACGAGCGTGGGCTCATTGACGTCGTCGGTCGTGCGGAAGGACTCGGACGACCGCTGTTGTACGGCACCACGCCTGTGTTCCTCGAGCACTTTGCGCTGCGTCATCTCGAGGAGTTGCCGCGGGCCGACGAGCTCGCGATCGCGCTGCGTTTGCCGAATCGCGAGGCGGAACCTGAGACCGAGCCAGAGACCGAGGCTCCTGCCGAACCGGTCGCGGCGCAACAAGAGGGCCGCCCATAGTGTCAGAGACCATGCGAATCCAGCGCGCTCTCGCTCGCGCCGGAGTCGCATCGCGACGCAAGGCAGAAGAGCTCATCGCTGCTGGTCGCGTCACGGTGAACGGCGCCGTCGCACAGACCGGGCAATCGGTCGATCCATCGCAGGATGTCATCGTCGTCGACGGCAAGCCGCTCACGGCGCGGGTCGGCTACGAATGGATCGTCTTGAACAAACCGTCGGGCGTCATGACCACGCGTTCCGACCCCGATGGTCGGAAGACGGTCTTCGATCTCGTGGCGGACATTCCGGGCCTCACCTACGTCGGACGGCTCGACTATCTCACCGAGGGCGTTCTGCTGCTGACGACGGATGGTGAGGCAGCTCACAGACTCTCGCACCCAAGCAGCGAGGTCGAGCGAACATACGTTGCGACGGTGATTGGCAAAGCGGACATCGCCGTCCAGACAGCACGCGGCGGAGTGATGCTGGACGACGGCCCGGTGTTTCCGAAGCGCGTCGAGGCGCGTCGTCTTGGGCGGGACCGCTGGGACTTCGAGGTCACGATCACCGAGGGGCGAAAGCGTGAAGTCAGGCGTCTCTGCTCCGCGTTGCACCTCGGAGTCGAGCGACTTGTGCGTATTCAGTTCGGGCCGGTGGAACTCGGCGACCTGCCGGTCGGTTCGACGCGAAAGCTCACGCCTCGCGAACGGTCGCGACTCGCAGCTGTCGGTCGGTGAGTGCGAGGCACTCGTCGGTTGAATGGGTGTAGGAGGCGGGGTACAGGCTACCTCAGCGGTACTAATCTTGAGACGCGAGGATCGAATCGCGTTCAACTGAACCTCAATCTCGAACTCACGTGGCAACACAAGTCTCGAATGCGGCGGACTCGCGCCTGATTCAAGACGTGGCGCGGCAAGTAGCGCGACGCGTCGTGGGCCAGGACTACATGGTCGATCGCCTGTTGATCAGTCTTCTCACAGGCGGCCACGTTCTGCTCGAAGGCGTTCCCGGGCTTGCAAAAACTCTAACAGTCCGCACGCTGGCCGAGACGATCGATACGGCATTCCATCGCATTCAGTTCACGCCGGATCTTCTCCCGGCGGACGTCTTAGGAACCCAAGTCTACGATCAGTCGACCGGGCAGTTTTCGGTGAAGCGCGGACCGATCTTCGCGAACATCATCCTCGCGGACGAAATCAACCGCGCTCCGGCGAAGGTGCAGGCCGCGCTGCTCGAGGCGATGCAGGAAAAGCAGGTGAC
>Ga0070683_100001679_pt1 | contig 17191 bp, 12 predicted proteins | sample KBSC713LmetaG_FD_64662 | JGI IMG/M metagenome (GOLD analysis project Ga0070683, IMG submission 64662) | Corn rhizosphere microbial communities from Kellogg Biological Station, Michigan, USA - KBS C7.1-3L metaG | ecosystem: Host-associated > Plants > Roots > Rhizosphere ... | reverse complement strand
ATCCTGACTCTCCTTGGCGGCGCCGTGCTCTTTTTGATCGGTCAACCGATTCTGAATGCCGTTTTCGTCGATCGACTGTCGGAGCGCGTCGAGCGCAATATCACCGGAAACGTGCCGACGGTTGCGCTCTGGAAGTCCATCGGACAGGCGTTGGTCCATGGATTGCTCAAGCTTCTTTTCTACGGAATCGCAGTGGTCGTGAGCATGCTGCTTTTCTCGGCGACGGGCGGTCTCGGAATCGTCGTCGGCTTCGCGCTAGGCGGACTGTCGCTGGCGTACGACGGGTTCGACTACCCGCTCGCGCGGCGGGGCGCGGGCTTCGGCGCGAAATGGGCCTTCCTCGCGCGCAACCCGATGCTGACGATCGGCTACGGGTTCGGAGCGACTGTTCTTTATCTGATTCCACTGGCAGTCTTCGTGGCCTCTCCGTTCGCCGCGGTGGGGGCCACGCTGGCTTTCATCGACCTGGAAAAGGCGGCGGAACCCAAGGTCGCGCCCCCGGAAAAAACCGCAAACGCAGCTGCAAATAGCTGATATCCCGGCTAATATGTCCGCGTTGAAGAAGCCCGTCCCCTTCGGAAAGTACTACCTCCTCGAGCGGATCAACGTCGGAGGCATGGCCGAAGTCTTCAAAGCGAAGACCTTTGGCGTGGAGGGCTTCGAGCGCCTCCTCGCGGTCAAGCGCATCCTCCCGAACATCGCCGAGGACGAAGAGTTCATCACGATGTTCATCGACGAGGCGAAGATCGCCGTGCAGCTGCAGCACGCGAACATCGCGCAGATCTTCGACCTGGGTAAGGTCGACGAGAGCTTCTTCATCGCGCTCGAGTACGTGCACGGGCGCGACCTGCGCTCGATCTTCGATCGGATGCGCAACAAGGCGGAAGCGCTGCCGATCTCGATGGCCTGTTACGTCACCATGCAGGTGTGCGAGGGCCTCGACTACGCGCACAACAAGCGCGACGCCCAGGGACGCGAGCTGTATCTCGTTCACCGCGACATCTCGCCCCAGAACGTCCTCATCGGCTACGAGGGCGAGGTCAAGCTGATCGACTTCGGCATCGCCAAGGCGGCGGGCAAGGCGTCGAAGACCCAGGCGGGCATCCTCAAGGGCAAGTTTGGCTACATGTCGCCCGAGCAGGTGCGCGGCCTGCCGATCGACAAGCGCAGCGACATCTTCGCGGTCGGCATCGTTCTCTACGAGCTGCTGACCGGCGAGCGCCTGTTCATCGGCGAGAGCGACTTCTCGACGCTGGAGAAGGTGCGCAACGTCGAGATCCAGCCGCCGTCCTCGTACAACAAGAAGATTCCGGCGGAGCTGGAGCGCGTGGTGCTGAAGGCGCTGGCGCGCGATCCGGAGGACCGCTACGCGAACGCGATCGATCTGCACGACGACCTGCAGTCGTTCCTCTACTCGGTCGGCGAATTCTTCTCCCGCAAGGATCTGGCGGCGTGGATGAAGAAGACGTTCGCGATGGAGATCGAGGAGGACAACGCGAAGCTGGAAGAGTTCAGGCAGGTCGGTCCGGGCGTCACGAACAGCGCGGCTTCCGGCGCCGAGGTCTCGCGCCGCGCCGCCGTCGGCGGCATGCCCCTGGGGCGCCCGGGGACGAACGCCAAGGCGCCCGTTGCCAAGCCGCCCGCTATCAAGGCGCAGGCGAAGGGCAACCAGCCGTCCGCGGCCCACCAGTCGATGGGGTGGGACGACGAGGAGCTGGACACGCAGATCTTCGACAAGGAAGAGGTCAAGCCGGTTGCGGCCGAGGACCTGTTCTTCGAGGACGACGACCGGACGGTCGCGAACGAGCCGGCGCCCGACATCCTCGAGCAGGCGCGGCCGCCAGAGCTGACGACGCCGAAGCCGATCACGCTGACGCCGCTGCCGAGCGAAGACATCAAGCTGACGCCGCCGCCGATGGCGCGTCCGCTGCCGCCGCCGCCCGGGGCGCGGCGGCCCACGCTGGTCGGTGTTGCGCCGACCGTCGGGCCGCCCGGACGGCCGACCACCGGGCCGGTGCCGACGCTGCCGCCGCCGGGCCCGCCGACCGGACGCGCCGGACTCCGTCGCTCCAGCATGAATCTGCAGCCGCTCGGCGCGACCAGCGCGCCGCCGCCGGTCCAGACGCGGATGCCGACGCCGATGCAGCAGCCGATGGCGCCGCCGCCGCAGGTGAAGCAGCGGTTTCACGCGCCGCAGGAGACGCCTTTCGGGACCGGCAGCTTCGAGACCCTCTCGGCCAGGCGGCCCGCGCGCCGTGGGGTGTACGGGCTGCTCGCGGTCGCCGCCGTGGCGATCGTGGGGATGGTCTACTGGTACAACAGCAACATCAAACCCGGCCGCATCGAGCTGACGGTGACGCCGGGCGATGCGACGGTGCTGATCGACAACATCAAGGTCGGCGACCATTCGCCGGTGTCGGTCGAGAAGTCGCCGGGGCCGTACACGCTGTCGGTGACGCGCGACGGGTACGCGCGCAACGATCAGAACATCGAGCTCAAGGCGGGGCAGCCGCTGGCGCTCGCGGTGACGCTGGAGCCGTCGCCCGACACGGGCTTCGAGCTGACGAGCGATCCCCCGGGTGGGCTGGTTTGGCTGGACGACCAGCCGGTCAAGCAGGCGTCCGGGCAGCAGGCGCAGACGAACTTCCGTGCGTCGCGCATCAGCCCCGGGCACCACGTGCTGGAGATCCGCGGCGATCGCTTCAAGGCGTGGCGGCAGGACGTCGAGATCGCGCCGGGTGACATCCGCAAGGTCCACGCGGTTCTGATTCCGAGCGCGGGCGGGCCCGCGGGCGGCGGCGCCAAGCCTGCCCCGATCCCGTCGGCCGCCGGCGGCGGCAAGGAGCAGCTCGTGAACCAGACGCCTCCCGCGCCGGGCGGGACGGCCCCGACGCCGCCCGCGAACAAGCCGGCGGGCGGTGGCGCCGCGCCGAATCCTCCGGTCGGCCCTGGTCCTGGGGCGAGCCCGGGTGGCGGCGCGATTGCCACGGCACCACCGACGCCGAAGCGCAAGCGCGTGCGTGAGGCGCCGGCCGAGAACGACACCGGCGGCGAGGCAGGCGGCTCCGACGACGCGCCCGCGGCCCGCAAGTCGGTCGCGGCGTCGGACGATTCGGGGGGCGGCGGCGGCGACTGCTCGATCACGATCAACTCGATTCCGTGGTCAGAGGTGTGGATCGACGGGAAGAACACGACCAAGCACACGCCGGTCGTCGACTTCAAGGTCCCCTGCGGCAAGCACAAGCTCGCGTTCAAGCGCCCCGACATGCAGATCGATCAGACCGAGAGCATCAACGTGCGCCCTGGACAGAATTTCAAACAGCGGTACACGTTGGCGACCGACGAGTAACCAGAACCCACGGGGAGCGTAAGTGAAATCGAATCCCAAGTCAGCGGGCGCGGACGCCGGGGCGCCGGCGACGCAGTTGCCGGACGTGCTGGACGCTGCGTGGCGCGATTACTACGCACGGGCACGCGAGATGCCATCGCACCCCAGCGCGCGCGATTTCCTTCATCGCGATCTGGAAGAGGCGTTCGCGCGCATCATCCCGGCGGACGCATCGGTGCTGGAGGCGGGCTGCGGCGAGGGTGATCTGCTGGCGTCGCTGCCCAACACGCGGCGCATGGGCATCGACTACCTTCCGGACGCGATCGAGCGGGCGCGCGGGCGCCACCCCGACATCCGGTTCGAGGTCGGAGATATCGCGGCGGCTGGCGCCTCGCGCAACGAGCCGGCCGCGGCGGGGACGTGGGATGCCGTGATCTGCGATCGGCTCGCCCACAGCGTCGTCGACGTGAAGGCGTTGCTCCTGGGGCTGAAGCGCCAGCTCGCGCCCGGCGGCCGCATCTACATGACGGCCTTCAATTACATGTGGGAGCTGCCGGTGCGAATGGCGGAGATGACCGGCTGGAAGCGGCCGGCGCCCACGTCGAACTGGCTGTCCGACTCGGACTACCGCAACCTGTTCGACATCGCCGGCCTCGAGGTGGTGCGCTACGAGAACCGCCTGCTGATGCCGCTGGAGATGCCGGGCGTCTCGCCGGCGCTGAACCGCTACATGGTCCGCGCGCCCGGCATGCAGTACGTGTCGCTGTACCGGATCTACGTGCTCCGCGATCGCGGCGCGGCGGCGGCCCCACGACGCGCGAGCGTCAGCGTGATCATCCCGACCCGCAACGAGGCGGGCAACGTCGCGGCGGCGCTGGAGCGAACGCCGGTGATGGGCAGCGGCACCGAGGTGATCTTCGTCGAGGGCCATTCCTCGGACGACACCTGGGGGACGATCCAGACCGAGATGAAGCGCTACAGCGGGCCATTGAAGCTGAGCGCGTACCAGCAGACCGGGAAGGGGAAGGGCGACGCCGTCCGCCTCGGCTTCGCGAAGGCGACTGGCGACGTCCTGATGATCCTCGACGCCGATCTGACGATGCCACCCGAGGAGCTGCCCAGCTTCTACGACGTCATCGCGAGCGGGCTCGGCGACTACGTTCAGGGCACGCGCCTCGTGTACCCGATGGAACCGGGCGCGATGCGATTCTTCAACAAGCTGGGGAACCTCGCGTTCTCGCAGCTCTTCACGTACCTGCTGCAGCAGCCGATCAAGGACACGCTGTGCGGCACCAAGGTGCTGTGGCGCCGCGACTACGAACGGATCGCGGCGGCGCGTTCGTACTTCGGCGACTTCGATCCGTTCGGTGACTTCGACCTGATCTTCGGGGCGGCGCGCCTGAACCTGAAGATCGTCGAGATTCCGGTCCGCTACCGGGAGCGCACCTACGGGACGACCAACATCGATCGCTGGCGGCACGGCGTCCTGCTGCTGAAGATGTCGGCGATCGCCGCGCGCAAGATCAAGTTCGTGTGACGACTCCCGCGGGCGCAGGATCCGCTCTCGCGGGGACCGGGCCCGCGGCTGCGCTCAGCGAGGCGCTGCAGAGCCAGTCCCTCGAGCGGTTCGAGCGGCACCGGCGCGTCTGGGCGGACAATCGCGCGCTGCGGGTGCTGAACGCAACGCTGTACGAGCGCGTGGCGCGCGAGCTGCCGCCGCGGGCGCGCGGCCGCTGGGTCGAGCTGGGATCGGGGCCGGGGTTCGCGCGCGACACCATCCCCGGCATGGAGCTGACCGACCTGGTGCGCGCGCCCTGGCTGGACGGCCAGGTCAACGCCGAGGCGATGCCGTACGACGACGGCAGCGTCGGCGCGCTGGTGCTGTTCGACGTGCTCCATCACCTGCCGTCGCCGCGGAAGTTCTTCGAGGAGGCGACGCGCGTGCTGGCGCCGGGCGGCCGCGTCGTGATGTGCGAGCCGTACATCAGCCCGGTGTCCTACCCGGTCTACAAATTCTTCCACGACGAGCCGCTGGACATGTCCGTCGATCCCCTCGCCCTCGAGGCGGGCGCCGGTCCGGCGCGCGATCCGTTCGACGCGAACCAGGGCATCCCGACGGTGCTGTTCGGGCGGGGGCGGCGCGCGTTCGCGCAGGCGTTCCCGGCGCTGTCGATCGCGCGCGTGCAGTACATGTCGGGGTTCAGCTGCCCGGCGTCGGGCGGCTTCTCACACGGTCCGTTCCTGCCGTGGGCGCTGTGGTCGCTGCTGCACCGGATCGACGGCGCGATGCCGTCGGCGCTGATGCGCTGGCTGGCGTTCCGCATGCTGGTCGTGCTGGAACGACGCTAGTCGCTCCGCGCGGCGGAAGCGATAGACTGCGCCCGTGTTCATCGGGCACTTCGCGGTCGGGTTCGCGTCGAAGCGCGCGGCGCCCCGGACGTCGCTGGGCGTGCTGATGGCCGCGCCGCTGTTCCTCGACCTGCTGTGGCCGATCTTTCTGCTCTCCGGCATCGAGAGCGTCCGCATCGAGCCGAACAGCAACCCGTTCCTGACCCTGGACCTTCACGACTTCCCCTGGTCGCACAGCCTGGTGACGTCGCTGGCGTGGTCGGCGGTGTTCGCGACGGCGTTCTGGGCGGCCACCCGCTACGGGCGCGGCGCGGTCGTGCTGGCGGTGGGCGTGTTCAGCCACTGGGTGCTGGATGTCGTCACCCACCGGCCGGACATGCCGCTGTATCCGGGCAGCGCGACGCTGCTCGGCCTGGGCCTGTGGACCTCCCCGCCCGCGACGATCGCGATCGAGGTCGCGATGTTCGTCGTCGGCGTCGCGATCTACGCGCGCACGACCCGGGCGATCAACCGGCGGGGCGTGTTCGCCCTGTGGGCGTTCGTCCTGCTGCTGGCGGTTTTCTACGCGATGTCGTGCTTCGGGCCGCCGCCGGCGAGCGTCGACTTCATCAAGTACGGCGGCCTGACGGGATGGGTGTTTCCCGTGTGGGCCTGGTGGATCGACCGCAACCGCGAGCTCCGCGCGCGACCGGCGACGACGTAGCGGGCCGGGTCGGTTACGCCGGCTTCGTCCAGGACGTGCACTGGTACAGCGCCGCCGGGACGGGCGCGGCGGGCGGGAAAGCGGCGCGCGCGACGGGCGTCAGCACCTCGGACAGCGCGGCCCGGATCTTCACGGGCGGGCTCACGTGGTCGCTGTCGATGTTCTTGTAGCCGATCATCCCGAAGGCGCGCGACATCAGGCCGCTGACCATCGGATAGCCGCAGACCAGCGTGCCGCCGGGCGCGAGCGAGCGGGCGAGGCCGCGCGCGGCGCCGCTCGAATTGTCGATGTGCTCCAGCACGGAGAAGCAGACGATCGCGTCGTAGTGACTCTCGGGGAGATCGTCCTGCAGCAGATCGGCGCGCAGGAACTTGGCGGCACAGTTGGGCGCGACCAGCGCGTCCAGCCCCGGCGCCAGCGTCAGGTCGGTGCCCGTGTACTCGCGGTAGCGCGCGGTCAGCGTCGGCACCAGCACGCCACTTCCGACGCCCACCTCCAGCACCCGCGCGCCTCCCGCGGGCAGGAGGTCCAGACCCATCTGCAGACGGTGGCGGTACAGCCAGCCGACCCAGCGGTTGTAGTAGTAGGGCAGGGGGTCGTGATCGTCGTTGGGCTTGAGGACGCCCTCGGGCGGCAGCTGGAAGCGGAGGCTGTTCATCGCGGTGTTCATCGGGCTGGAGATGGGGCTGATTCGTGCCTTTTGCGGGCCACCAGAATGAGGAAACCGCCGAGATTCCGCAAGAGGGGGGCGTCGCAGGCGGTGCGTTCCGCCCACGCGAACAGCTTGCCCAGCGGCTCCCACGCGAACACGTGCGAGGCCGGCGTCACCACGCGGACCCCGCGCACCGCGACCATCTCGAGCTCGGCCGGCAAGTAGCTGCGCGCGCGCGCCAGCGAATCGAAGCGCGTGTAGACGTGGCTCTCGTCGGTGCCGTTCGCGATGCGCCCCGGGCCGCCCAGCCGCTTGGCCAGGTAGCGCAGCGACAGTGGGTTGTAGAACTCGAGGAGCAGATGGCCGCCAGGCCGCACGAGGCGCGCGAGCTCGGTGACCGCGCGCTCGATCGGCGGCACGTGCGCCAGCACCTTCATGCTGTAGACGAGGTCGAATGACGCCGACGGCAGCGGCACGTCGGTGAGCGAGCCCTGCACGACCTTGAGGCCGCGCTCGCGGGCCGGCGCCAGCATCCCGCGCGACAAATCCAGGCCGACGGCGGACCGCGCGATGCCGGCCGCCTCGCGCAGCAGGAGGCCCGTGCCGCAGCCGGCCTCGAACACGTCCTTGTTCGCGCCGTAGCGACGGATTAGGTCCAGCTCCAGCTCGTCGATCAGCCGGTGGTAGCCGCGGTGACGCTCGTTTTCGTAGTTCTCCGCAAAACGATCGTAGTACTGCTGCGTGGTCGGGGGGGCCGCGAACGACATCTTCGTCAGGCCGATACGTCTACCCGATGTTCGCCGCCGATTCCAATCGTCACGGCCGGGCTACGCCGCATCAGGCCACCTTCTCTCGGCCCTGTCGGCGCGCGACGACCATGAACAGCACGCCAGCGATCCCGAACGCGACGATCGCCGACTGAAGGCCGAGCGCGGTGGTGGATCGGTCCGCGATCCACCCGACGACGGGGCCGGCCGGCGCGTTGCCGAGGACGTGAATCCAGAACATCGCGAACGCCTGTAATGTGGCGGCGAACTGGGGCGGGCCCATCTCGTCGATCACGGCGGCCGACGGACCGTTGTACACGGACAGCAGGAACACGGTGATCGCTGTCAGCACCATGAACGCCGCGTGCTGCGTGATCAGCAGCGCCGCGACGCCGAACGGGAACGCCACCATGAGCGACAGGCCGATGGCCCGCGCGTGTCCGCCACGCCCCCCGCGCCGGGTGAGGTAGTCGCCGAAGTAGCCGCCCGCGACGACGCCGCCGATGCCGCAGATGAGCCCGATCACGCCCATGAAGACGTTGCCCATCGCGACCGACAGCTGTCGCTCGACGACGATGAGCTTCTTCGACCAGACCACCAGCGCGCTCGCGCCGAACGTCGACAGGATGCCGCCGACCAGCGCCAGCAGATACGTCGGCGTGAAGATGTATGCGCGCGCCGGCAATTTCGTCGGGTGTTCCAGGCGCGCCGGCGCCGCGACGAACGCCGCGCTGATCGCGAGGAGGATCGACGGAATGCCCGCGATCAAGAAGACGTGGTGCCAGTCGATTGTCGAGCCGAGGCCGTTCCCCAGAACGAGCCCGGTCGTCGCCCCGAACGCCATGCCGACGTTGTAGATGCCCAGCGCCCGGCCGCGCTTTTCCGGCGGCGCGTCAGCGCAAAGGAGCGCGTTCGCGCTCGGCCCGTAGGCCCCCTCGCCGACGCCGACGATCGCGCGGAGGGCGAGCAGCGACCAGAACGAATGCGACAGCGCCGAACCGATGGTCGCGGCGCTCCAGATCGCGACGCCGGAGAAGATCACTTTTCGCGGGCCGATCCGATCGGCGATCGGCCCCGAGACCAGCGACGCGAACGCGAAGACGATCAGGTTGGCGAAGGCGAGCCAGCCGAACTGGAACTGGCTGAGGTGAAACGTCTCCGAGATCTTGTCGCTCATCCCGTACACGACCTGACGGTCCATGTAGTTGAAGAAGTTGAGCAACGTCAGCAGCGGCAGCGGCGGGATGCCCTTGCTGCCGGTGGCGGGCGCGGACGCGGGCGGTGACGCGGTCACGGTCGCGAGACTCATACGCGAGCCGTTACCTCTACCCGATAAGCGCTCGGGTTGCCACGCCCGTGCGCGGTCAATGGCACGTCGCGCCTTCCGCCATCACCAGCACGAAGAGCTTGAGCGTCTGTCCCACCTGCTTCGTCGCGGTGGCGAGGCCGATCTTCATCTGGCGCTGCTGGAAGACGAGGGGATCCTGTTCGAGCTCGTCGAGCTCGAACACCTGGATCAGCTCCATGCAGACGGCGCCGCGGCCGAGGTGCAGCCGGCGCGACTCACGGACCAGCTCTGCCTGCGCCGCGGCGATCGCCTGGTCGGGCGTGGCGGCGTCGCTGGCCGTCAGGAAGGCGATGCCCGCCTCGGCGGACTTCTGCAGCACGGGGTCGACGCTGAACGCGGTGGCGCCCTTCGCGCGGCGGAGCGACGCGATGAAGGTGGTAGCAACCGCCGGCGTCAGCGGCGTGGACGGCGGCGGCGGCCGGCGCGCGAACACCAGCGTCGCCAGCAGGTCGCCCGCCTCGCCGGGTCGGAACCCGACGCCGATGCCGACGTGCGTGAACTTCGGAGCCAGCATGTTCGCCCGGTGGGCCGGGCTGTCCATCAGGACGCGGTGCGCCGACTCCGGGTTGTCGGCCTGGGCGACGTTCTCGCCGCACATCGACACGACGACCCCCGCGCGCTTGAGGCGATCCTCGACCATGCCCGTCGTCGGCGACACGTGACCGAAGAAGCGCCCGGCGATCATGTCTTCGGTGTGGCCAGTGGCGACGGCGCGCAGCTCGGTGTCGATGGTCAGCGGCGGCAGCTTCGCCTCACGCCGGACCTCGTTCAGCAGGGTCAGCATGCGCGTCTCCGCCTCAGCGGGAACGGTGGTGCGCGTGCCCTCGGAGGGCGGTGCGGGCGTCCAGGCCGGCTCCTCGACGCCGACGTAGATCGGGACGTTCGCCAGCACGACGGGGCCAGTGGCGCCGTCGCTCATCACCTCGACCTGGTAGACGCCGGCGCCCGCGACCGGCAGCGACAGGTCGATGGCGCGGCCGGTGAGCGGCGTCTCGTCGACCTTGCCGTCGGGTCGGGTCAGGTAGACGCGCGCGCGATCGTAGCGGCGGGAGATCTCCCCGTGCAGCCGGCACGCGTCGCCGGGACGGAAGTGGCGCGGGAACGGATCCAGGCTGACCTCCATGCGGCCGAAGACGACCACCGCGACGTCGTCGGGCGACACGTAGACGGCGAAGCGCGTGACGGTCAGGTTCGCCGCGATGTCTGCGAGCGCGCGGCGCCAGACGTCGTCGGCGCCCGCATCCAGCCGGAACGCGGCGGCCGCCGAGACGCCGCCCGGAAAGCCCGCGCGCAGCGCGACCTGCGACGCCCCGCGCTGGCGGGCGCCCGACGTCTGGCCCGAGAACCAGACCGCGACGACGGCCAGCGCGCCGTCGGGCTCCCCGGTGTCGCCGCGGGCGCGTAGGGCCTCGCGGACCTCGTTCGCCAGCGTTGCGGCGCGTGGTCCGCCGATGACGCCGTCGGGCCGGGCGGCGGTCGTGTACTGCGCGACGGGGGCGGGCGCCGGGGCCTGCGGGCCGGTATCGTCCGCCGCGTGCGGCGTGGCGGGCAGCGAGGCGCAGGCGCTCACGGCCAACGCCGCGATGACAGACGACCAGCGGCCCATGCGGGCGCAAGTCTAGCGGGTTCCGCCGGCGCGTCGCTGGCGAAGCTCCGTTACGGGCGCGCGACCTACGACGACGGCAGGTTCGCCAGCGCCCCGCTGACGACCTTGCCGCCCGCGCCGGCGGTGTAGTCGCCCGCCGCGACGGTGTCGGGGATGCCCAGCGCTGCGCCCAGCGTGCGCACGGCAGCGGCCTGGCTGTTGGTGGCGGAGACGTCGCCGCCTGTCACCTGCGCGCCCGTGGCCGAGTCGAGGTCGCCCGCCGCGTACACGCCGTTCGACGCCGCGACGACGCCGCCGATGACGCTCGATTTCACGTTCTTGCCGATCATCACCATCACCGAGTGGTTGCCGAAGTGGTCGCGGCCGGTGCGGTCGGTGACCTTCTGGATGCCGTTGAGGTTGCGGCCGAACACGTTCATCGTCGCGAACGTGACGCGGTCGGTGAGGCTGGTGCCCCCCGAGTCGGTCAGTCCGGCGAGCGCGTTCATCACGGTCTGGATGCCCTTCACGCCGCTGACGTGCTGGTCGGCCTCGGCCTGCAGGTTGGTGTCGGTGTGGTTGTCGCCGCCGAAGCTCAGGTGAATCGTGACGACGGGCGTGACGTTCGCGGAGATCAGCGCGGCCGCCGCCAGCGCCTGTCCGTTGACGTCGTCCGCGGTGATCGACGCCAGCGTCGTGGAGAGCTGGTCGGCGAGCGCGCGCACCTGCGTCTGGCTGGTCGCCAGCTTGTCGAGGAACTGCTTCTGCACCGAGCTGCCGTCGTCCTTCGCCATCTGGTTCAGCTGGTTCAGCGCCTGATCGCGCAGCGTGCGGGCCTTCACCAGCGGGTCGCTCTTCGACCCGGTCAGCAGCTGCTTGAGCTGCGTCGGCGAGATCGACGGCAGCGTCCGGCCCGCGAAGCTGACCAGCTCGCTCGAGTTGCCGCGGGCGCCCACGGAGATCGGCGCCGCCTGGACGGTGCCGAAGCAGGTCGACAGGTGCTTTGCATACGCGGACACCGCCATCTCGCCGCCGCTCATGTCGCCGAGCAGCTTCATCACCTTCGGCTGGTCGCCGTGGACGGTGGTGCCGGTGCGGTGGTGGAAGAACGCCGTTCGCGCCAGCACCGCCGACGAGAGCTGGCCCGTTGCCGGCGCCGCCACGCCCATCGCCATGTCCGTCGGGCTCAGCACCGACGGATCGGCCCAGGGCAGCGCCGCGCCGAAGGTCTGGCCGCCGATCGTCAGCGGGACCTGCTCGACCTCGGTCTGCGTCGGGTGAATGATCGTCGTCGCCTCGTACGTGCCGGGGACGTTGCAGTTCAGCGGGTCGCCGTTGCTCGACACGCTCATGATCAGGTACTGCAGGTTCTGGCGCGCGGTGATCGCGCACTGCAGATCCTGCGCGGTGGCGCGCCGCGGGTTCAGCAGGTACCAGGTCGGCAGGCCGGTCACGAAGGCCTGGAGGCCCAGGCTGCCGCCGAACAATCCCAGGAGACCTTGGCGTCGGGTGATTCGCATCGTCATCGACGTCCCTCCTTTAGAGTCCAATGCCCAGAGCGCGCGGCGATTCACACGCCAGCGCAAATGCCGACCGGAGGCCGACGGTTGCCTTGCTAGAAGCGGAGCCGCTCGCGCCCGCGGCGGCGGCGGTCTGGTGGTCCATCAGGATCTGCGCCGCCTGCGCGTGCAGCGGATGGCTGGGCGGGTAACCCATGATGGTCTCGACCATCGAGTTGATCGCGCCGGGGATGTCGCTGCTGGTGTAGACCGCGCCCGACGTCGCGTCGACGACCTGGGTCGCGATGTTCTCGCACAGCATCTCGGTCGCGGCGCGATAGAACATCGTCGGCTCCGTCGGCGTGACCGGTGACTGCGCGCCGCGGCTGAACGCGTCGGCGGCGACGCTGGCCGCGATGCGCGCCGTCGACGTCTGCGCCGAGCTGGGGATCGCGACCGCCTGCGCGCAGATGTCCGGCTTTCCGAGCCGGTTGGACAGCGCCGCGCACAGATGGTCACGCCGCGCGATGCTGATCTGCACGTCGGCCGGCGAGGCGGTGCTGGACGCCGCGGCGCCGGTGACGATCGACGACGAGAAGAACTCCTTCGCGAGGACCGCGTAGTTGAAGGTGCTGTCCTTGAACAAGCCGACGATGCGGCGGAACTCCGGGTCGCTCTCGCTGCAGGGCGACGAGTTCGCGTAGAAGCACAGCTGCTGGACGACCGAGATGCCGAAGCGGGGCAGGCCGGCGCCGTCGGTCACCTGCGCGAGGTAGCTGCCCAGATCCGCCATGCTGGACCCGGTCGCCTTCATGTCGCCGAACGCGAACTCGTCGACCAGCGTGCCGGTCGGGCGCGGGTTGCCCGGGTTGTTGCGGCTCGCCGCCTGGAAGTCGTTGCGGTCGTTGAAGTCCAGCTGGTTCGCCCAGAACTGGCGCATCGGATCCAGCGTCGCGTGGCAGCCGGCGCACTCGCTGCCCGCCACCGCGTGGTTGGCGTCGAGGCCCGCGGCCGAGAACGGCGTGATCGTGTTCTCGGCGGTGAACGCCTGGCCCAGCGCGACCAGCAACGTCTGGTTGGCGGTCACGCGGTGCTGGTTGCTGTCGTTCGTGTTCCACAGCGCGAGGAACGCCGGCGTCGTGTAGAAGCCGTAGCGCGGCAGCGACAGGGTCAGCGTGGTCGCCGTGCGCAGCGACGGCAGGTCGTAGGGCTGGATGGCGGGCGTGCGGTCGGCGGCGCTCGCCTTCGGCATGATCGTCACCCACGTCCAGTCGGAGACATCGCTCGCCGTGAAGTACGGCTTCGACGGGTGATCATTGCAGACCGTCGTGTTCGTCGAGTCGCGCAGCTGCGGCGTGAAGCCGAGCAGGCGCTGGAACAGCACCGACGTGCCCTTGTACGCGCCCGAGGCGACCGTGCCGGTGCCGCGGCAGTTGCCGGTGTTGGTCGACGACGTGATCCCGGGGGCCTCGTCGCTGAAGACCATGTTGGTCAGCGCGGTCTCGATCGGGATCGCGGTGCCCGAATAGTCGATCGTCCAGTTGAGGACAGTCGTCGACGTCGAGCGCTGGTTGGTGTCAGCCGGCATCTCGATCTGGACGTAGAGGCTCTTGAGCGCCGTCGTCATGCGGAACCGGTTCGTGGTCAGCGTCTCGGTGAAGGGGCGGCCCTCCTTCACCAGCTGCCAGGCGGTCAGCGCGAAGCTGTCTTGAAGGTTTTGCACGAGGCGCGGGAACGCGTCGTCGCCCACGTTGCGCGTGCTGCCGCCGAAGTCGAAGCCGCCGTTCTGCAGCAGCTGCAGCTTGAAATCCTCGGTCGGGATGAAGCCCGACTGCTGGAACATGTTGCGGAAGAAGCCGACCATCTTTGCTTCGACCGCGGGCTGCGTGTTGGGATCGATCATCCAGCCGGCGACCAGCTCCTGCAGGGCGGCGGCGCCGCGCGCGGTGACCTTCGAGAGATCGTCGTCGGTGACCGGCATGCCGGTCAGCAGGTTCTTGACCTTCGACGTCGCGTAGAACGCGGTCTTCGCGTCGAACGGCGTCGTCGGCGCGGTCACCTTGCCGGGATCGACCTTGGTCGGCCCGTCGTTGCCGCTGGTCCCGCCGGTGCCGGTGACCGTCCCCTCGCCGTGGTTTGTGATCGACCCGTTGCACGCCGCCGCGCCGGACAGGACGAGCGCCAGCAAAAGCGGGCGCTTTCGGTAGCCGATAGTGAATCTCATCGCGCGGCCTCCTTCAGTCGGCGGGTGCAACATCAGTGACCAACACCCCGCGAGTCACATCGAAGAAAACGGCCTAAATCGAAAACCGGCTCAACTGATTTCGTTAACACTGTAACAAGAGCCGGCGATCGCGCCCCAACAAAAATCGCCTTTACGTGAGCGGATTACCGTCGATGGTTGCGCAACGCGCGTGTTGCGCAACCAGCCATTTTGCCGAGATTCTCCTTCTATTACGGGCAGTGCTGCGGTCGCTCCACGGGTCCTGCCGCTCCGGCCGGAGCGACAGGACCCCGGAGCGAGCGGTGCGCCGCCCCGCTTAGAAGGCGCGACAGGAATTGCGCGCGGCGAGAGCTAGCGCAGGCTCTCGAGGCAGGCGACGGCTTCGGGGCGGGACCAGTCGCGCTTGTTGATGAAGTAGTAGCGGAGGCGTCCCGCGGAATCGATCATGAAGGTCTCGGGAAACTTCTCGGTCCCGAATTTTTTCGGGATGTCGTGCGACTTGTCGAGCAGCACGCCGATGTCGCTGCCCTTCGCGAAGAAGCGCCGGATCTGATCCCACTCGTCGTCGACGCTGACGGCGAGCATGCGAATGTCCGTGCCCTTGAGGCGCCGCGCGAGATCCTCCAGCGACGGCACCTCGTCGACGCACGGCGGACACCAGGTCGCCCAGAAGTTCAGCAGCACCGGGTGGCCCTTCTGCTGGCTCAGCGACACCGTGTGGCCCGCGGCGTCGGGCAGCTGGAAGTCGGGCGTCGCGCCGTTGCGCAGCGCCTCGGGCAGCGGATCGGGCTGCAGCGCGACGCACGCGCCGTCACGCGTGCGCGCGAGCGTGTCGCGCGCGCCGCCGACGAAGCGGACCGCGACGAAGGTCATCGCCAGCACCGTCACCACGATCGGGCCGACGCGCTGGAGCGTGGACGTCTGCGCCGCTTCCTGCGCTGCCGGTTTTGTTCCTGCGCCCTTCATCTTCACTCCATCACAGGGTCAACCCGACGACCGGCGCGATCGCGCGCACCGACTCCATCAGCGTCGCGAAGCCCGCCGGCGTCAGCGATTGCGGCCCGTCGGACAGGGCTTTTTCGGGGTTGGGGTGCACCTCGACCATCAGCCCGTCGGCGCCCAGCGCGATCGCCGCGCGCGCCATCGCCGGCACGGACGCGCGATCGCCCGTGCCGTGCGACGGGTCGACGATGATCGGCAGGTGCGTCAGCCGCTTGATCAGCGGGATCGAGCCGAGATCCAGCGTGTTCCGGGTCATCGTCTCGAACGTCCGGATGCCGCGCTCGCAAAGCACGACCTTGTAATTTCCTTTGCTGAGGATGTATTCCGCCGCCATCAGGAATTCCTGGATGGTCGCCGACAGCCCACGCTTCAGCATGACCGCCTTGGGCTGCGAACCGACCGCCTCCAGCAGCGAGAAGTTCTGCATGTTGCGCGCGCCGACCTGCAACACGTCGGCGTAGCGCGCGACCAGCTCGACGTCGCGCGTGTCCATCACCTCGGTGACGATGGGCAGCCCCGTTTTCTCGCGCGCGTCGGCGAGGATCTTGAGGCCGTCCTCCTTCATGCCCTGGAACGCGTACGGTGAAGTGCGCGGCTTGAACGCGCCGCCGCGTAGAAAATGTGCGCCCGCCGCCTTCACCGCGGTGGCCGCCTGATCGACCTGCTCGCGGCTCTCGACCGCGCAGGGACCGGCGATGACGCCGAAGCGGCCGCCGCCAATGCGCGCGCCGCCGATATCGATGAACGTGTCGTCGGGCTTCACCTCGCGCGACACCAGCTTCCACGGCTTCGAAACCGGGACGGCGTCCGCGACGCCCGCCAGCGTCGTGAAGTGGCCCGGATCGACCGGACCCTGATTGCCCGTGATGCCGATGGCCAGCCGGGTGGCGCCCGGGATCTCGTTGGGCGTGAAGCCCAGCGCCCGGATCTTGTCCTCGACCGCGGCGACGTCGGCGCGCGAGGCGCCGGCCTTCATGACGATGAGCATGGAGCGATGGTACCGGTCCGGCGGGGAGTCACCAAACTCCCCGCCGGCCGGCCGCGAGAGGGACTAGCCCTTCTTCTTGCCGGTCTTCTTGGCCAGCTCTTCGTCGGCGATCTTCTTGAACGTCTCGAACGGGTAGGCGCCCGAGATCTTACGTCCGTTGATGAACACCGCCGGCGTGCCGTTCACGCCCACCGCCTGGCCTTCCTTCGTCTCGGCCTCGATCGTCGCCTTGTACTTCTTGGCTTCGACGTCCGACTTGTACTTCGCCATGTTCAGGCCCACTTCCTGGGCGTACTTGTCCAGGTTCGCCTGGTCCAGCGCCGTCTGGTTCTGGAACAGCTTGTCGTGCATCTGCCAGAACTTGCCCTGCGCGTGCGCGGCCATGGCGGCCTCGGAGGCAGGCTCGGCGTTGTTGTGGAACGGGAGCGGGTAGTTCTTCCACACGAAGCGGACCTTGTTCCCGTACTCCTTCTCCATCTGCGTCAGCGTCGGTTCCACACGGCTGCAGAACGGGCACTGGAAGTCGGAGAAGATGATGACCTCGAGCGGCGCCGACTTCGGGCCCTTCGCGGCCGAGTCACCCGCCTTGACGGCGTACACCTTCGTGTCCGCCTCGGGGCCTTTGTCCTCACCGCCGGCCGCGCCCGCAGGAGCCGCCGGAACCTCGCTCTTGGCCTCCTTGAGCAGCGCCTCGTACACGTGCGCCTTGGGCGTGCCCTTGGCGACCATGCCCTCGGCCGTCTTCA
>Ga0070683_100001675_pt1 | contig 17203 bp, 12 predicted proteins | sample KBSC713LmetaG_FD_64662 | JGI IMG/M metagenome (GOLD analysis project Ga0070683, IMG submission 64662) | Corn rhizosphere microbial communities from Kellogg Biological Station, Michigan, USA - KBS C7.1-3L metaG | ecosystem: Host-associated > Plants > Roots > Rhizosphere ... | reverse complement strand
CGAGCATGTCCACGGCGCGACCGGCCTCGGCGGGATGACGCTGCCGCCGCCGCGTAAGGCGCCGGAAAAAGGACACGCCGTCGACCTCCTTGCCAAGATCCTCGAGCGGGAGCCGGTCACCGTGGTCGCAACCGGTCCGCTGACCAACATCGCCCTGCTGTTCGCGCTGAGACCGGAGCTTATGTCCAATGTGGAGCGTCTGGTGGTGATGGGCGGCTCGATCGGCCGCGGCAACGTGAGCCCGGCCGCCGAGTTCAACATCTGGTTCGATCCGGAGGCGGCGCAGCGGGTGCTCAGTACACGGGAAATAGCGACGACGATGGTCGGCCTGGACGTGACGATGCGCACGACGCTCACGCCGGAGCAGGTCGACCAGGCGCGCCGGACCGGGCCGGTCGGCGCTCAGGTCGCCGCCGGGCTGGACTTCTACGAGCAGCGATACCGGGCGATGCTCGGCCGTCCGGTCATCCCGGTGCACGACGCGGTCGCCGTCGTCGCCGCGACCCGGCCCGACCTGGTCACGACGAAGCCGGCCAACGTGACGGTCGACACCGGATACGGGCCGAGCCGCGGCAACACGCTCGTCGACTTCGATACAGATGGCATGCACGTCGCCGTTGAAGCCGACAAATCGGGCGTTCTCGGCTACATCCTGGAACGGGTCGCTGTGGCATCCTCGAAGGCGTGACCGCCACGCTGCGCCTGGGTGACCGGGCCGTCGACCCGCCGGTGGTGCTGGCCCCGATGGCCGGCATCACCAACGTGGCGTTCCGCCGTCTCTGCCGTGAGCAGGGCGGCGGCATCTATGTGTGCGAGATGGTCACCACACGCGCGCTGGTCGAGCGCAACCCGAAGACGCTGCGCATGATCACGTTCGGTGACGACGAGCGGCCGCGCAGCCTCCAGCTCTACGGCGTGGATCCGGATGTGACCGCGGCCGCGGTACGCATGATCATCGAGGAGGATCGCGCCGACCACATCGACCTCAACTTCGGTTGTTCCGTGCCGAAGGTCACCCGCAAGGGTGGCGGCTCGGCGCTGCCCTGGAAGCGGCGGCTCTTCGCGAGGCTGCTGCGCAAGGCGGTCGCCGCCGCCGACGGCCGTCCGGTCACCGTCAAGATGCGCAAGGGCATCGACGACGATCACCTGACGTTCATCGAGGCCGGCCTGATCGCCCAGGACGCCGGCGCGGCGTGGGTGGCGCTGCACGCGCGGACCGGCGCCCAGCGCTACTCGGGCGTCGCCGACTGGGCCGCGATCGCCGAGCTCAAGCAGGCCCTCGACATCCCGGTGCTGGGCAACGGCGACATCTGGGAGGCCTCGGACGCGACCCGCATGATGGCCGAGACCGGTTGCGACGGTGTCGTCGTCGGCCGTGGCTGCCTGGGCCGACCCTGGCTCTTCTCCGATCTTGAAAGAGCCTTCGCTGGTACCGGCGGGAGCACACTGCCCAACCTCGGTCAGGTGGCAGCGACGATGCGCCGGCATGCGCAACTGCTGGCCGACTGGCTCGGCAACGAACGCGACGGGGTCGTCGACTTCCGCAAGCATGTTGCGTGGTACCTGAAGGGCTTCCCGGTCGGCTCGACGCTGCGCCAGGCGCTGGCCATGGCCTCTTCGCTGTCCGAAGTGGACGACCTGCTCGGCAAGCTGGACCGGGACGCCCCGTTCCCGACCGACGTCCTCGGCCAGCCGCGCGGGCGGACGACGTCCCCCGGGCGCGTCGTGCTGCCGGAGGGCTGGCTGGCCGACCGCGACTCGGATGTGGTGCCGGAGGGCGCCGAGCTCGACCACTCCGGCGGCTGAGTCAAGATCGCCGGGAGCTGTCCGTCAGTAGCACGTATCCCGAGTTGGCTGACGTACGGAGAGCGTGTCTCGTCGATGACCAGGATCTTTATCAGCTACCGCACGGGCGATGAGCATTTTGCCGCGGTGACCTTGGACAACCGCCTGTCCGCGCGCTTCGGGGCCGATAACGTCTTCCGGGATAGTCGGCACGTCCCGCCCGGGGTCGACTTTGAACCGGTGCTGTGGCGGAACGTCGCCGGTTGCTCGGCCGTGGTCGCCGTCGTCGGCCCGCGCTGGCTCACCGGCAACGGCTCGGTCAACCTGCTGAAGCGGCCGAAAGACTTCGTGCGCCGGGAGCTGGAGCTTGCCCTCGACCTGAAGATTCCGGTCGTGCCGGTGCTGATCGGGGACGCAGCCATGCCGGATACCGCCGATCTGCCGGGCACGTTGACGGCCCTTGTCAAGGCTGAGCGCCGGGCGGTTCACCCGCGCAATGCCGAGACGGACGTCCAGCGTTTGGTGGATGAGATCCACGAGAGGTACGGCGATCAACCGACAACTCGGTCCGGCACCGTCGCCGTCATCCAATCGGCGGCCGGCTCGGCGCTCGACCTGCTTGCGACGCTCGTGCGAAAGGCGACGGTGGATGCGGGGCTGCCGATGGCGCTTGTCGAGACCGTCGTCGACGCGGTGCAGGTCGTCCAACCCGACGCACCACGAGCGGTAGCGATGGCCGGCGACTTCGTCCAGGTACTTGACGATGCACTGCGGGCCACGTCCGGCATTGGCGGGGTACGCGCGGCGTTGCACTACGGGCACATCACGCCGACGCCGGAACCCGCCCTTCAACTCGCCCGGCAACTGGTCGCCGAGCCGGATTTGCAGCGGGCCCTCCGGGAAACGTCCGGGGCACGCATGGTGCTGGCGGTGAGCAGCAGTTTCTATCAGATGGTGATCAAGCCGGGTCACCGGTCGATCGACAAGTCAAAGTACCTGCGAGTCAATACAGCCGCGGGCGACGCATGGGTCCGAGCGCCGGGCTTTTCCGCACCCCGTGGATTTGGCCAGTACAAACCCCAGCGGGCCACTGACACCCGCCCGTCGGTCGAGATCGGGACGGTGGCCGGCGACTTGGTCATGCGCGACAAGATCAATCTCAAGATCGAGTACGGAACCGATTCATGACGGCACCGGCTCCGGTCACCAACCCGACGACGACCGCGCCCACCCCTCCGGCGCCGCCGCCAAGTGGCAGCGGTGGGGACGCCACGCCGTCGACGCCGTCGACGCAGGCGCGGGTCGAAACCAGTGGCCCGGCCGTCGCCGTCGAAGGCGCCGACAGCGGCTCGTGGGCCGCTCCCGGTGAGGCCGTCTCGCGACCCGGCTCGGGCTCCGCTCGCAAGGAACACTGGCGGGCGGCCCGGAAGGTCCTCGGCGATCAAGTCGAGCGCGACAAGGTGGCGAACAAGATCGTCTTGAACTTCGCCGAGAAGAGTGTGCAAGTACCGGAGCTGTCCATCGACCTGCTGGAGCCGGTGCGGTTCGCGTTCGTCGATCCGGCCAACTGGGCCGACCTTTCCGTGCAGTTCCTGGCCAAGCGAACGATCGTCATTCGCGGTCGAACCGGTCAAGGCAAGGACGCAACCGCGATCCGACTGCTCGCCGGTGAGGTCGGCACGATCTACCACCTCGACCCGGAGATCGACGTAACCCGGCTCGCGGCCTCGATCACCAAACGAACGGAAGCGACCGGCCGCGATGAGTTGGGCATCGGGTTCCTGCTCTGCCAGCCCGACAACGCCGGAAAGCTGCGCGGCTACACATTTCATGCATTGGAGCAAGCGCTCGCCGCGGCCAACGCGCGGCTGTTGATCACGATCTCGGCGGACGTCCTCTTCGCTGACAACGAGTTGGAAGCCTACGTGCTCGACCTCGGAAACGTTCCGATACCGCGGCGCCGGATCGTGCAGAGCCACCTGAGCTGGCAGTGCAATGACGAAGAGACCGTCGCCAAGCTGCTGGCCAACCCGGCGGTCGATGAGCTCATCTGCGAGCTCGAACACGGCGACCACACCTGCCAGTCGGCGGCCGAACTGGCGTGGATCATCAACTCGGAGCGCACCGACGAGGGTGTGGTCAACGCCGCCCGTGTGCGTGAGCGCCGGCGCAAGCAGCACGACCAAGCATTTGACCTGTGGTTCGACAGCTTGCGGGGGGCCGACGAGCGCAGCTTCGCAATTGCGCTGGCCGTCCTCGACGGCCTCCCCTATGAACAGGTGGCCGACGCCGCCCGCCGGTTACGCGCGAAGCTCGAGCTGTCGCAGCAGCTTGTCGTGTCGGGCGGCCCGAAGCCGGAACTGCGGATCGCGCGGCGAGAGTTGCTGCAGCAGCCCACCAATCGTCTGCTGGATGTGCTGCGCGCCTACGAGCGAGACGAGGAGTCGCGGCACGAGTACGGCCTTATTCCGGTGCGCGTGGTGGCCTATCGCGACCCGAGATACCCCGAGAAGATCATCGAACGGGTTTGGCGTGGGTATCAGGTCCAGCCAACGCTGCTCAGCTGGCTCTACGAGCTCGTTGTCGCCCCGTCCGACCAAGTCCGGTACTACGCGGCGAACACGCTCGGTGTGCTCTGCCGCTACTCGTTCGACTACCTGTGGACCGGCTCGCTCAGTCGATGGGCCAACAGCAAAGACTCTCGTCTGCGCGAAGCCGTGGCATACGCACTACGCGAGCCGGCGGCCGACGCTCGGCTCGTTCCGAGCGTCAACATGGTGGTCAGTGGTTGGTATAGCGACGTGGGTTCGCCACTTCGCCAAGCAACCGCCGCCCGGGCGTTCGGCGTGTGCGTCGGTCAACCCGATCCAGACGCCGCCATCGAACGGCTGGGCCGTCTCGCGACGATCGACGACTACAGCGTCGCGGTCGCGATCGGCAATGCGCTGGCCGATCTCATCCTCGACGACGCTGACGGCATCGCGCCGCGAGTCTGCACAGCCTTGGTCGACTGGTTCAATGACAAGCTCCGCGCCCGGTCCGCCGAACTCGCCTTCCTCATTCTGGCCAGCACACTGGTGGCCTGGGAACGACCGAGCGAGAACGCGCCCGAGGAGCGCTGGCCGAGCCTGCTGCGCCTGGCCGAGTCGGACGAGAAGCTGCAGTGGCCGATGTGCGCGCTTTGGCGGCATCTCTTTCGCAACAGCGTTCTGCTCGAACAGGCGAACGCCGTACTCACCGGATGGGCTGCTCTTGCCGAGACCGACTATCGGCAACTCGCGGCACTGCTGAGGCTGATACGTGAGGTCGTCCGGCAGCCGGCACCCGATCCGCGGATCCGGCGGAACCTGGCCAAACTCGCCACGAGCTGGATCGATCCGCTGAATCTCAACCCGCTGCCACGCGCCCATGCCGCCATGACCAATCTCCTCGCCAAACTCGAGCGGGAAGGATGCTGACAATGACCGAGCCGATCAACTTGATCAAGAACTCCGAGCCGGTGAGGAGAATCACGGTCGCTCCTGGCCGGGGTCGCGTGCCGTCTGTCGCGGTTGTCTACGCGACCCGCGATGGTGACCTTGAGGTGCTCGACGGCGGCAAGCCGATGCGCTGGTCGGATCAGATGCTGACCAGGTATCGCACGCGCTTCGAGGTGGACATCAGCGACCACCACCTGTTCTTCGAGCTCAAGGATGACGTGGCGCTGCCGACCCAGGCCGATGTCTACCACTTTCATGCCACGGTCAGTGCGAGCTTCAGAGTCGCGGATCCGGCCGAGGTGATCCGGCGCAACGTCCAGGATGCCTCCGCGCTGGTGCGTGGACACGTGCTCGGCGTGTGCCGGCCGATTACCCGCATGTTCTCGATCGAGGAGGCGGAGGAGGCTGAGTCGGCCATCCGCGCACGCTTCCGCCGGGACACCCTGATTCAGGGCGGGATCTCGCTCTATGCGGTGGAAGTGCGGCTGTCATTGGACGCGGCGGCTCGCCAGTATCTGCAGGACCTTGAACGGGCGGACCGCGACGACAAGATCAATGCGGCCCAGCACGTCAGGAACGTCAACGATGCGAACCGCCAGGGTCAGCTGGATCTCCTCAAGCAGACCCAAGACCACGTACTGCAGGAGCGGGAACGGCTGATGCTCAACGGGCAGCCCATGGACATGGCGTCCATGATCCGGCTGCATTTGCAACGCAACCCGCACGACACGGCCGCCGCGATGAAGATGATGGCCGAGTTGGAGCAGGTACGGTTCGAAAACCAGCAGAAGCAGACCGATCGCATGCAGTCGCTGCTCGCCGCGTTCGCCAACGATGGCCTGTTGAACCCGGCCGAGGTGTCCGATCTGGTCCAAGCGGTCGTGCGACATATGGAAAGCTCGGCCGGCGCGATCACGGCCGGCGCGACCCTCGACGCCCCGGTGAGCGCCCAGCCGGAGCCTCCACCGGCACTCACGTGGAATGAGTCGCTCGATGACATCCTGGGGTCCGCAGTCCCGCCGCCGGCGTCGTCGGGTCCCGAACCGCCGGCGGCCAATCTCTGTCCGATCTATCTCGTGATTGATGAGTCGGTGAACGACACGGGGTGGACAGATGGACTCGACACCGCCATCACGGATCTCATTGGCGACATTGCAGCCAGCCCGCGAGTCGCGTCGGCTCTGCGGCTGGCGGTGCTCGGCTTCGCGGAGACGGTGGAGATCAGGATTCCGCTCGGCCCCGTTCCAACCGCCGCCGTCGCACCGGAGATCGCCAGTCGTGGGCCGGCCGACTTCGGGGCGCTGTTCTCGTGGCTGCGCCAGCATGTGAACCCCGATCACGACCTGCTCAGCGCCCAACACCCCTCGGTTCGCGCACCAGTGCTCGTCGTGCTGTGCGCCGACGACCCTCGGGACAGCGCGTGGGAAGCGCTGCGTCGGCGGATGCCCGGCCAACTGGGACGGGCCGAGATCGTCGTGTTTGGCGTGGGCGCGGCCACCGAAGCCGTCGCCGACATCGCCTCGCATCCGGACCTGGCATTCCTCGGCGAGAATGTGGCCACCGACCGAGCGATCGGGCTGTTCGCCGCATTTCTGCATCAGTACGTGCTCAGCCTGGGAAAGTCGGCGCTCGACGGCACGCAAGCGGCGCCGCCCGACCCCGCCGGCTTCCGTCCGGCCGATGGCACCCCTTAGCTGAGCCGGCTCTGCAGCACCGTGCTCGCGGCGCCGGCGCCGCCGAGGCTCAGCAGCAGGAGCGCGGGCAGACCGACGGCCCATGTGAGGCTGAAAAGAAGCCAACCCACGGCAATCGCCAACACGCCGCCAAGAACGCCGGCGACCAGCGCGTTCGTCGGAGTGAGCCGATCACTGGGTAGGGCCGCGGACGCCAGCGTCCCGGTGCTCAATGACAGGACCATCACCAGCCACACCGACAAATACAGCGAGAACCAGGTGGTCGGTCCGGGTAGGTCCAAGAGAACCATGCCGTGCAGATCGGCCCAGAGCGCCATCGGCGCGGCGAGGACAGCACAAACGGCGCCGTGGACGCCGATTTGAGCGAACACCATTGCGGCGGTGCCGACACCGGAGCGGCGCTGACGCGCGGCCACGGGACGAGCGGTGGCCAGGTCGGTCCCCCCGGTCACGAGGGCGGTGATGGCGGCGATGGCGACAATTGCCGGCACTGCCATGGCGTAGCTCACGAACACCGCGAGCGAACCGACGACGGCGAGCGCGGATAGCCCGAGAAGCACGCCGTTGCCGCGTCGCCGAAACAACAGTGCACGTTGCCAAACCATGGTGGCCAGGCCGTCGAACGGGCCCGCGGTGCCCAAGGGTGCTCGCATAGCGGGCAGCCGCACGAGCGACTCATCCCGGCTTGTTGCGGGGTCGTCGGCCGGGACTTCCAGCGTCGCGAGCCATTCGGCTCGGGTGACGTTGTGCCGGTCCCCGAACGGCTCGCCCGGCTCGCCCGCGTAGCGCAGTCGTCCCCGCCGGTCGAGCACCACGACGGCGCCGGTGAGGTCGAAGTTTCCGACCGCTCGAGCGGCCACGACGATTGTGCAACCAGTGTCGTGGCCGATCGTCGCCAGCCGGGACATCAGGTCCCGATCGCTGCTGACCGCGTAGGCCCCGGCCGACTCGAAGACCACCAGGAGCGCTGGTCGTAGCATCAGCTCACAAGCGATGGACAGCCGCTTGCGGTCGCCGTCGTCGAGGGCACGGACCTGCCGGTCGGCCTCGGTCGTGAGGCCGACCCAGGTGAGCATCTCATCAAGCCGATCGTCATCGGAGCCGGCGAGAGTCTCCCGCACAGTCAGGAGCCGATGCAGGTCATCCGTGGCCGGCACCCAGCGCACCGCCGGGTTGCCTTTGCGGCTCGACCCGCCGATCCGTACCGCACCGTGGTCGGCCCGGTATCCACCAACCATGAGCCCGAGCAGCATCTGAGTCGCGTTCGGATTCGGGCTGAATACCGCGACGAACTTCCCGGCGGCGACCGACAAGGAGACGTTGTCGAGCAGCGGTTGGCCGCCTCGGCGGACGCTGAGCTCGGCGCACTCAATCGAAAGTCCGCGGCCACGACCCCGGGAGTTGGGGCTCGGGACGGTAATGACCTGCTGGCCCACGGTGAACTGCGTGCCGGGCTCCCGTACGGCGGACGTTACCGGCTCCCCGTTGACATAGAGATCGCCGTTGCCTGCGGTGATCCACCACGCCCCGCGGCTGTCCATTTCAACCCACGCATGTCCGGGCACCACCCCGGGCGCGTCGACGACGATCTGGGCGTCCGGGCCGGCGGGCGTTCCCGGCGGTACGACGACGTAGCGCCCGGCACCGCCCGGCGGCGGGCCCGACGGCGCTCCGGGCGAGTCGCCGGCGATCGGCCCGGTTGACCAGTTCCGCGGCGGCGGCTCGCTGTAGGGCTCGGCGCTCAAACGCACCTCGGCCCGGTCGGCGACCAGTTCAACATCCTCGCCGTCGACCGGTCGGCCGTTGATGCGTAGCTCCGGTGGGCATTCAGCGGGTCCGTTGTGAAACCGCCACGTGCCGAACTCGGAGACAAAGTGGCCAAGGCAGGCTTTGAAGTCAGGCGGGTTGGTGGAGACCTTGAGAACGCTGGCGTCCATCCACAGGTAATGCGGATCCTGCTCGGGGAGTCGGCGCTCGCCGTCGTCGAAGATCAGCAGGAGCGAGCTCATCAGGGTCCTCCAATCACCAGACTCAACGCCCCCAGTCCGAGGAGCACGGCCATCACCGCCGCGATCAGCAGTACGGTGATGCCGAAGCGGCGTGGCTCGACCGTCGGCGGCGCGAGCGTCGACCGACGCGCCGCTGTCGTCGGTTGTCTCGGCCGTCGGTATGCGTCGGGTACCCACCCACTGGACGGCCGCGGAGCGACCGGTGGGCGATCGAGAATGGTCGGCGCCAGCGGCGGCCCAGGATGCCAGGGGCTCGGGATGATGACCTCCTGCTCGCCCGGTGGTGGTCCCACCGGCGCGCGGCCTGTCCACCGGATCCAACGGCCGGCCAGTCGACGCCAGTTCTCCGGGCTGAACGGCTGGCCGGCAGCGGTCTGCGTGATGAGCGCCGCGTCCCGCGCGTCGATCACCGTGGTCAGCTCCACGTGCGGAATGGTGCGCAGCGAGAATTTGTCGAGCAGGATCCAGATAGCGACCCACGCCAGCTTCATGAGGTCGAGCTCACGGCTTGGATGCGCCCTGGGCAACACCTCACGCATGTATTCCGGCGCGGCGGGCGGCCCAACCGCGCCCCACGGACCGATCATCACATCGCAGTCGACAAAGTACGCTCCCGAACCTCTCGCTGTGCACAGGATGTTCAGCTCGCGGACGTCGTTGACCAGCACATCTTTGCGATGGAACCAGAGCAGGATGTCTGTGGCGTAGCCGAGCGCGCTCGTCTTGACGTGGACGGTCGCGCCGGCGATGACGTTCCCGCCGGCGCTACGACGCACCAGGTTGGCGATGGGGTGCGGCCGGTTGAGCCCGTCGGGGTACATCGGCCGGAAGTATTCGTTTGGCGCCCACGGAAGCAGGACGCCGAGGAGAAGTCCGTTCTGGCGGACCCGGTAGCGCGGCCACGCCGCAATCGTGTCGAGGTGCTGGCGCTCCTCGCCGGACAGCCGGTGACGCCAGTCGATCAGTCCGCCGAGCGCGTTCTGGTTCGCCTCGGCGCGAAATTCCTCGGAGTACTCCTTGAACACGTATCGCTCGCCGGCATAGGTGCAGTTCCACATCGTGGAATTGCCAGCATCGCCCCAACCGAGCCGCCGCAGCTCACGCAGCTCGGCTCGCTCCACCCAGTAGCCCGTCAACGAATCCATACCGACACAGCCGCTCGGTCGTCGTTGAACCTCGAGTCGTCAAAGTTCACCTGGTTCAGGAAGTCGGTCGGGGAGGGCGGCTTCCGCCAACGGGCCGCGAGTTCCTGCGCCACCGGCGAGTTTCCGCGAGTGGCGAGGGCGGTGGCGAAGCCGTCGCTCGCGATCGTCACGACCGTCCCGGGCTGCACTCGGGCCGAGTTGGTGCGGACATCGCAGTGGCCGGGCAGATGCCGCGTCACATTCTCCGCGTCGGACCGGCGTTCGTGGTGCAGGACCCGCCAGGCGCCGTCTTGCAGAAGCCAGGCTTCGGAGTCGCCGATGCCCCACGTCGAGACGACTGCCCCGTGGGCATCCGGACGGATCTCGGCGATCACCAGCGTGGTCGCGCCATCGAGCCCCTGGTGCGCGGCGGTCTGCTCGATCGCCCGGACGACGTGGTGAATCATCGCGGTCGGGTCGTCGTTCGGCTGAAGCCGCTCGGCCAGGTCAAGCGTCTGGTCGACGACCTCGCGGGCGATCTGCCCCGAGTCGGCCTTGGAGCCGAGGCCGTCGGCGACGACCGCGAAGACGGCCCGCCGATCCTCGTTCCACGCCACCCCCGCGACATCCTGTCCGGCCGTGCCTTCGTAGGCGTGACTGCGCCCGCGGGCGGTCGCGACCCGGATCGCGACTCGGAACCGGCCGGCGGTGCGGGCGCCGTGATACACGGACTGCTGCCAGGCAGCCTCGAGGAGCACCGGGCCGGTCAGTCGCGGGTCGGCCGTTGGCATTGCCCGCGGGATCTCCGGGCGTGATCTTCCGATCTTGGGGACAGGGAAGCGGCGACCTTTGGCCCACGGCCGCCTCGGTTCGGTCGGCTCCGCGGGCACCGGCGCGGTCGGCGCCGGTCGTCGGCGCGTGCGTGTCGAAATGACCTCCTGACCGGTCGGCAGCTGGTGTACGGGTATCCGCCGCCGATGTGCCCACACCACAACGCCGAAAAGGATCGTCACGAAGATCGCCAGCACGAGGATGATGACAGCGGTGTCGGTCATGGTCGGGGCCCCACGATGCGCTCCATTCCGTCCGGCGTCCGGATGGTCAGGAGTCCCGAGCTTGCCGACGTCGCAATGCTGCTCTCGATCGCGCTGACCACGCTCTCGGCCAGCTCTCGCAGGTTGTTGGTCCGCTCGGCGATGAACGCGTTTCGCACTCCGTCTGCTTGGCCGGTAGCCAAGTGGTACAGCGTGTCCCGGTCCGATCCGGGCAGCCCGATGGCGACGATCCGTGCGCCAATCGGCTCGTTCACCAGCTGATCACGGTGAACGATCCACTCGGACAGCTCCTGGTCGTTGTTTCGGGCGAACGGCCTTCCGTCGGTGATGAAGAAGATCCACGGCGCGGCCACGTCGACCACGTAGTTGTCGCGGGTGCGATCCAGCTTCACGGCCCGAACGTCGACCTTGTGTTGCTTGGCCAAGAACCTGAGCACCGCGGCGTAGTCGGTGCCGTAGCCCTCCTTCGCCTTTCTGATCGACGCGGCACGGTCGAGCGACGTCATCGGCCGGAGCGTCTCGGCATTGTCGTTGAACGCGACCACGCTCGCCGCCGCCAGGCCGTTGATCACGGGATGGGCGGCCAGTTGTTGCAGCATCACCGGAATGAGCCGCTCGAAGTGCGCCTGCGCGTTGCCGTTTCGCCGCATGGACTCCGACGTGTCGAGTACCAAATAGATGAGGTAGGTCCGGACCCGTGACTGTTGCGCCCCGTCCGGGGAGTAGCTCGTCGTCACTCGTAGCCCCCCGACGCATTGGGCCGGGTGAACTCCTGGGTCGGCGCCTCGGCATCGAGGTCGACCACCCGGTGCTCGCGACCGGCTGGCTCCCACCCTGGACTGGCCGGGCCGATCGCCGTGCGCATGAGGTGGTTTTCCAGTGCGTCGATCAGCTCGTTGCGACGCTCGTCGTAGTTGGCACGCTCGATCCGGTCGGTCTCGTCGATGCGTTCAAACTCCATCCGCCGCTGCAAGTCGTGCTCGTGCCGGACCACGTCGCTCCACTGCGCGCTGCGGTCGATCTCCTCGTCGGAGCGCATGTTCTGGACCCGTTCCTGTTGGCTGAGGCGCTTCTCCAGAAGCCGGTCATACGTGGTGTGGCCGTTGAGCACCTTGAGGATCACGGGCAGCGCGTCGACGATGATGAAGAAGATCCGGATCGCCCACTGGGTGATCCGCACATAGCCGTTTTCGGAAACCAGCTCGTCGAGTGTGCGGAAACGCTCGAGCAGGCCGACCCTGCCCTGTCGCGCTCGAACCTCGTCGAGATCCGCCTGGATCTTCGCGTTCACGAGCGTGGCGTAGTTGTTGCGCGCGTCACCGAGTTTGGTCTGTACGTCGGTGATCTGCCCGTTCAGGTCGCTCAGCTTCTGACCGTTCTCGTCGATCTTGTGATCGGCGCGGTACTGGTCGGCCTCGTTGCGCAGGCGCTTGCAGTTGATGCCGGCCCCGAACTTGCCGGTCAGGCCCTGGCCGGGCGTGCCGTTGCATTCCATGCGGGCGAGTTGCTCGAGTTCGGCGTACTTCTTCGCGTCGTCGCCCACGGTCGTGTTGAGCGCATCACGCTGCGTGGTCAGATCGTCGAGCTTGCTTTGCAAGGCGTCCGGCGAGTCGCCGCCGAGCGACAGCTTGAAGCCCTGGCACTTGGGGTCGTGGGCGGCGGGCTGACTGGCCTCCGGAGTGCCCGGAACCGGGTTGCAGATGCGCAGGTTGCTTTCGCGGGTCGTGATCTCCTGCTGGCGGTCCTTGGCCACCCGTTCGTTGATGGCGGTGTTGTAGACGCCCAGGAGGAGCGGCTCCGCCAGGATCACCCCCAGTGCGATCGACAGCCCGAGCCGCGGCAGCAGTTTGCGCCAGGCGCGACCGACCTGCCCCATCGAGGTCGAGGACATCAGCCAGCGATCGAGGCTGATGATGAACAGCCCCCACACCGGCACCGCGAGCGGGATGAAGAGCTCGAATCCGCCAAACACCCAGTACAGCGCCGCGGCCATGGACAGCATCGCCATGATCGCCGTGCCCACGACGACCCCGCCCATCGAGGTGTATTGGGCTCGCTCGCCCGGAACGAACGCCAGGATGTCCTCGCGAACGCCGGTCGCCAACCGCAGGACTCGGCTCAGCCCCCAGCGCGCCGGCGCCGGAGGTGGCGGCCGCAAAGGCCCGTTGTCGTACTCGTTCTCAGGTTGTCCCATGACTCTGAGTCACCATCCAAGTCAGCTCTCGTACCGGTCCCGGGGCAGGCTGTCGGCGCCGTCACCGAACCGGTCACGGTCAGACACATCGAAGTTGGCGGTCTCCTCGGGTGACCGTCGCGGACCGGGGACCCAGCCGTTCTCGTCTTGAACGTTGAGCGCGACGTCGACCAGCTTCACGACCATCCCGGGGATGTGCGGCGGCTCGAGCTGGTTGCGAGCGAACATCCGCGCGAGGATGCGCTGTCCTACCTCGGGGTTGCGCCCAGCGTCCTCGCGAACGGCGAGCATGCGCAGCTTCGCGTCGTCCAGTAGATATCCGCGCAAGTTCGCCCGGACGTCCCAGCACCCGTTTTCCAAGACCCGCACCGGGTCGATGACCCGGCAGTTGTAGACCGCTCGCAGCGTCAGCCGGCTGGCCGAGTTGACCGCCGACAACGTCGCGACAGCGGGCACTTCCTGAGCCCGGGTCAACACGACGGCGACCATCGTCGCTTTGACCACTACCTCCGAGCCGAGCATCTTCGGCCCGGCTGGAGCGAGCGCAAACCGGTCGTTCGTCTGGAACACGAAGACGGAACCGCGGGCGAGTTCGGGGAGATCATCGATTCGGCGGCGAGGCTGACGAAGCAACCGGGATGGGACCGGGTCCAGCTGAGCCGATTCGACAACCGGAAATCGCGCGTCCGGGTGGACGACATCGAAACCGGAGGTGGGCTCCAGAACCAACACAGCGGCCTCATCTCCGAGAGTCGATCAGTTGAGGTTTGCCAGTTCCTGACGGACACGCTGCCCGCGGACCGCACGCCCTCCGCCGAGCGGCGGGGCGGTTCACTCGTGCGGTTGAAAGGCGGATCCGCGAGACGTCGGTCAGACGACGGCGACCTCACAGCCGGTGCTGTTCAGCGACCAGACGGTAGTGCCGATCCAAGGACCCCAGGCAACTCCGACGGACTGGAGGCATCCGGATCCAGGGGCGGAAGTAAGCTCAACCAACCCACCGCTGTACCAGAGGAGTCTTCGCATGCTCGATCGGGAGACGATCGACGGCCTGTTTCCGGCCGACCTTCCGGAGCCCGCGCGCTGGGAGGAGCGATACCCCGCCCGCACGCTCGTCGAAGGCGCCAAGGTCACCCGCTTCGGGCCGAGCCCGACCGGGCACCTGCACATCGGCGGGGTCTACACCGCGATGCTCGACAAGGATCTCGCCGTGCACTCGGGCGGCACCTACCTCGTCCGCGTCGAGGACACCGACCAGGCGCGCGAGGTCGAAGGGGCCAAGGACCAGTTCGGCCGCGCGTTCGCCTACTTCGGCATCGAGCCGCTTGAGGATGAGACCACCGGCAACTACGGGCCCTACCTGCAGTCCGAGCGGTCCACGATCTACCAGACCTACGTGCGCCACCTCCTGCGCGAGGATCTGGCCTATCTCGACTTCGCCACCCGCGACGAGCTGGCCGAGATCACCGCGGCGCAGCAGGCTCGCAAGGTTCCAACCGGATACTACGGGCGCTGGGCGACCTGGCGGGACGCCTCCGCCGAGGACGTCACGGCGGCGCTGGCCGAAGGCCGGCCGTACGTCGTGCGGTTCCGCTCGCCGGGGCGGGCCGGTCGCCGGATCGAATACATCGACGCGGTCCGCGGCCGGATCGAGATGGAGGACAACTACAACGACGTTGTCATCCTGAAGAGCTCGGCGCTGCCGCTGCCGCTCCCGACGTACCACTTCGCGCACGCCGTCGATGATCACCTCATGCGCATCAACCTGGTGCTGCGTGCGGAGGAGTGGATCTCCTCGGTCGCCGTGCACCTGCAGCTCTTCCGGGCGCTCGGGTTCGAGCCGATCGAATACGCGCACATCGCCCAGCTCCTCAAGCGTGAAGGCTCGAGCAAACGCAAGCTGTCCAAGCGCAAGGATCCGGAGGCGTCGGTCGACTTCTACGTCGAGTCCGGCTATCCGGCCCCGGCCGTCCTGTTCTACCTGCGCGGCCTGGCCAACGCCCGGCTGGCCGAGATGCCGCTGGCCGACGCGCTCGCCGCACCGATCCGGGTCGCCGAGCTCAGCTCGTCGGGGGCGCTGGTCGACCTGACCAAGCTCGACGACATCTGCGCCGACTACGTGGCCGACATGTCCGGGGAGGAGATCCTGGAGGCCGTCCGGACCTGGGCGCTCACCCACGACGCCGAGCTGGCCGCCGTGCTGGGACAGGACCGCGACGTCGCCCTGCGGGCGCTCGCGATCGAGCGCGGGCCCGACGTCGCCAACCCGCGCAAGGACCTCAAGAAATGGGCCGACTTCCGCGCGGTGTACGGGTACTTCTTCACCGCGTTCTTCCAGCCCGCCGTCGACGTGGCCGCCACGATCGTCGATGCGACCACGAGCAGCACCCTGCTGACCGACCTCGCCGAGACCTACCAGGAGATCGCCGACGGACAGGAGTGGTTCCAGCAGCTGCGCGACCTGGCCGGCCGGCACGGCTTCGCGCAGAGCCCGAAGGAGTTCAAGGCCGAGCCCGACAAATACAGGGGCTCGATCCGCGAGGTCGCCCAGGTCGTGCGCGTCGCGCTGACCGGCTCCACGCGCAGCCCCGACCTGCACGCCGTCGCCATCGCGCTGGGCCGCGACGAGGTCATCCGCCGGCTGTCAGCGCTCGCAGACGGTTGAGCGACGCCCGCGCGGTGACCAGCCCCGGCCGGTCCCGCGCGGCCCGCAGGTCGGCCAGGCGGGCCAGCCAGGCCAGCACCTCGGCCAGCGGCGGCCCGCTCGACGTCGGCGCGTCCTCGGCGAGGAACGGCTCCACCAGCTTGTGCAGGTGATACGTCGAGGCCGCCCCGTGCGCCCGGCACACCTCGAGGAACAGCGCCGCGTGCCGCGGCTTCTCGAGGATCGCCGCGAGCAGCGACGGATACGACAGCGCCGCCCGCAGCCGGCCCTGGTCGGCCGGTGGCACATAGGGATACTTCTCCGTCATCACGTGCAGGTAGAACGGATCGTCCGGCCGGCAGAGCCCGAGCAGCAGATCGATCTCGTTGACGGCGGCCAGATCGCCGGCATTCGCACCGCGATAGACAACCCCATTCACCGTGTACGAGGTGAAGTACGGCCGAACGTGATCGGCGAACTGGCCGGGGTCCAGCGACTCGTGCAGCGTCCGGTTCACCCGCTGGACGTCCTCGAGCGCGGCGCGGGCCGATTCGAAGAGGTACGCGGCGATCGGGCTGTCGACCCCGACCGACGGGATTTCGCGCAGTGCGTCGGCGGCTCGCCGGTACGCGAGCACGCCGATCCCGTTCTGGGTCACGAAGAGGTGGTCGTCTGGGAGGTCGGTGAAGGTGCGATAGCCGAAGAGCACCTGGTGCGTGAAGACGTACCGGGGAGCCACGCCGAGCGACGCCCCGAGGTAGGCGGCCAGCGACCGGACCGGGTCCAGATCCGGGCCGTCGACGCCGTGCCGGGCGCAGGCGCCGAGCAGCATCCCGACCGAGCCGAGTCGTCGATATCGGTCACCGTCGAGCGGTCCAGCGGCGAAGGCGGCGCCGCGCAGCAGAGCGGACGGCGAGCCGGTACCCCGCTCCAGCCCAGTGTTGATCGCCACGAACTCGTCGGCCAGCCACCGCTCCAGCTTCTCCATGGCTACGATGCTGATCGAGCCAGTGGTCCGGTTCCAGGTCCACAGGAAGGGCGATGAAGTGGACCAATCGAGTGCCGGCGCCGACTTCCTCCAGCTGCGGCCGCACGAAGCCCCGCCCAAGGGCCTGACCGACTGGCTGGCCGACGCGCTTCGCCGGGCGGTGGCCGACGGGCGGCTGGCCGCCGGCACGCGGCTGCCGGCCACCCGCGTGCTGGCCGGCGAGCTGGACGT
>Ga0070683_100001672_pt1 | contig 17216 bp, 10 predicted proteins | sample KBSC713LmetaG_FD_64662 | JGI IMG/M metagenome (GOLD analysis project Ga0070683, IMG submission 64662) | Corn rhizosphere microbial communities from Kellogg Biological Station, Michigan, USA - KBS C7.1-3L metaG | ecosystem: Host-associated > Plants > Roots > Rhizosphere ... | reverse complement strand
CGCTTTTTGTTCCGCCCATAGTTCCGGAAGCGGAAGCGGCTTTGATGGTCAGGACATTGACAGGGATCAGGTTGGTTCCATTAACGAAGCTTGCTCCCCCTGCTTTTACTTTAAAATTGAAGTTCTTCGTTGAAGTCACTTTTAAAGAGTTGGCTTTGGTAATCGTCTGATCAGAGTTATAATCCGCTGCGGTAGCATAGTTGAAATCAACTGTATTCCCGATGGCTGTACTTCCCGCATCGATAGAGATGACATCATTCAGGGTGATGTTTACCGTTGTGGTAGCGGTCGTGTTTTGAGCCTGGGCATTGTTGGTTCCTAAGATGAAAGCTGTGATCGTTAAGGCTGCTATGGCGATTTGTTTTGTCATGATCGTATTATTTTATTTTTTATTCCTGATTAATTGTCCTCTTTTGAACAATACAAATCTACGGCAGCGGTAAAAGTTTCTCTGTAGTGGAAACTGGAAGTTGATGTAGTAAAATAACTACAGGATGATCATTTGGTTTAAATAAAAAAGCCCTCAACATTTCAAAGTGTTGAGGACGTGTATAAAATTGCTGTTCTTTCTATGATAAAGCTGTCGCGGTATAAGTTACTGTTTGTACGATACTATTTTGAAAAGATTTTATCCTTATTTGCCGGTAAGCGCTGCCTCTAAAACGGTCCTGTTACGTTCGCCCCATTCCTCCAAGCTCATGATCAAAGGCAACAGGCTCTTCCCAAGAGGTGTCAACTGATATTCAACTTTAGGAATTTTCGTTTCGTATGAACATTTTGTGATGAACCCATCCTGCAACAGCTCATCCAGTTGCTTCGTCATTACTCTTCTGTCTGCGGCTATTTTTTTTTGCAGCGCACCGGGCCTTATAATGCCTTCTGAGATATAAAACAGCAGCATCAATTTCCATTTTCCACTCAAAAATTCTTTAAACAGATGCAGTCCACATTCGGTTCTGACAGGCATTTTCTTTTTGTACATAAACTCGATTAATAAATTATAAATATATCCGCACAAATTTGTGCGTAATTGACTGGCATATCATAATACAATAATATTGCATCAGATTATAAAAAAAGAAATAATGATCAAATTTACGTTTTTGGTACAGAAGCTACCAGGTATGAGCCTTGAAGAATTTATAGATTATCATAAGAACATACACGCCCCTTTATTCTGTTCCATTCCGGAAACAGAACTTTATGTCAGAAAATATGTAGTAAACCATCCTATCATTGCAGAAGGTTTTCCCAAGCCTTTGTATGATGCCGTGGTAGAAATCTCGTTTGACTCATTTGAGGATTTTAATACTTTTTTCAATTCAGAAAACTATTTAACCAAGGTTCACCCCGATGAGCCCAATTTCTTTGACACGGTAAACTATATTGCAATGGCAAATAAGGAAACCATCGTTAAAGCGGCTATATAACCGCTCACTTTATTCATAACGCACATCAGGCTGATAGCAGATATGCGTTATGAATTTTATCGGATTCATTTAGCTGCAGATTGTAGTTGCTTGATTTTCGGCACGCCTTCAGAATCCAGCCATTCATCACAACTTGTCAGTTTCGGCATCTATGATGAGATTAATTCGTAATTGATACCGTCATAACCTTCTTTCGCAATCATCTCTACCAATTTGGCAAACGTTCCACTCTGCTGATACAGCATTTCGGGAGGAACCTGCGTAAATTCCCCCTACTGGCGCGAGCGTCTCGCTCGTGACCAAATAAGAAAAGCCTGCTTTATTTTTTTCTATACTGAGCACGAGCGAGACGCTCGCGCCAGCAAGGGGGACAATCTATGACCTGACCATCGTCCCGGATATATCCGGATGTAATCTGCCGAAGCTGATCAATTGATTATTTTTATACAGGTTAATTTTTACAAGATAATCTCTTTATAAATATCCGAACTACCATATTCATACATGGATTTTTCCAATCCAATATTCAAGTTGCAAAAGATAGAAACATCATACTTTGTTGTTTTTACCCCAAATCAATTACAGTAAGCTTACCTGAACAAAAAGCCACCTGCAAAAGATGGCTTTCTTTTTAAGTTTATTTTCCCCAAAGTTTATCAATTCTTCTTTGCTCGTTAGCAGACGCAATAGAAGAGTAAAGTTCTGCGCCTGGTAGAAAAATTATTGCACCTTTTATGTAAGCATTCATATCAACTCCTGCCACATGAATTGCAATTTTTGCTTTCTGCCAAGCTGTTGGCTCAGTTTTCAAAATGACGCTAGACGGTTGTTCATATACTTCCTTCCAATAATTGGAACTATATTTTGCAATAGAAATTGTTGAAAGAAGAAATTGTTTATCTGAATCAGGTAGATTTGCCACAATCAATTCGATTTCTAAATTTTCAATTTTATTAATAAATCCGTCTATGCCTTCAGCTTCAATTGGATTTTCAATATAGTTTGCAAGTCTTGTCAGATAAGCAAATGATAAATCAGAAATAGATCCTTCGTTTCTTAAATGTTGTATATTCTCTGTAATACTATGATCTATTGAATACTGTACAGTATTTGCAATATTATCAGTGGTTATATTATCCGGCAATACAATATTATATTCTTGACTGAAAAAATTGACCCCCATATCAATAGTTCCATTCAAATCATCAGGACCATTGTTGTAATAAAAATGATTGATAAAAGCGTTGTGTCGTTCCCCTACACTTTCATATGGATTTCCTACATTGTTGTAAACTTTTGAAAAGCTTGTAGATGCTTCAATATTCGTTGACGAAGATTCAATAGAGTTCTCATTTGTTGTACAAGAAAGCAGAATTATACTGCTTACTAATAGTAATAGTTTTTTCATGGTTCAAAGTTTTGTTTGTTCACCAAATATAGAATAAAAAATTATCATACTCATCATATAAAGTGAAAGTAGTTCACTTCTTTAATCCTGATAGAATTAGAATATTGGAGATTCTGAATATAAATAATGAGACTGGTGTGATAAATTAATCAGATTTAAATATCCAAAAACATAGATTCTACCGTACAGTGGATAGCTCCTTATTACTAGGTTTTGAATGTTCTCTCTATCGATATCAGTACATACAAAATCAAAGGCCTCCCGTAGGAAGCCTTCGACACACCAAATCACAAAATATTAATATGAAAAAAAGTTTATTATAAAGCTGTTGCCGTATAGGTTACGGTTTGCGTATATGTTCCGGCCGGTTTACCTAAGATATCAGAAGATGATGATTTTGCGGCTGGAATCGTGTAGTCCAGATTCAGCGTCAACGCGCTTCCCAGCGGAGCATTGGAGACTAAAGTCTGATCCGTTGCAGATAAGACCACAGCACTTTTTGTTCCACCCATAGTTCCGGAAGCGGAAGCGGCTTTGATGGTCAGGACATTGACAGGGATCAGGTTGGTTCCGTTGACAAAGCTTGCTCCCCCTGCCTTTACTTTTACATTAAAGTTCTTCGTTGAAGTAACTTTTAACGAGTTAGCTTTGGTAATGGTTTGATCAGAGTTATAGTCTGCTGCAGTGGCATAGTTGAAGTCAACCGTATTCCCGATGGCCGTACTTCCCGCGTCGATAGAGATGACATCATTCAGGGTAATGTTTACCGTAGTCGTGGCAGTAGTATTCTGAGCCTGAATAGTATTCGTTCCTAAGATAAAGGTTCCGATAGTTAAGGCTGCTATGGCGATTTGTTTTGTCATGATCGTATTATTTTATTTTTATTATTGATTGATTGTCCTCTTTTGAACAATACAAATCTACGGCGGCAGTAAAATTTTCTTTGTAGTGGAACATGGAAGTTGATGTAGTAAAATAACTACAGGATGATCATTTGGTTTATATGAAAAAGCCCTCAACACTTTGAAAGTGTTGAGGGCGTGTACAAAATTGTTGTTTGTTTTTATTGTACAGCTGCACTAATCTATAATACATCAACTGGGATAAAGTTTGCGCTACTTACAACATTCCTAACTTTAGATTGACTTTTACATAAAAATTTTTGGAGGAAATGATGACTAAACTACTTGCACATTAATTAACCATTATTATAATTAATAACTTTTCGCTAATGCAAGCGTGAAATTCGCCAGCAGGAGGAATACAGTTCTAGCCTCTGAGTTCATATTTAAGCATAATTTTAAGTTGTGAGTACCCTTCAAACTGTGATATGTCCCAACTCTTCGAAGACTGTAAATTACATTCTGATGGTCGTGAGTATCCTCCAAATTGTGATACGTACCAACATTTCAATCGTGCAAAAAATCGTGCAAATGGTTGCGAGTACCCTTCAAATTGTGATACGTCCCAACCAGCTTTAACGCAGGCGTATCGCACGGAATGCTGTGAGTACCCTTCAAATTGTGATATGTCCCAACATGGACGACCTTAATAAGCGAGTGACGAACGCTGTGAGTACCCTTCAAATTGTGATATGTCCCAACCCTCCGACGGCCGGCGGCACCGAATGCTATGCTGTGAGTACCCTTCAAATTGTGATATGTCCCAACTTAATCAAATCCGCTACTGAGTTATGAAGAGTTGTGAGTACCCTTCAAACGGTGATGTGTCCCAACTAGATCACTTCATTATCCCAGAATTCTTATGTTGTAAGTACCCTTCAAACTGCGATACGTCCCAACAACCTGAAAGAAGAAAAGTTAGTCGAACTGGTTGTGAGTACCCTTCAAATTGTGATACGTCCCAACTGATAGAGCGAAGTTTACATTGTTTTACGAGTTGTGAGTACCCTTCAAATTGTGATACGTCCCAACTAGAATACTAGGTAAACAATTATAAACACGGTTGTGAGCACCCTTCAAATTGTGATACGTCCCAACTAAGGAGCTAAAAGAGGTCAATGGAGTTTTGTTGTGAGTACCTTTCAAACTGTGATACGTCCCAACTGCTACGGAATCTCTCTATTATGTAATAGTGTTGTGAGTACCTTTCAAATTGTGATACGTCCCAACGAACTGAATAACCAGATTAAAGCTTTTAGAGTTGTGAGTACCTTTCAAATTGTGATACGTCCCAACCCGTGACATATTAAGGTGGGATTATCCTGAGTTGTGAGTACCTTTCAAATTGTGATACGTCCCAACCAATCTCAAATATTATTGTTCTCTCTGGGTGTTGTGAGTACCCTTAAAATTGTGATAGGTCCCAACAGTCATAAAAGATAAACCATACGGCGAATTGTTGTGAGTATCCTTCAAACTGTGATACGTCCCAACATGACGATCTAATGGATGAGTATGTGTTATGTTGTGAGTACCCTTCATATTAGATACATCTATTTGTAATATTATTTACAGCATGGACTAAAAAATTCAATAAAGTCTCGGACACTGTACTTCCCCTCAGGTCAGGATAATTTTCATTAATGTAAAAATATGCTTCCTTTATCGGCAACTGATTATGAGCAAACTTGTTTCTAAGATAAACCAATAAAAATGCTTCCTGTACCAAAGGAAGTTTATCACTTAGAATTTCAAAAACTTCCGGATTTTCAAAAGTGGACTCATCAAAATTATCTAGCCAGAAACAATCAGTTTCAGACACTGTATCAGGTTTCTTTCGTAAAATTCCATTTACAATATATTTTTTAAAGCTTGGATTATTTTTATATTCCAGTTCTTCAGGATGCCCGCCCTTATACCTGGCTAATATTTTTTCCTCTAACTTTTGCAGTTCTTTAAAGATTGCTTCCCGCCTTATAGATTCATAGGATGCTGACCCTATATAGATTTCTGTTTCTATTTCAGCCTTACTCCATATTTTTAAAGTATCATAGGAAAGTAATCTATTGATCCGCCCATCGTTAAGAAAATATTTAAACTTACCTATATCTTTAAATTTTACAGCAGGTTCATAAATCTGATCCTTTATATATGGAATAGTTTTACTCCATATAAAATTATCTTTAATGATATTGTCTGAATCATCACCTGCAGGTCTTATACTCTGCTGGGCTGCATTTTGTTCTTTTTCTATCCTCTCTGCCTGCGTTAGATATAAATCAGATAACCTGATTTCAGAGTCATAGTCAAATATATCACTGAATAATGTCTCCGCAATTAGCTTTAAGAAAAGATCCTGAATTTTAATATTTTTAATTTTAAGGTCCTGCTTCTTTTTGATCAATGCATATTGCTGTTCGGAAGAAAAATCAGATTTGTTTTTATCTGTATCTGGCCTAGTCTCCGTATCATCATTTATCAAGTCAGTATAGTCCCGCTCCATTTCGTAAAATCTTTGAAATGGATGGTCCGGAGAATAACCATAGCGATACCAGGCCGCAAATCTTTCAGGTTCTTCCATAACCTGGACTCCTTTTATAAATGTCGGCGCCGGATCAAAAAGTCCCCTTGGAAACACTAGCGGGTACGAAAGAATCTTATCCTTTTCCTGTTCCAAAGGTTCCAGAACATAAAGCCGCTTATCAAAAAAATTTTTTGGCATCTGCTGGCACAGAAACTTTTCAAGAATCTTATTGGATCCCGGGCTGAAGTTCTGAATGTTCTCCAGGAAATTTTCTAAATATTTCCTTTTTCCATGCAAATACCTTTCATAAAACCGGTCAAAAAATTTCTCATTAAAGCTATCTTTTATCCAGGAATTCCAAAGCATAGCTCCATCATCAAAATTCCAGTTATCTTTTAGAATGTTAAAAGCTTCATTTGGACGTGATTCATAATATGACAGTGATTGCTGCAGCTGTGAATGCTGGTACCCTTTCCATTCTCTTCTTGCTGGTAAAGGCATAAAGCGCTTTATATCTTCTGCGATCCATGTGGCCTCTCTCCCTAATTCAGAAAATCCGAATACATAATTGCGAAGTACCTTTCCACCAATTTTTTTATGAAGCTCAACCCTGTTTTTATAAATCAGAGCAAGCTTTTCATCCGCCAGAAATATCTCCTTCTTCAGCAGCTGCTGAAGCTTATCGACATTATACTGTTTTCCTGTTACTGCTGTATTACTTCTAAGACGTTTACTGATCTGCGAGCCCGGCAATGGTTGCTCTGGAGTATAATTTTTAATAACCTGTACGCGCTCAACTGCTTTAGATTTTAAAATCTCTTCAATTTCAACGGGAGAAGTTCCTTTGACCAGAATTTCATAAAGCAGAGCCGGAATTTCATTTAGGGAGAGCAATGCTGTAGGCTCATCTTTTCTCAATAAGCCCCTTTCAGAAATGCTGTTCAAAATAATATGTTTCTGCGCTTTATCTCCAGAGCGAACCTTTCTTTCATCAGGTGATAGACTTTTCCTGCTGGCCTTAGCAGATTTCACAGCTTCTGCTACTTCATTATCCACTTTAAAATAGATTGGGATATTATTCTCTATAAAAACGTATGATGGGTTTGGTAAGATTTCCCATCCTAATTCCTGATCCCGGCGTGATTTATCCGCAAAAAAATCATTTTTCAGTCTTTGAGCATCAGAAAGCTTTCCAAAAACTTTCACTCTCTCTTTAATCCGTCGTTCTGTTTGTAATTCAGTACCTGAAATATGCTTTGTCCGTTTGTCATGAATATAATTACCAAGGTGAACCTGAAATTTTAATGATGTAAAACCGGCAAACTCATCAAGGTAACGTATGGCAAAGTAGTTGAATTTATTTTCATACCTTTTTCTGATCACCGGATGGATGACCTGCGCTTCTTCCAGAGTATAATCATCATTTCCTTCTTTTAAATACTGATTAATATCTTCTACGAATAAATTACGGGTTTCTTCACTGAACGCCTGATAAACATCGTCCGGAACCTTACTCAATTCATCAATGATTTGTAAAAGAAGGGTTTCACGGTCGAAATCATTGGTCAGTGTTTGTTTTGGCTGCTTGAAACTCAGATAAGAGAAAATCCAGTGGGTGGCCATATACTTCAGTCCGCTGATATTTTCTTCACCCTCTTTAATGATTTTAGCCTTAAAACCTTTCACTCTACTTTTCAGATCTTCCACTTCCTTTCTTTTCAGGAACAATCCTGCCAGAAACAGCAGGCCGCTCTGGGAAATGGTAATTCCGTTTTCAGCAGATTCAATTTCAGAGTACCGTGCCGCATATCTTCTTGTAACGATAGTGTCTCCTGCCTCATTCTTATAAATCAAATGATTAAAAGACGAATTTAAAACACCATTTCTGATCGCATCATGATCATGCAAATTAACTTTTTTACCGGATGCCTTCAATTCCTTCAGCCTTTCTAACTGTAGCTTATAACGCGCATTTAATTCTTCTGACAATGCCGATTTTAGTAAATGCCGCGATTTATCGTCTTTTACTTTGTTTGCTTTGACGTCAGATGCCACTTTGGCAAAAGTAGAATCCAGTAAATCAAACAATGCCTGCGGAAGAGAAAGGGGAGCATGGTAATAATGGGTGTAAAAATTCCTTAGAGAATCTAATGATTTGAAAAGCAGCTCTACCTGATTTTTGAATCCTTCTTTATTTCTTTTATCCAGGTAACGAACCACCGGAAGATAGTTTTGTAAAAATTCTACCCGGCTTTCAAAATCGTGGTCACTAATATTTGCAGTGAAACAGGTCTGTACGAAGTTTTTAATATCAATTTTCTTCTGATCACCAGAAAAAAACTTAAGCTTAAATGCTGCAATCAGAACTTCTAAATTATTGATCCCGAGATTCAGGAATCCGCCGAAAAAATGTTTATCATTTTTTGATGTATGGCTGTAGGAGATTCCCAGGCCGACAGGTTGTGTATTCATGGTTAGGTTTTTTGTTTAATTCCATCTGCTCTGAGAAAGATTATATTATATATTCAAATTTACAGTTAAAAATAAAATAATTGACTTATTTAAAGTACGGTAATCCGTAAATAGTTTATAAATATTAGGGAGTGCTTAAGAGTAAATGATTCATACAATATTTATAGAGGACACTGTATTAAATTATTTCCTTTCCAATTCCCATTTTCTTATCTCTTCATCCGTATGATTATCCAGAAAATGTGGCCTTAGTCAACCTAAACAGCTAATAAATACTAACATATAATCATCTATCATACATCTACGGATTTCCGCGGATGGTAAAATTATAAATAGTTTTAAGTGAAAAACTCAGTATTTTGATAGAATTTTTTAGAATTTACATTGACCCTCTTTTAATAAAAAATACCAACTCCCGTCGGTATTTATTCATTTATAAGTTTAAAAAATTGTTCAAAAATAATTTTTCTCACTTTAATTTAAAATCAAATAGCTCCTGTGGATGTACATCTAAACCTTTGGCTAACTCTTGAATAGTAGAGATTCTAAGATCTACTTCCCCTTTTTCTATTTTGCTAATCTTACTATGGTCTACATCACATTTTTGGGCCAAACCTCTATAACTCAAATCAAGTTTTTTTCTAAACAGTTCAACTCTTTTACCAAATGCTATTCTAAATTCTATTCTATCCATTGTGGTTAACTTTGAATAGACAAAGTGATAAGATTCTAATAAATTTTTGTAGTCTAATTAACCTACATAAAGAAAAATGTTTTATATTTGCCAAATAGGTTACAATAAAGGTAACTTTGCAATACTTCAAAAATAATAATCGAAGCTATTGCTTAGATTCTCGACTAGAAAACTGGTAATTTTTTAAAGTGTACGAGAAGATAAGTAAATTGGCTCACGACCGCGGCGTGGGCTCTCTTATCGTACACGGGTATACCAGTGCCTCTAGTCAATAAGTTGAGTTCCACGCCTTTTCTTTTAGGCAGATGTAGTGAGTTAGCGTTTTGATGCAGAGAATTCATCTTATTGATCGAAGCAGTTCCTTCAAGCAATAACTCAGCTAAAAACACTGCTTATGAAAAGAACAGCCCCCCTGCCCCGCATGTTGAACGATCAGCAGCTCTATGTACTGCTGAAAAAAGGCCATCCCTCCTCACTAGAACACATCCATTTACGGTACAAAAGGCTTTTGTTCTGGATCGGGAAACAAATGCTTGACGATGATTTTGTGGTGGAAACGCTGGTGCAGGACACCTTCCTCAAACTTTGGCTGCACCGTGATTCCATTGAAACGCCGGATCATATCCTCGGCTTTTTACGGTTGGTTTTGAAAAGAGATTGTATAACGTATTTCAAGGCTCCGAAAACTCAATTCATCCGCTTAATACATTCATTTGAACGGTTCGGAAATGATCAGGATGATCTTGCCAGCTACGATCCGCTGCTTGATCAGGAGCACCTGCTTAGCCAGGCATCTGATCAGAGAGATTTTGATGAAGTCAGAAAGGTGTTAAGCGTCCTGGATCCCAAAAGAAAACGCCTGATTGAGCTTTGCCTTGACTATGGCTTTCAGTACAAACCGATTGCAGAAGCCATGGGAAGCAGCGTGACAGGCATTAGCAATGAGGTGAGCAGAGCCATCGATGACCTTCGGAAAATCCTCAACAGAAGTTCTTTTGAACAGCCAAAGGAAAAAGCTTCCGATCATAAAGAGCAGTCAGATATCTTAAGCCATCAGCAGCTTGAGATCATGAAAAGAAGGATTGAACAAAAATTGTCCTTCACGGTTATTGCCCGGGAACTCAACCTGTCCGAAAAGCAGGTTCATCGGGAATTCCTCCATGCCTACCAATGCTTACAGAAGGAAAACACATGTTTAAAATCGTTCTGACATGGAAAAACCTACGATGACCCTGACCCGAAAAATCCAGTTGCTGATCGACGTTCCGTCCGATAAAAAAAACGAAGCGTGGGAAAAACTCTACCGGTACCAGAACCGCTGTTTCCGGGCAGCTAATTTCATCGTTTCCCATCTGTATGTCCAGGAAATGATCAAGGATTTCTTTTACCTCACAGAAAATATCCAATATAAGCTGGCTGATGTACACAAAGACGGAATGGGCATCTTCACACGTTCCAAAACCAATACCACGGCACGGATGGCCTTCGACCGTTTCAAAGGAGAAATCCCCACCGATATTCTGGGAAGCCTGAATAATACGATCCAATCCACTTTTTCTAAAAACAAAGCCGACTACTGGCAGGGCACACAATCGCTGAGGAACTTTAAAAAAAACATTCCCATCCCGCTTCCGGTGAAATGCATGAGCAAACTGAAATATGATCCCGGAAAGAAAGCGTTTTGCTTTAATATGTTTGCGATTCCGGTTAAAACGTATTTAGGAAAGGACTTTACAGATAAACGCCTGATATTAGAGGGTCTTTTAAAAGGAGAGATCAAACTTTGTACCTCCCAGATCCAGCTGAAAGCCGGGAAAATCTTCTGGCTCGCCGTATTTGAAACTGAAAAAGAAGAGCATCATTTAAAACCCGAAATCATTGCGGAAGCTTCCCTGTCATTAGAACATCCCATTGTAGCAAAAGCTAATAACGTGCGCATCCATATCGGTTCAAAAGAGGAGTTTTTATACCGCAGGCTGGCCATTCAGGCAAGTCAGAAAAGGGTTCAAGCCGGCATTGCTTATGCCCGTTCCGGAAAAGGAGTCCAACGGAAACAAAAGGCATTGTATAAATCAGAGAATTTGGAGCGCCGGTATGTGAACCACCGGCTTCATCTGTACAGCCGGCAGCTTATTGATTTCTGCATCCGGCAGCAGGCAGGCACCCTGATTCTTAAAAACCAGGAAGATAAAATCGGGATGGCAAAAGAACAGGAATTTGTGCTGCGCAACTGGAGTTATTATGAATTGCAGACCAAAATAAAATACAAAGCAGAGAAGGCCGGTATCGAACTGATCATCGGATAGCTGAAAAAATAACGAGGGTGCTTGTACACCCGCAGGGTGAGGTCTTGAAACACTCACTGAATACTCAAGAGTATATACAACGGCGTGGGTTCTTTTTTTAGCTGCAACAGTAATTAAAGGAACAACTCATACCATACAGAAAACATATTTTTAAATAACAGATAATTTGCTTTGAGTCTTATGATCTGCTTTCATAAGCTCCAGGTATCTAAAACTGCTCTGTCTCCTTCGGATGTTCTTCGGTAATCCTTTGGAAAAGACATCTTTTTCGGAAGCCAGCCCGAAGGTGATCCGAAGAAAACCCGAAGGAATATTCCTCCGGGTTGTATAATTACTGTTTTTAGCCGGTCACAGCTTCCTGCTGATCCTGGTGTTCTTCCTCAGTGATCAATGTTCATGGTCTCCGGCATTGGATAAGGTAGCATTGACGAAAAATGCCCCCTTAACGACTATGGCAACATTTTCAGGAATCCGGCCGACTGTAGTGATGGCTGTGTAGCCCATGTCGGAAGCGCCTTTCACCACTTCAATTTTTTCAAAATTCATTAAACCCGATTTTTTGGAAGCTATAGGGTCTTCACCGGCATGGGCATCTTCAGGATCGCTGTGTTCCTGCGGTTTCTTATCGGTCCTGATGAAGATGTAATATTTACCGTCTGCCTCTACGATAGCCTCATCCGGAACTGCCGGTGTGGTGCTTTTGTCCAGGCTGACAATCCCTGTAATGTTCATGCCGTCGATCAGGCCGGTCTTATTCCCGGTAACAGCACAATGGACGGAAATGGTCTTGCTGTCATTTTCAAAGGACGAGCCGATGCTGTAGACCTTCGCGTCATATTCCGTTTCGGGATTATTGGTCAGCTTAAAGTGAACAATCTGGCCCACACGCATTTTCGGAAGGTCCTTTTCAAACACCTGAAGATCCAGATGGATGGAACGGTTGTCGATCACCTCTGCAACCGGTGCGGAAACATCTACATAACTCCCGATCTGCGCGCTGATGCTGCTTACGGTCCCGCTGATGGGCGATGTAATGGAAAGTCCTGACCTTAAATTATTGTTGCTGACTTTCCCCGGATTGATTCCCATCATCTGCAGCTGCCTGACCAGTGATGCCTTTTGCGTACGGAGGCTTTTAAGTTCGGCTTCTGAGCTTTGCAGGTTTTTCCTGGCTCCGGCGTCGTGGTCAAACAGTTCTTTCTGCCGCCTGTATTCCTGCTCAGCAAAACCGATCCTGCTGTTTACCGTGAGGTACTGCTCCTGCAACTGAACATACTCGGGATTGGAAACGGTGGCAATCACCTGCCCTTTCCGGATATCATCTCCGATCTGCACATTCAGGGTCCTGATGATTCCGCCATACATTGAAGTCACAGCAGCTTTATTGTTGTTGGGAACCCGCAATGCACCATTGGCCTTAATGGTGGAAGTGAGTTCTTTCATTTCCACGGTTCCCATCGTAATGCCCACTGTCCTGATCTGTTCGCCGGTAAGGGTGGCAACAGTCTGCGGTGCTTCCGTATGTAAGCTTTCCCGGACCGTTTTTTCTGTGTTATCCGTTGCTTTGTCATGATTTTTATTGCAGCCGCTCAATACAGCAGCAATACACATGATATAAATAAATTTTCGTTGTATGTTCATTTTATGGGTTGATTATTGAATGGATACTGATGACGGTCTGATTGACCTGCTGGACGGATTCCAGATATTTCAGCTGGATGTTGGCAGCAGTCTGCAAGGCAAACAGGTACTCAACATAGGATATTTCACCAGTTTTGTACCCGAGCTGTCCTGCCTTAACGATTTTATCGGCATTCGGCAGGGCCTGTTGTACATAATATTCATATTGCAGCACATTTTGCCGGTATTGGCTGAAAAGCGTTTCCAGTTGTACCGAAAGCTGCCTTTTCTGAAATTCCGCATTGGCTTCTGCGGCCTGTTTTTCATAGTCCAGTGATTGTATCCTTGCTTTTACCGCTCCGAAAGTAAGGGGAACCGCAATGCCTAACCCCACACTGCTGAACCGGTTTCCTGCATTATAATACCTCTCCTGCCCGTTAAGGGTATGAAAACCGATTAAGGATTGATTGGTATACCCTATGGTAAATTCCGGCATGCCCTGAGATTTTTGAACCGCCTTGTTCTTTTCAGCAATCTGCATCTGCTGATAAAACGCTTTTACCGTAGGATGGTCTGCGATAGCAGTACTGTCTATAATCTGATCTGCCTGTAAAGGCACATAGTTTTTACCAGCCGCTATCTGGAAATCCTCTTTGATATTCAGAAGGGCCTTCAGGTTCTGATACGCATTGCTGAGGTAAACTGCATTCTGACTGATCAGAAGGCTGATTTCCCCGCGCTGTGTCTCAGCCGTATTGATTTCGATTTTTTTGATATCCCCTGCTCTGAACCGTACTGTTGCAATTCTGATAAAATCCTGGTATAAGCTGTCCAGATACGCAAGCTTGGACTGATTATGCTGCAGATATTCGATCTGATAATAATAGGTCCTGACCTGTTTTGCAAGTTCATTGGCGGTAACAGCCTTATCGATCTGTTTTGCTTTGATTTCTTCGGCAATCAGCGCTTTCCGTGCCCTGAATAACGTAGGAAACGGAATATTCTGGGAAATAGAAAATGACTGGTCAAATTTAGGGCTGTTGTACTGCCCAAGCAAAGCCTCCAGATTCATTTTAGGCAATTCATAGGCCGTTGGTTTCAAAGCTTCGCTTACCCTGATATCCAGATCTTTTGACTTCATCAGGTCATTCTTTTCCAGGACCATCTTTGTAGCCTGGTCAGCAGATAAAACTGTATTCTGCGCCTTAACGGTCTGCCCGAAAAGCAGCATTGCAATAACGATAACGGGTATACCGGGTTTTGTGGTTAACTTTCTTCGGTGAATTGTCGTATTAAAAATAATATACAGTACCGGCAACACGAATAAGGTAAGGAAGGTAGCGGTTACCAACCCTCCGATCACCACTGTTGCCAGGGGTTTCTGAACTTCTGCCCCGGCCCCGGTAGCTGCAGCCATCGGCAGAAAGCCAAGGGATGCCACCGCAGCAGTCATCAGTACCGGCCGAAGCCTTGTTGCAGTCCCCTTTTTTACCCTTTTTAAAATATCGGTTTCGCCATCTTTTTCAAGCTGGTTGAAGGTCCCGATCAATACGATCCCGTTGAGTACGGCCACTCCGAACAATGCAATAAATCCGATCCCGGCACTGATACTGAACGGCATGCCTCTCAGAATGAGGGCCAGCACACCGCCGATAGCACTCATCGGGATTGCGGTAAAAATAAGCGTCGCCTGCCTTACAGAACCGAAAGTGAAGTACAGCAGCATAAAGATCAGGAGCAGGGACACCGGAACAGCGACCATCAGCCTTTTACTGGCCGCCCGGAGGTTTTCAAACTGCCCTCCGTAAGTCATATAATATCCGGAAGGTAATTTGACCTGCGCATCCAGTTTCTTCCGGATATCGCCGACAACACTTTCCACATCACGATCCCTGATATTGAAACCTATAACAATCCTTCTTTTACCTTCTTCGCGGCTGATCTGTGCCGGGCCCAGTTTATAACTGATATCGGCGATCTGTGAAAGCGGAACCTGAACTCCTGAACCGGTAGCTACCATCAGGTTGCGGACATCATCAATACGGGTTCTGTGGAGACTGTCCAGCCTGACCACCAGGTCAAACCTTCTTTCATTTTCAAAAACCTGACCGGCTGCTTTGCCGGCGAAGGCCGTACTGAGCACATTATTGACGTCTTCAATGTTCAGCCCGTAGTTCGCCATCCTGGTCCTGTCATACACAACGTTGATCTGCGGAAGGCCGTTGACCCTTTCAATCTGCGGGGCTGTAGCTCCGTTTACCGTACGGATGACTTTTGAAACCCGATCGGCATACAGGGAAAGGGAATCCAGGTTTTCCCCGAAAACCTTTACGGCAACATCCTGCCTGACACCCGTCATCAGCTCATTGAAACGCATCTGGATCGGCTGGTTCTGCTCAAAGAAAACACCCGGGATCACGGCCAGTTTTTCACTGATTTCGTCTGCCAGTTCTCCATAGGATTTCTTTGTTTTCCATTCGCTCCGGGGTTTAAGGATCACGATCAGGTCTGATGCTTCCGGGGGCATCGGATCTGTAGGAACTTCCGCAGAACCGGTTTTTCCCACCACCATTTTCACCTCCCCGAACTGTTTGATGATGCGGGAAGCCTGCATGGATGTTTCCACACTCTGGCTGAGAGAACTGCCCGGCGGTAAAATACAGTGGAAAGCATAATCTCCTTCCTGCAGCTGTGGAATAAATTCCCCGCCCATATTCCGGAAAACCAGCACACTCATGATGAACAGCGATAAGGTAACTGCTACCATCCAGTATTTAAAGCGGATCGCCTTTTCCAGGACAGGCTGGTATATGCGCTGCAGCCTGCTCATCATCCTGTCTGAAAAGGTCTCCTTATGGGATATTTTTTTAGAAAGGAACAGAGCGCTCATCATCGGGATGTAGGTCAGGGACAGGATGAGTGCGCCCAGAATAGCAAACCCTACGGTTTTAGCCATGGGGGTGAACATTTTCCCTTCTACCCCGGCAAGGGTTAAAATCGGGATATAGACGATCAGAATGATGATTTCTCCGAATGCGGCACTGTTTCTTATTTTTGAAGCGGACAGAAATACTTCTTCATCCATTTCAGATTGGGTAAGTATGGCGTTTCTTTTTCTTAATCCCAGATGATGAAGGGTTGCCTCTACAATAATCACGGCTCCGTCTACAATCAGTCCGAAATCAATGGCACCCAGGCTCATCAGATTGGCGCTGACACCAAAGACTTTCATCATTCCCAAAGCAAACAGCAGGGAAAGCGGAATGGCAGAAGCCACAATAAGCCCGGCCCTGAAATTCCCCAAGAAAAGCACCAGTACGAAAATGACGATCAATGCTCCTTCGATCAGGTTTTTCTCTACGGTTTTAATAGCCCGCCCTACAAGATCAGTCCTGTCAAGGAACGGCTCTATGACCACGTCCTGTGGAAGTGATTTCTGAATGGTCGGAATTTTATCCTTTATATTTTTAACAACCTCGTTGCTGTTGGCGCCTTTCAGCATCATGACAATCCCGCCTACGGCATGTACCTGTCCGTTGTAGGTCATGGCTCCATACTGTACCGCATTGCCGAAACGCACATCCGCCACCTCTTTGATGAATATCGGAACGCTCCCCGTACCGTTTTTTACCGGTATATTCCTGATATCCTCCAGTGAGGTCACCATGCCGATCCCGCGGATAAAATAGGCATTCGGCTTTTTATCAATATAAGCACCGCCGGTGTTCTGGTTATTTTTTTCCAGAGCGGTAAAAATTTCGGTGATACTGACGTCCATTGCCTTAAGACGGTCCGGATTGACAGCCACTTCATATTGCTTCAGCTCACCGCCAAAACTGTTGACCTCAGCAACACCGAGT
>Ga0070683_100001667_pt1 | contig 17231 bp, 17 predicted proteins | sample KBSC713LmetaG_FD_64662 | JGI IMG/M metagenome (GOLD analysis project Ga0070683, IMG submission 64662) | Corn rhizosphere microbial communities from Kellogg Biological Station, Michigan, USA - KBS C7.1-3L metaG | ecosystem: Host-associated > Plants > Roots > Rhizosphere ... | reverse complement strand
ACGCTCCAGCGAGCGGCGGCTGAATGCTCGCGCGTCAGACGTCGTGGGCACGTTCGCGACTCACGGCCGAACCCCGAGTCGCGCCGGCCGAGGAGTCTAGACTCCCATGCTTGGCCGAAGCGTGAGTTATGCGGCGCGTAGCGAGCGCGCCCTCGAGAGCGTCGTCGCAGCCCCTGCCGACGACGCGGCATTGGCCAGGCGACAGCCGGCAAGCCTGCCTGCACGAAGCGCGCCGGAAACCGCGCTCTCCGGCGCGCGGAGTTCCTCTCCGAGCGAGCGCGCGAGCGGGCGGCGTGTGCTCAGCCGAGCACGGTGAGCTCCCACTCGGCACGGTGCTCCGTGTCGAGCGAGAAGAGCAGGACGCGCTGCCACGTCCCGAGACAGAGCGAGCCCTCGCGGAACGGCACGCCCTCGGTGCGCGGGCCGAGCAGCGCGGAGACGACGCGCGCACGCGCGGGCGTCTCGCCGGGGACGACCCGCTCGAGCAGGCACTCCAGATCCTCGAAGAAGCCGGTCTCGCGTTCCTGGATGCGGATCACCGTCGCCGCGGGGACGGCGTGGATGTACGCGATGCCCTCCGTCCGGCCGCAGTGGGCGACCGCGCCCTGCACGTCGTTCGTGATGTCCATCACCGACAGCGTCGGAAGCGCAGCGGCGATCGAATATGGGACTTCGACACTCGTCATGTCCGGGCCACTTCCCTCGGGAGTCTGAAGTGAACGTCCTCGCGCGCGACCGTGATCTCCTCGAGCGTCTCGTGGCCGCGCTCCGCGAGCTCGGCGGCGACGGACTGCACGAGCGCCTCCGGCGTCGACGCACCGGCGGTCAGCCCGATCGTCTCGTGCCCTTCGATCAGCTGCTCCGGCAGCGGCGTCTCGCCGTCGACGAGCGTCGCGACCGCGCCCGCCGCCTGCGCGACCTCCACGAGTCGCACCGCGTTCGAGCTCGTCTGGGAGCCGATCACGAGGACGAGCGTCGCGCCACGCGACACCATTTCCTTCACGGCGTCCTGGCGGTTCTGCGTCGCATAACAGATGTCGTCCGCGTGCGGCCGCTTCAGGTTTCCGAGATGGTCTCCCAGCGCCTCCACGATCGGCGCGACGTCGTCGAGCGACAGCGTCGTCTGCGTGACGACTGCGACAGGCTTGTCCGTCTCCAGCTCGCGCGCCTGCTCGGGCGACTCGATCACGACCGTCGACTCCGGCCGCTCACCCATCGTCCCGATCACCTCGACGTGATTCTTGTGGCCGACGAGCGCGACGAGGTGGCCGCTGTCTGCGTACCGGCGCGCCTCGGCGTGCACCTTGTTGACGAGCGGGCACGTCGCGTCCACGACGCGCAGCCCGCGCGCCGCCGCGTTCTCCTTCACCGCGGGCGCGACGCCGTGCGCGGAGAGGACGCAGATCTCACCTTCCGGAATCTCCGACTCGTCCTCGACGAACACCGCGCCGAGCTCCTCCAGCCGGCGCACGACGTTCTCGTTGTGGACGATCTGGTGGCGGACGTACACCGGCGCGCCGTGCTGCTCGAGCAGGCGCTCGACGATCTCGATCGCCCGGTCGACGCCGGCGCAGAAGCTTCTCGGTGCGGCAAGCAGAACGCGGCCCATCGCTACGCGACCGCCTTCTCCAGCGCGCGCAGCGCGCGCACCGCGTCGCGCATCGACCGCACCGCGTCGCCGCGCTTCGCGGCCACCCAGCGCACGAGCCCTGCGATGTCCGTGCGCCCGTCCGGGTGCACGGTCCGGTCGACGCCCTCGATCCGGCTCCTCACGTCGTCCGAGACGACGCGCAGGACGCCGGCGAGCCGGCCGCTCCGCGCGAGGACGCCGCTCTCCATGTCGACCGCGTCCGCGCCGCTCGCCGCGTGCAGCCGCGCGCGCTCGGACGGGTCGTCGACGAGGCGGTCGGTGCCGAGCACGGTCGCACCTTTCCCCACGCCGAGGCCCGGCCCTTCCCAGAGCGTCGCGCCGCGCTCGTCGACGACGCGCGTCGCGTCGAGCACGTCGCCCACCGCGAGCCCGTCGCGCAGCGCGCCCGCGAGCCCGAACGAGACGAGCCGGCCCTGCGGCACGCCGTTCGCCGCGCCCACGCCGACGCGTACCGCCGGCAGCCCGACGCGACGCGCGACGCGCTCCTCCGCGGTCGTGGCGACTGCGAGGGTCAGCCCGTCAGCGTCCATGCGATGTTCCGGACGGTCTCCTTCATGCTCTTCGACGACTCGAGCGCCGCGGCCGGCTCGAAGCCGGAGTGGATGCCGCAGTGCTCGCAGCGCGCGTCGTTGCCGGGGCCGTAGGACTCCCAGTCCATCCCCACGAGCAGCGCCTCGTACGTCGGGAAGATCCCGTCGGTCAGCAGGTAGCACGGGCCCTTCCAGCCGTACGGATTGCGCGTGATCGACCCCCAAGGCGCGCACGACAGCTTCCGCTCGCCCGTCAGGAAGTCCTGGTAGATCGGGGTGGCGAGCCAGCGGTAGCCGTGCTTGCGCACGGCCGCGCGGATCTCGCGGAACTTCGCCTCGTGCTCGTCGCGCTTCATCGTCAGCGCCGGGTCGATCTGCGAGTACTGATAGCCGGGGGCGACGAGCATCCCGTCGATGCCGACCTCGTCGGTGAGATAGCGCATCATCTCGATCACGTCGTCGACCTCGGTCTCCTTGAAGATCGTCGTGTTCGTCGTGACGCGGAAGCCGCGAGAGCGCGCCGTCCGGATCGCGTCGACCGCGATCTCCCAGAGGCCCGGGTAATCGCAGACGTAGTCGTGGATCTCGCGCATCCCGTCCAGGTGAACGACGAACGTGAGCCGGTTCGACGGCTCGAACCAGTCGAGGCACTGCTCGAGCCGCAGCGCGTTCGTGCACAGCTCGACCGTCTTGCCCATCTCGATCATCCCGGCCGCGACCTGCTCGATCCCCTTGAAGACGAGTGGCTCGCCGCCGCAGATCGAGACGACCGGCGCCGGGCACTGGAGGCCTGCATCGAGGCACTCCTCGACCGAGAGGCGCGCGCGGTTCGACTCGTACTCGCGGATCTTTCCGCAGCCGATGCAGGCGATGTTGCACGCGAGCGTGGGCTCGAGCATCAGCACGAGCGGATAGCGCTCGCCCTTGCGCTGCTGTGCGGCGACGTACTTGCCGATCGACATCGTTGACTGCAGCGGGAACTTCATCTCTCGCAAAGCCTCTCTCTCATTCGACCGAGCGCAAACAGGGGAAAGCTGATGCGGTACATGTGGTATCGAATCATGAAATCGAGCGGGAAACCGGTGCCGGTGAAGTGCTCTTCTTCCCAGTCGCCGTCCGACCGCTGGACAGCGCAAAGATAATCCGCGGCCCTCCGTGCTCCGAGTCCCTCAGCGTTTCCTGCGGAGACGTGCGCGAGCAGCGCCCACGCGGTCTGGGACGGCGTCGCGAAAGACGCGCGGCCGCGCCACGACCGGTCGGCATACGAGCGGATGTCCTCGCCGAAGCCGCCGCTCGGCTGCTGCACGGCGTCGAGCCACGCGACCGCACGCCGCATCGCCGGATGGTCGGACGGCACGCCGCACGCCTCGAGCGCCGGCAGCGCGGCGCCGGTTCCGTACAGGTGGTTGACGCCCCAGCGGCCGAACCACGACCCGTCGTCCTCCTGCTCCTTCAGCAGCCAGCGCAGCCCGCGCTCGACGACGTCCCCGTAGCGCCCGGTCGGCCCGAGCACCTCCAGGGCGTGCGCGCTGACGTCGGCGCTCGGCTCGTCCGTCACCTTGCCGAAGTCGCAGAAGGGAACCTTGTAGAGCCACATCGCGCTGTTGTCGACGTCGAAGGCGCCCCAGCCGCCGCGCTTCGACTGCATGCCGGCGAGCCAGTCGAGCCCGCGCCGCACCGCGGCGTCGCCCATGCCGAGCTCGCGGAGCGCGAGCGCGACGACGGCGGTGTCGTCGGTGTCCGGGTAGCAGTCGTTCTCGTACTCGAAGGCCCAGCCGCCGGCCGCCAGGTGCGGGCGGCGGATCGACCAGTCGCCGGTGGTGACCGTGACCTCCTCGCGTAACAGGTACTCGCCGGCGCGACGCAGCTGCGGATGGTCGGCGGGCACGCCGCATGCGCGCAGCGCCAGCACGGCGAGCGCGGTGTCCCATACCGGCGACTGGCACGCCTCGGGACGCAGCCGGTCGCCGTCCTCGACCATGAAGCCGTCCCAGCCGAGCACGGCCTTGCGCAGCGTCGCGTCCGACTCGTCGAGCCCGAGCGCCTTCAGCGCGATGATCCCCCAGACCCACGGCGGCTGGATGCCGCCCCACGAGCCGTCCGCCTCCTGCCGCTCGCGGATCCACTGCTCGGCGCGACGCTGCGCGTGCCGGCGCAGCGCGGTCGGGCGGCGCGGCGGCCGCGTCGCGCCGGGCCGCGCTCCGATCTCGCGCACGTCCACGTCGATCGGCCTGACCGGACGGAGCGACTGCGCGAGCGCGAGCGCGACGAACGTCTGCCGCGCCCAGCACGAGAACGAATAGATGGAGAGCGGCGCGCCCGGTGGGAGCAGGACCAGCTCGGGCGGGATCGGCACCATCCGCTGCCACGGCCACTGGCCGAGCAGCGCAAGGAAGCACTTGGTGAAGAGACGGGCCTTCGGCACGCCGCCGCTCCGCACGATGAAGTCGCGGGCCCGCGCGCCCGGGTCGACGCCGCACATGCGCAGGGCGACGTACGCCTCGATCGACGTGGACAGGTCGGCCGGGCCCTCGAACCAGATCGACCACGTCCCGTCGTCGCGCATCCGCGCCAGCAGCTCGTTCGCGATGCGCCGGTCGAGGTCGGGCGTGCGCAGGCCGAGGTAGTGGTTCCAGAAGAGGTGCTGCGCGGTCATGGTCACGTTCGACTCGAGCTCGCCGACCCAGATCCCGTCCGGCCGCTGCAGCTCGAGCAGCCGTTGGGTGCCGCGCTCGATGGCGCTCTCGAGAGCTGTTGCCTGCCGTGCCACCGTCACGCAGTGAGTTTCGCACCTCGTGTGCTCAAGAGGTGTTGAGCCGCCCGGCGCCCGCTGCGCACGGCGCTCTCCATCGTCGCGGGCCAGCCGGTGTCCGTCCACGTGCCGGCGCGCGCGACGTGCGCGTGCGCGGTCTCGACGCCCGGTCGTCGGGTACCGGGGCGCAGCGCGATCGTCGCGTAGGGCTCGCGGCTGACGCGCGACCAGACCAGCTCGGCGCGGCCGAGCCGCTCGGTCAGCTGGCCCGCGATCCGCTCGACGAGGCCGCGTCCGCGCACCTCGAGCAGCTCCGGGACGCCGCTCGCGACGACGGTCAGGTATTGCCCCCGCTCCGGCGCGTGCCCCGTGAGCGCGCCGCGGTCGAAGACCCAGTGCGCGTCGCTCTTCAGGAGGGCGGCGAGCGGCGTCCGCAGCAGCGGCCGGTCGAGCCAGAGGTGGACGCTGACGATCGGCGAGTCCTCGAGCTCGGGCGGCTCCTCGCCGAGCAGCCGCGCGCTCTCTCTGGGCGGCACCGCGACGACGACCGCGTCGGCGTCGAGCTCGTCGAGCGACTCGACCTTGTGCTCGAGCCGCACCCGGTCTCCGAGCACGCGCCCGGCGGCGTCGCCGTGCATCCAGCCGAGCGGCTTCAGCGGCAGCACGAGGTCCGCGTTGCCGCGCCCGGAGAGGAGCGCGGTACGCACCGTGAAGAGGCCCGCTTCGGCGTCCACCTCGTCGGCCGGCAGGTTCAGCGCGGGCCGGATGAAGACGTCCCAGAAGCGCTCGACGGCGAGGTCGCTGGCGCCGAGCCGGCGCAGGACGGCGCCGAAGGTCTCCCCCGGCCGCGCGCGCGCACGCTTGCAGCGCGCGGTGACGACCGGGACGCGAAGCCGGTCGCGCAGCGGCAGGTGCGCGTACCGGAGCAGGCCGAGGAGCGACGGCGAGATGTCGCTGCGGCGCGCGCGCTCGTCGAGCACCGGCAGCGAGAGGCTCGTGCGCAGGTAGGCGTCCCCCTCGCCGACGCGGCCGAGGAAGCGCAGGTACTCCGTGAAGCAACCGAGCGCGATGTGCTGGCCGTTGTCCGGCGGCGGCTGCGGGTCGCCCTCCCGCTCAGGCAGCGTCTGCACGGCGCCGCCGAGCGTCGGCCGCGCCTCGTACAGCGTCACGTCGGAGCCCGCGTCCAGCAGCTCGAGCGCCGCGCTCAACCCCGCGAGCCCTCCTCCCACCACCGCGACTCTCATGGGACGAGGTTGCGCGCGACGACGCCGAGCTTCTCGCGGGTCGAGAGCCGACAGGAGCGGTCGAAGACGTCGAAGCCGTTCGCCTCCATGCGGTCGAGCTGGCCGCGGTAGAGGCCGGCGAACGTCGCGACGCAGAGCGCGCTGCGCCGGTCGAGCGACTCGAGCAGCCGCAGTCCCTCCTGCAGGTGCGCGCGCGCACGCTGCGCCTGGAAGCGCATCAGCTCGACGAACTGCGGCGAATGCTCGAGCTTGCGGACGTCGAAGCGCTCCAGCTCGTCCTGCGGCAGGTAGACACGGCCGAGCTCGGCGTCCTCCTTGACGTCGCGCATGATGTTGATCAGCTGCAGTGCGATCCCGAGCGTGTTCGCGCGCTCGACGTCGTCGCTGCCGTAGACGGCGACGCACGCCACGCCGACCGCGCCGGCCACCTTCTCGCAGTACCCGCGCAGGTCGTCGAACGTCGCGTACATCTCCTGCTCGAGGTCCTGCAACCCTCCGTCGACGAGCTTGCGCAGCGCGTCGCCCGGGATGCCGAATCGCTCGCGCGCGTCGTCCAGTGCGACGAGCTCGCCGCCGTCGAGCTGCGCGCGGAGCGCCTCGAGCCGTGCGCGCTTCTCGTCGGGCGTAAGCGTGCCGTCCGCGACGTCGTCGACCTCGCGCGCGAAGGCGTAGATCGCGGCGATCGCCCGGCGCTTCTCCTTCGGCAGCACCATGATCCCGTACGCGAAGTTCTTCGCCTCGCGCCGCGTGATCCGCAGCACCTCGTCGTAGGCAGCGTCGACGCTCATCGCACGAGCACCAGCGCCGCCTCGCGCGCGAGCCGCGCGCGCGACGGCTTCGGACGTTGCGTGAAGACGTCCCAGGCCGCGCCCTCCAGAGCCTCGAGCGCGGCGAGGCCCCCGCGGGCGAAGAGGCCGACCGCGCGGCCGAGCCGGCCGCCGATCCGCGCGCGCAGCACGTCGCCCGCGCGCAGCAGCGTCGCCGCGCGCGCCGCCTCGAAGCGGAGCAGCGCCGTCAGCTCGTCGCCCGGCACGTCGAGACGCTCGACCCCGAAGCGCTCGCGCTCGTCGCGCGGCAGGTAGATCCGCCCGAGCTCGAGGTCGCGCGGCACGTCCTGGAGGAAGTTGACGAGCTGCAGGCCCGTGCAGACGGAATCGCTCGCCGCGACGAGCTCCGCGTCGTCGAGCCGGCGCAGGACCCCGAGGACGAGCCGGCCGCACGGATCCGCCGAGCGGGTGCAGTAGTGCTGCAGCTCCTCCCACGTCGCGTACTCCCGCTTCGACTGGTCGATCCGGTTCGCCTCGATCAGCCGCAGGAACGGCTCGCGCGGCAGGTCGAACTCGCGCACCGTCGGCTGCACGTTGCGCAGCACCGGCCACGAGGGCTCGCCCTCGAAGGTCAGGACAACCTGAGACTCCAGCTCGTCGAGCGCGGCGAGCCGATTTCCGGGATACGCGTCGCCGAGCTCGTCGACCAGCCGCGCATAGCAATAGAGCGCGCGAACGTGCCCGCGCAGCGCACGCGGGAAGAGCACGGAGCCGACCGGGAAGTTCTCCCCGGCCGCCCTCGCTGCTACCTCGGCGACCTCCATCCGTCGATCATTCTGCTTGAATCATCCGCGTGAGTGGGGGCGCGGAATCGATCCGTGAGGATCCTGTCGCGGGCATCGACCGCAACGGCGGCGCGACCGTCGTGCGCCTCGCAGGCGAGCTCGACCTGTACAACGCGCACGCGGTGCGCGAGGCGCTGATCGGCTGCTGCGAGGAGTCGCCCGACCGGCTCGTCGTCGACCTCTCCGAGGTGAAGTTCATCGACTCGACGGCCCTCGGCGTGCTGATCGAGGCGCGGACGCGGATGGCGAACCGCAAGGGCTTCCTCCTGGCGAGCCCGGGGCTGGAGACCAAGCGGGCTCTGGAGATCTCCGGCCTCGACAAGCACTTCTCCGTGCACGACTCGGTCGACGCCGCGCTGGGCGCTTCCATCTAGAGCAGGCAACGTGGTTGCTTGAGCAACCACGTTGCGGGGTAGCACCTCCGCATGAAGCGGGCCCTCGCCCTCGGTGCCGCCGCGGTCGCCGCGGAGAAGCTCGGCAAGCGCGCGAACGCGCTCGACCTGCGCGGGAAGCGCGCCGTCGTCACCGGCGGCTCGCGCGGGCTCGGCTTCGCACTCGCGCGCGAGTTGCGTGCGCAGGGCGCACACGTGGCGATCTGCGCGCGCGGGGAGCGGCAGCTCTACGCCGCGCAGGCGAAGCTCGGCGACGACGTGCTCGCGTTCCCGTGCGACGTCGGCGACCGCACGCAGGTCGAGGCGTTCCTCGACGAGGTCGGCCCGGTCGACGTGCTCGTGAACAACGCCGGCGTCATCTCCGTCGGGCCGTGGCAGACGCAGACGCACGAGGACTTTCGCGAGATGCTCGACATCCAGTTGTGGGGCGTGCTGAACGCGACGCTCGCCGTGCTCCCCTCGATGGTCGAGCGCGGTGGCGGTCGGATCGCCAACGTCACGTCGGTCGGCGGGAAGATCAGCGTGCCGTGGCTGCTCCCGTACAGCACCGCGAAGTTCGCGGCGGTCGGGCTCTCGGAGGGGCTGCGCGCCGAGCTCGCCGGCACCGGCGTCAAGGTGACGACCGTCGTGCCCGGCCTGATGCGGACCGGCTCCTTCCTCGCCGCCTACTTCAAGGGCGACCGGGCGGCGCTCGAGTACTCGCTCTTCACGCCGCTCTCCTCGACGCCCGCGACGACCGTCTCGGCGGAGCGCGCGGCGCGTCGCATCGTCGCGGCGATCCGGCGCGGCGACGCCGAGGTCACGCTCGGCCTGCACGCGAAGCTCGCGGCCCGCGCGAACGGGCTCGCACCGGGCGCGAGCGCCGGCGTGCTGGCACTCGTCGCGCGAGCGTTACCGGAGGTGCGAGGCACGAGCCGCGTGCGCGGCTCCGAGATCGACTCGCCGGTCGACCGGTCGCCGCTGACGCGGCCGGGGCGTCGCGCCGCAGACGAGCTGAATCAGTAGCCTCTCCGCGGTGGACGACGGGCAGATCCTCTCGCCGGAGCAGCTCCGGCGCTACGCGGACGCGATCGTCAAGGCGTCGCTCGGAGTGCGGAAGGGCGACACGTTCGTCGTCAGCGGCGAGATCCCCCATCGCGAGCTGATGCTCGCCGTCGTCGAGGCCGGCTACCGCGCCGGCGCGACGATCTCCGACATCGAGTACAGCGACCCGTGGGCCTACCGCAAGCGCCTCGAGCACGGCTCGCCGGCCGCGCGCGGCACCGTGTCGCCGTGGCGGCTGCGCGAGTTCCGCGAGCTCGTGAAGCCGACGAGCGCCCGCGCGCACATCGACGGCACCTCCGAGACCGGCTACCTCGACGGGATCCCGCCGCGGCGGATCGCCGAGTCGCGCGCCGCGGTCGCGAAGCAGCTGACCTGGTACCAGAAGGCGAACCTCGACATGAGCGCGCGCTGGACGATCGCCGCGTGGCCGACCGACTACTGGGCGAAGCAGGTCTACCCCGAGCTCTCCGAGCTGGAGGGGAAGCGGCGGCTCGCGCAGGACTTCCTCCGGTTCTGCCGCCTCTCCGACGAGGACGGCGACGGCTCGACCGCCTGGCTGAACCACGTGAAGGCGATCGCGCGCCGCTCCGCGAAGCTCACGACGCAGCAGCTCGTCGCGCTCGAGCTGCGCGGGCCCGGGACGGAGCTCGACGTGAAGCTCTCGGCGGGGACGCGCTGGCTCGGCGGCCAGGAGCAGAACAGGCACGGGGCGAAGATCGCGCCGAACATGCCGACCGAGGAGACGTTCACGAGCCCACACGCGGACGGGACGAACGGGACGTTCACGTGCACGTTCCCGCTGACCTTCCAGGGCAAGCTGATCCACGAAATCGCCGGGGAGTTCCGGAACGGACGGCTCACCCGGCTCGAGGCCGCCACGAAGGAGGATCGCGACTTCCTCGCCGCCCACATCGACAGCGACCCGAGCGGCAACGGCCGGCGGCTCGGCGAGGTCGCGCTCGTCGACGCCACCTCGCGCGTCGGGCAGAGCGGAAGGACGTACTTCGACACGCTGATGGACGAGAACGCCGCCACCCACATCGCCTTCGGCGCGGGCTTCGACGGCACGCGCGACGGCTCGACGCGCGGCCTGAACCGTTCCACCGTCCACCTGGACGTGATGATCGGCGGGCCTGACTTCGAGGTCACCGGCATCACCGCGAAGGGCAAGCGGATGCCCTTGATCACCGGCGGCCTCTGGACCATGTAGCAACGTGGCTAGCCGTCCACGATCAGCCCGTTGACCGGGCCCCAGAGCGCCTGCGAGCGGCGGGAGACGCCCTCCAGCCGGCGGAGCTTCGCGCCCGCGCACACGCGCCAGCGCTCGTCGACCACCGCCGACGGCTCGCCGTCGGCGTCCCCGTCCAGGTGCTCGGACCAGAGCTTCAGCCGCGCGGCGCGCACGAACGCCGGATCGCGCACGACGGCGTTCACCTCGCTGTCGTTGAAGAACGAATGCCCGTTCAGATTCGCCGATCCGACCGTGAGCCACTGGTCGTCGACGATCCCGACCTTCGCGTGCACGTACACGGGGCGCCCGTGCTCCGCGGGCTGGAAGAGCGTGCACGCGAGGAAGCGGTCCCCGGGCGGGCCGTCGCGGTCGGCGTCGATCAGCACGCCGATCTGGCCGCGCGTGTCGTCCGTGCCGTTGTTCGGCCTCTGCGGGAGCAGGACGACGACGCGGAAGTCGGCGCGCGGCGGCTCGCGCAGCTTGTCGGAGAGCACCTGCACGATCTCCGGCGCCCAGAGGAACTGGCTCTCGAGATAGACGAACCGCTCGGCCGCGCGCAGTGCGCGCAGATAGCTCTCGAGGATCGTGAACTCGCCCTCCGGCAGGCCGTCGTACACCTGCTCGGGCACGGTGCGGACGAGCTGGACGTCGATTCCGTCGCCGGACGGCGGCTCTGCGGCGGGCTCCGAAAGCGGGCGCGGCCAGCGCAGCCGGAAGTGCGCCGCGACGTCCGCGGCGGCCGGACCCTCGATCCGCAGGCAGGCGTCGTGCCACCCGATCCCGATGCGCGGCTCGTGCGCGCTCGAGTCGAAGCGGTTGCCCGCGAAGCTCGTCAGGTCGAGGCCGCCGACGTACGCGACGCGGTCGTCGACGAGCACGAGCTTCTCGTGGTGGCAGTGCATCGGCCGCTCCTTCGCGTCAAGCTCCATCTCGATGCGCGTCCCCCGGACGAGCGCGTCGCGCATCTCCCGCACCTCGCCGCGGTCGGGATGGAAGAGCGGCAGCGGCGCCCCCGCCCACGCGAGCACGCGCACGTCGGCGCGCGTCGCGGCGTCGGCGAGCAGGCCCCGCAGTGTCGGCCCGTCCGCCCCCATCCGGAAGGCAGGCGTGAAGAACCAGCCCGCGACGTGGAGGTGCGACTCCGCGCGCCCGGCGTCCTCGACGATGCGCGGGAGGAGCTCGGCGCCGTCGACGAGCAGCTCGACGCGGTTGCCCGGGCGCGGCGCGAAGGAGCCGCCCTCGGCCCAGCCGCCGGGCGGAGCATCGGCGGGACGGTGGCCGTGGCGGGCGAGCCGGCGCCGATGGTGAGAGGCGACGAGGCGCTCGACGGCGTCGCCGAGCACATCGTCGACCCGGTCGAGCGGGAACGGCGCGACCACGGCTAGGGCGTGCTGCCGGCCGTCGTGGTCGGCGGCGGCGCCTCCGTCGTCGTCGCCGGCGGCGGCGGCGGTGGGGCGGGCGGCGCCGGCGCGGGCTTCGGCTTGGGCTTGGGCTTGGGTTTGGGCTCGCTCGGCGGCGGCGGCGTCGTCGCGGTGGTCGTGGCGGTCGTCGTCGGCGTGTACGGGGGCGTGTACGTCGGCGTGTACGAGTACGACGTCTGCGGCGCCGAGACGGTGTGGCCGCCCAGCGTCGGCTGCGCGAAGTACTGGATCGGCAGCTTCGCCGTCGCGGGCTCCATGAACCGGCGCCAGATCTCGGCGGGCAGCGTTCCGCCCGTGACGCCGGCGACGCCCTCGACGTAGTCGAGCGGGATCTCCCCCTTCGGGTAGCCGACCCACACGCACGTGGCGAGCTGCCGCACGTAGCCGCAGAACCAGGCGTCGACGGAGTTCTCCGCGGTGCCGGTCTTGCCGGCGACCGGACGCGCGCCGAGGCCGGCGGCGACGCCCGTTCCGTGCTGGACGACGCCCTGCAGCGCGTACGTGACGGTGTCGGCGGTGTTGCGCGGGATCGACTGCGAGCCCGGGGCGTTCAGCTTGCCGATCACGCCGCCCCGCGGGCCGCGCACCTGCTCGAACGCCTGCGGCCGCCGGTGCACGCCGCGCGCGGCGAGCGTCGCGTACGCGTTCGTCATCTCGAGCGGGTTGACCGCCTGTGTGCCGAGCGTGATCGAACACACCGACTTCAGGTTGGAGACGATGCCGAGCTTGTGCGCCGTCTTCGCGACGTTCGAGGGGCCGACGACGTCCACGAGCTGCGCGTAGATCGTGTTCACGGAGTGCGCCGTCGCGTCGAGGAGGTTCATGTAGCCCTCCGTCTCGTCGGCGTAGTTGTGCACGTCCCACGGGACGCCGTTGAACGCGCACTTCGGATCCTCGATCGTCAAAGACGACGGCCCGTTGAAGCCGGTGTAGACGGAGATCCCCTGGTCGACCGCCGTCGCCAGCACGAACGGCTTGAACGCGCTGCCCGCCTGCCGCGTCGCCTGGGTCGCCAGGTTGAACTTCATCTGCCGCCCGTCGGGGATGTATGTGACCATCGCCTTCACGGCGCCGGTGCGCGGGTCGATCGCGACGACGGCCGCCGCCGGATCCGTCTTCTCGCGCAGCACGCTGCGCACCGCCTGCCGCGCCCAGCTCTGCATGCGCGGGTCGAGCGTCGTGCGCACGCGCAGGCCGCCCGCTTCCACGCGCTCCGCGCCGAAGCGCGCGATCAGCTGTCCGGTCGCCCAGCCGAAGAAGTTGGGATGCCGCTGGGAGCTGTAGAGCTCGCCGGGCTTCAGCCCGAGCGGCGACGCGACGGCGTCCAGGTACTGCTTGCGCGTGATGTTCCGGTTGGCGAGCATCGCGCGCAGCACCTCGTTCCGCCGCGCGAGCGCACGCGCCGGGTCCCGCACGGGGTCGTAGACCGACGGCGCCTGCGGCAGGCCGGCGAGCAGGGCCGCCTGCGGGATGGTCAGCCGCCTCGCGCTCGTGGAGAAGAACGTCTCGGCGCCGGCCTCCGCCCCGTACGCGTGCCGGCCGTAGAAGACCTCGTTCAGGTACGCGGCGAGGATCTGCTTCTTCGTCCAGATCCCGGCCAGCTTCTGCGCGAGGCACGCCTCCTTCACCTTGCGCGCGATCGTCCGCTCGTTCGAGCCGATGTAGAGGTTGCGCACGAGCTCCTGCGTCAGCGTCGACCCGCCCTGCACGATCTTCCCCGCCTGCGCGTCGGCGTAGAGCGCGCGCGCGATCCCCTGGTAGTCGAGCGCGCCGTGCTCCCAGAAGCGCCTGTCCTCGATCGCGACCGTGGCCTTCGGAAGCCAGGGCGAGATCTTCCCGAGCGCGAGCGGCTGCCGGTTGTGCTTGGAGGGGATGACGCCGAGCAGGCTGCCGTCCGAGGCGAAGAGGAACGAGTTCTCGCCCAGCTCGAGCGGCCGGAGCTGCTTGAGGTTGCACGAGCCGAAGACGAGCGCGCGGCCGGTGAACGCCGCGCCTGCGAGCGCGCCCACGACGACGAGGACGACCACCGCGAGGATGGTCACGACGATACGGCGGCGCGGACGGCGTCGCCTGCGACGGCGCTGGCGGCGAAGCGCGATGAGTGCTGCGAGCTCGTCGTCCGGCACGGGGCTGGCCACCTTCTCTCCGCGCTCAGTGGTGCAGAAACTCCGAGAGGAGGGCGCCGAGGACGGGCAGGGCAATCGTGATCAGGAGGTTCAGCCGCCCGATCTGCACGAGCAGCGGCCGCAACGACTGCGGCTTGCCCTCGCGGATCTGCCGCGCGAGCCCCGGCCCGAGCACGTAGTCGTGCAGGTACGCGCCCGCTGCGAGCACGCCCACGAGGCCTCCCTTGACCGCGAGCACGACGTCGAACCGCTCCGGCGTCGTGTCGAACGCGTGCTCGATCCCGGCGATCGCCGCGCCGGTCGCGACCGCGATCCCGAGCGCGCTCCAGCCGATCGGCCGCCAGCGCCGCCCGAGCTCGCGGAGGAGCGCGCCGCGGTCCGGCCCCTCGAGCTTCTGGACCGGCGGGACGGCGACGAAGACGAGCGCGACCGTGCCCCCGACCCAGACGATCGCGGCGAGCAGGTGGACGATGCGCAGCGCGAGCTCCATCGCGTCAGGAGACGGTCAGAGTGACGCCTGCGTAGCCGAGCGCGGGCGACCAGAGGCGAACACGCGTCCCGGCCGGCGCCGTGACGGCACGCGCGAAGGCACCGCTGCGCGCGGTGCGTCCGGCCGCGAGCGTCCGCCAGCCGTTCGCCGTCCGGCGCTGCAGGACGTACGACCGCGCGCCGGAGCCCGGCCGCACCATCCCCCAGAACGTCGTGCGCGTCCCGCGACGCGACGACTGCGCGAGCGGCAACGCGAACGCGTGCACGGCGGGCTTGGGCTTGCCGGAGACCGTGAAGAGCCCGCTCTGCCACCCGCCGACGTTCGGCTCGTCGCGCACGAGGAAGTGGATCAGCATCGTCACGCCCGGCTGCCGCCACACGCGCAGCGCCGACTCGCCGAGGTACAGCGCCTGCTTCGACGGGGACACACCGAGGAAGCGGTCGGGCGGATTCGTCTGGTAGCCGTACTCCGTCAGCCAGAGCTGCGTGCGCGCGCCGAAGGAACGTGTGACCTCCGCGTGGATGCGCGGCAGCGCCGCCATCGTGAAGTAGCCGCAATACGAGCACGTCGTGTGCGTGGGCGTCTCCAGGCGGCTGAGCGGATACGGGTTGACCGCGTACGCGTCGAGCCGCGCACGCGCGGACCGCATCCCCTGCATGAACGCGAGCGGCGCCATCCCGCTCGGCGTCTTGCGCGGCGACGTGACTCCGCCGGCGACGCGGTTGCGCGGGCTCGCGCGGTGCAGCGAGGCGTATGCGGGATTGAGCAACCGGCGGACGTAGAGCGAGGGCGACACCGGCGACGCGAAGACGCCGTTGTTCGGCTCGTTCCACACCGTCCAGAGGCGGACCCACGGGAAGCGCTGCGCCGCCGCAGCCGCGAAGTCGCCGAAGCCGGAAGACGGGAGACGGGACGGCCTCCCGCCGCCGTTCGCCCAGCGCGGCGAGCCGTAGAGCGTGACGAGCGCCGTCAGGCCCTGCGCGTGCAGCTCGTCGAGCGCGTTGCCGTAGACGCCCCAGGCGTACTCGGAGCCATCACGCGGGTGCGCGGGCTTCGTAGCCGCCACCGCGTCCCAGCGCAGGGTGACCCGGACGACCGAGGCGCCGAGCCCCTGCAGCGTCGTCACCCGCTCCTCCAGCGAGCCCGGGCCGTACAGCAGCCAGCCGTCGTCCTGGATGCCGAAGCGCGCGCCGGGCGACGCCTGCGCCGGCAGGGCGCACACGAGCAGCGCGAACGCTGCGACGAGCACTGTGGCCCCCCGGTGCACGCCGCGCACCGTACCGCGTCGGCCCCGACGCTCTACGCGGGCTCGAGCGAGAGCACGGGCTCGCCGGCGTCGTACTCGATCGCGCGCACGACGTACGGGCGGCTGTTCAGGCGGACGGTGTCCCCGACCTCGGGCAGGCCGTCCAGCGTCAGTCGTCCGGTGACGACGAGCTCGCCGTTCTCGTACGCGCGGTAGATGCACGACCCCTGACCCTCGACCATTGGGCCGCGCAGACTACCCCGTGTTTCCGGCTCGTGCGGCGGGGGGAGATCGACACACGATGACGGGGTCGGGTCTCAGCGACGTCCTCCACTCGACGGCGTTCGAGGTCACGCGCAACCTGGCGCTGTTCGTCGTCGCCGTGTTCTGGCTCGGGCTCGCGTACTGGGTGTACCGCGACGCGCGCCGGCGGGTCGACGACGCGTGGCTCGTGGGGACGGCGACGCTCGTCGGCCTCGTCCCGTTCGTCGGGCCGCTCGTCTACCTCCTCTTCCGCCCGCCCGAGACGCTGGCCGACGTGCAGGCGCGGGAGATCGAGGTGCGCGTCCTGCGGGCGCACATGCGCCGGCCGGACACCCTCTGCCCCGTGTGCCGGTCGGGGATCGAGGCCTCTTATCTGGTCTGCCCGGTCTGCACGACCCAGCTCAAGCAGCCCTGCCTCGCGTGCCAGGCGCCGCTGGAGCCGCTCTGGCAGGCCTGCCCCTACTGCGCGACCCCGGTCGGGGCGACCGTCGAGCCGCTCTCCGGCGATCTCGACTCCGCGCTGACGGCCGAGGCGGCCGCGATCCCGCAGCGGCGGGCGAGGGCGCCCGAGCGGCGGGCCGCCGCTTCCTGAGTCGCGAAGCCGACGCGCGGATTCGAACCGCGGACCCCTTCATTACGAGTGAAGTGCTCTACCAGCTGAGCTACGTCGGCGGGGCGTGCGGATTCTAGCGTCCGTCCGGGACCGGGACCGGCGAATGAGCACTGCCTAAGACCCTGTAAGGAAATCGCAAAAATGCGATGTTTGGGAATGGACTTCTGCGGCACGCCGTTCTATAAATCAGTAGGGAAACGGCGTCTCGCGGGACCCCCGCGCCGCTTTGTCCCCAGGAGGCCGCGTGCCCGGCGGCCCCACCTTCGAACCGAAAGGGATTCAACTGAGCGACACGATTCACCTGCATGATCTGACGCCTGCCGAGCGCCTGCTCGAGGAGGCCGCCGAGCGCGGCTTCGTCGAGGAGAAGGAGATCGAGGCGCTGGCGGACGAGCACGAGCTCCAGGACGAGGAGCTCGCGGCCCTGCGCGTCGCGCTCGAGGAGCGCGACGTCGTCGTGCGCGCCGCCGCCCCCGAGAAGGAGGCTGCCACTGTCAGCAGCAGTGGGGCACCGACGGGAACGCTCGATCCGCTCCAGCTCTTCATGGACGCCGCCGGCCGGCACAAGCTGCTCACCGCGGCGGACGAGGTGTACCTCGCGAAGCGGATCGAGCG
>Ga0070683_100001664_pt1 | contig 17243 bp, 14 predicted proteins | sample KBSC713LmetaG_FD_64662 | JGI IMG/M metagenome (GOLD analysis project Ga0070683, IMG submission 64662) | Corn rhizosphere microbial communities from Kellogg Biological Station, Michigan, USA - KBS C7.1-3L metaG | ecosystem: Host-associated > Plants > Roots > Rhizosphere ... | reverse complement strand
GCCTGGACGTCGGGCAGCGCGGCGAGCCACTCCTTGGCCAGGTCGGCCCGGTACATCGGCCGGTTCAGGCCCGCGATCGCCTCGCGGGTGTCGGCGCCGTACGCGGCGTACGGCACCCCGTCGCCGGTCCGGAATGCGCTTTCCAGGGCGGGCAGCGTGCCGGCGATGCCGGCCATGAAGCGCGCCATCGGCGCGGTGAAGTACGGGCTGTCCTCGTCGAGCAGCACCGGCCCGTGGGCCGCCGGTAACTCGTACGTTGTGGCGTACGGGTCGTCCGCGACGGCCACCGTGGCGATGAGGCCCGCGACCGCCTGCTGCTCCAACCACTCGCGGGCGTACCGCGGGTGGACGTTCGCCGCCGACGCGACGTCGCGCGGGGTGGCTCGGCCGAGGTCGTGCAGCGCCCGGTACAGCCCGTGGCGTAGTCCCAGGTGGACGGTGAACAACTCCATCGTGGCCAGGCCGGCGTTCACGAACCGTTCGGCGAGTGCGGTGGACGCGTCGTCCATTGTGGTTCCATTCCGTGCGGTGCTGGTGCGTAACTGCCAGACCGTACGCCGCAACCCGCTGCGCCGCGGTCGGGAACGCGACCGTGTGCCGGGCGTCTCCCTAGAACAGGGTCGCCGCCGCCCGTCCCACCAGTCCCAGGCCCACGAGCAGCACCAACGAGCCCGTGGCCGTCGGCATGAGCCGGCCGAGCCGCGCGGACAACGCCAGCCATCGGCGGTTGGGCGGTTGCTTGCGACGGGCCCAGCGCCGCTGCAGGCCGACGAGCGTCAGGCCGGCGGCGGTCAGCGTCCCCGCCATGCCGACGCCGTAGGCGAGCACGAGGAGCACGCCGAAGAGCGTCCGGCCGAGGCCGACGGCGCCGAGCAGCACGATCAGCGCCGACGGGCTGGGCACCAGGCCGCCCGCGATCCCGATGCCCGCGATGCCGAGCCGGCTGGGGCGCCGTTGCTCCGCGTGCTCGTGCGAATGGTCGTGGTCGTGGTCGTGCGAGTGGCCGTGGTCGTGCGAGTGGCCGTGGTCGTGCGAGTGGTGTTCGTGCGAGTCGCCGTGGCCGTGCGAGTGGCCGTGGCCGCGGCCGTGCGAGTGGCCGTGCGAGTGGCCGTGGCCGCCCAGCCAGCCGTGGTGATGACCCGCCGCTGCGCCCTTGCGCCGCAGCCCGATCAGCATCGCCGCGCCGACCCCGACGACGAGCACCCCGCTCACCACGCCGAGCCAGCCCAGCACCGCCTGACCGACAAGCCCGGCGAACGTCGTCAGCAGCAGCCCGACGACGAGCACGCCGCCGGTGTGCGTCAGCGTGACCACGCCGCCGACGGCGACCGCGTCGCGCGCGCGGCCGCGCTTGCCGGCGAGGTACGCCGCCATGATGGTCTTGCCGTGACCCGGCAGCGCCGCGTGGGCCGCGCCGAGCGTCAGCGCCAGCAGCACCGCGAGCAGGCCCACCAGCGGGCCCTGGCCGCGCTCCCCCACCAGCGCGTTGAGCTTGCGCTCCCCGGCGCTCACCACCCGGGTAGTCCACGACGCATCACGGTCCACAGTGGACGAGGCGACCGCGGCGCCGCCGTCACCCGGTTCCGAGCGCAGCGTGGCCGACCGGACGTCCGGCGGGTTCGACAGCAGGTCCACCGGGTACGAGCGCAGGTCGCCGCCGCTGCGGCTCTGCGTGGGCAGCGGCGAGTCGACGATCCGGACGCCGTTCCCGGCTGCCGTGATCTCCCGCCAGCCCACCCGGTCGACGAGGTAGTGGTTGTCCACCCGCACCTCGGCCGTGCTGTCGAGGCGGGCCGGGGCGGTCAGCGCGCAGTCCAGGCGGCTGGTGGAAAGCCCCGCCGCGCCCGGCGCATAGGAGTACGACGAGGCGGCCACCGTCCACTTCAGACGGTCGCCGCGCACCGAGACGGCGAACTTGCCGGCGAGATCCGCACAGGTGCTTGCCGCGAAAGCCGCGCGCTCCTCGTCGCTCGCCACGCCGTCGCCCGACCTGTCCACTGTGGACCGTTCCTGCACCGTCGGCAGTTCGGCGGTGTCGACGATCGCCGCCACCTCGACCCGGTCCGGGTACAGGGCCAGCGACTCGAGCTGGTTGACCGAGAAGTTGCCGAGCGGGTGGGCCGCCGCCGGCCCGGCCGGCGCGAGCAAGGCCAGCCCGGCACCCAAGCCCAGACCCGCCACCGCGACCGCGAGGAAGCGCTTCATCGCCCTCTCCTAAGAGCATGGCCGGTGGCGCCCGGACGGGGCGCCACCGGCGTCAACGGATCAGATCTGGAGCGTGTCTTCGGGGTTGCGGGCTGGCGGTGCGCCCGCGGCGGGTGGTGCGGTCAGCGCGGCCGGGCGGGCCCGGCGCCGGTACCACATGAAGAACCCGAGGGCGGCGATCACGGCGAACACCCCGATGCCACCGGTGGTCACGGCCGCGACGTTGGTCAGCTGTCCGGGGTCGGAGTCGCTGGCCGCGGCGGGCGCGGCCGACGCGGACGGGTCACCGGCCGCCGGAGCGCCGGTGGCGCCGGCCCCGGTCACCCCGGTGCCGCCACCCTTGTTCACCGCGCCGACGTTCGGCAGCGCCAGGTACGGGAACGTCCCGCTGAAGGCGTTGTCGTTGGCGTCGACCTTGTCACCGGCCGCGAGGGCCTGCACCAGTTGGCCGGTCTGCGCCGCGCCGGCGACCGCCTGCAGCGAGATGTCGACCACGTCGTCGGTCAGGCGACGGCCGTTCGGGAAGCCCTGCAGGTCCTTCGCCAGGACGCCGAGCCGGTCCGGCTGCGCCGTCACCGGCACGCCCAGGTTCAGCCGCAGCATCTCCGACGGGACGAACGACCCCGCCTGGACGTCCATGTTGTTCAGCTGCGAGTTGAGGTCGGCCTGGATCGGCCCGTTCGCCTTGGTCGTGATGCCGGTCAGGAAGATCTCGACCAGGTCGTTGCGCGGGGTTGCCGGCGGCTCGAGGCCGTAGATGGCCTGGAGCAGCTTGGGCAGTTCCGGGTCGGTGACCCGCTGCACCAGCGCGGGGATCTTCGCGTCGCCGTCGGGCGCGGTCGCGTTGAACGCGTCCTTCAGGTTGGCCGGCACGACCACCTCGTTGACGAGCGGGTTGCCCAGCCGGGACACCTGCACCCGCTCGCCGGTGACGCCGTTCGCCTCCTGGCCGGTGACGCGCACCTTGCTGCGTTCGGTCGTTGTCCACACGCCGACGACCGGGTTGCGCTTGGCGTCGCCCTTCAGCGCCACGTCCTTGAACGGCACCTGCAGCGCGATCGAGTTGACGTTGTAGCCGGCCAGCGTGTCCTGACCGGTCTCGCTCAGGTCGCCGCCGTACAGCAGGTCGAACACCCGCAGGTCCAGGAAGAACGGGTCGTCTGCCTGGCCGGCGAAGACGTTCCAGCCACCGGGCAGGGTGCGGGTGGCCGCCTGGCGCAGCGCGCCGTAGTCGGGCATCGACTTCGCGCCGACCCGCGACGGCGCCACCGGCGCGTCGGTGACCCGGGTCTTGAACGGCTCGCCGTTGAACGACGACTCCAGCGTGTACGTCTGGCGGAACAGCAGGTTCTCGTCGTCGATCGTGGTGACCGGGCCGTTGTTGTACAGGAACGTGTTGCCGCCGCGCTTGTCGATGTTCTTGAAGGTCCACCGGAAGACCGCGTCGGCCTTGGCGTCGCCGTCGTTGTCGACGTTGAGCAGGTAGGCCGCGTCGGTCGCGAACGGGTAGAAGTTCGGGCCGCCGTTGGGCTCCTCGAACGGCTGCCAGTTCATGATGAACGAGACGTAGTCCGGGCGCTCGGGGCTCACGAACGCGTACAGGTCGGTGTTGTCGACGGCCGGGTCGGCGGCGATCATCGGCGCCTCCCGGTGGCTCGACGCGACCGAGATGCCGGGGCCGAGGGCGGTCAGCGCGCCGGCCACCACGAGGCCGAGTGCGCCGAGCGCCGCCGGCAACCGGCGGATCTTCTGCGCTGTCATTGGATTTCCTCCCAGATATCAGCTGCTTGCGTCCGTCATTCGGGCCAGGTGCCGGCGGTGCTTGGTCGCTGTCGGATGTGTCTCTTCGAGCCATCCGTCGATGGGTCGGCTCCGAATCACCGGGTTGAGGCGAGCAATCGGCTCGCCTCGGGCGCGTAGCGCACGGAGAAGTGCGGGTTCTGTGCCAGCGCTGCGGACAGGTCCGCCGACGCGCCCGCCTTGTCGCCCAGTGCGGCCTTGATCGCGCCACGGTGGAACAGCAACGACGCGCTGCGGGTGCCCAGTTTCAGCGCCTGATCGGCGTACGGCAGCGCCTCGGCGTCCCGGCCGGACGCGTGCAGCGCCCACGCCAGCGCGTCGGCCACGAAGATGGACGGCCGGCGCGCGTAGACGGCCTGTGCGGCCGCAACGGCCCCGGCCGGGTCGCCGTGGTCGGCCGCGAACACGGACAGCTCCGCGTCGACGTCGACGCCCTGCTCGCGCAGCAGCGCGGCGGACGCCCGGACCAGGGCGTACTGCTGCTCGGCGCCCGCGGTGTCGCCCGCGGCGGCCAGCAGGTCGCCGAGTTCGGCGGCGTACGTCGGTTGCGGCAGCTTCGCCAGCGCGGCCCGATAGTCGGCGACGGCCGCCGCGGTGTCCCCGCCGGCCGCCGCTATCCTGCCGCGCAGGGCGAGCAGCGGCGGGTGGTCACGGAAGCGGCGCAGCCCATCGTCCACATGCGACCTCGCGGTCGCCAGGTCGCCGTTGTCGAACGCCAGGCCGGCGAGGTGTTCCAGGGCGAACGCCGCGTCAGCGGGTCCGGTCGCGGCCTCCAGCGCGCGCTGCATCAGGTCGCGCGCGTTCGGGACGTCGCCGCGCAGTTCGAACGAGTACGACGCGCGCGCGTACGACGACGTGTCCGGGCGCAGGTCGACCATCCGCTGGATCGCCGCCAGCGACTCCGGATAGCGGCCGAGCTCCACCAACGCGTCGGCGACGACGCCGTGCGTCGCGGCCTTGTACGGGTCAATGACGAGCGACCGGTTGCCGAAGTCGAGCGCGGCGGCGAAGTCGTGCCGGGCCGCGGCGAGCGCGCCGAGCCCGGTCAGCGCCAGCGCGTTGTCGTCCGGGCGGACCGAAAGCGACCGGTTCAGCGCCTCCTCCGCCCGCGGGTAGTTCGACGGATCGCCGGTGATCCGCGCCTGCTGGACGTAGGCGGCGCCGAGCTCGGCCCACGTCGTCCAGTCGCCGGGCACCCGCTCCAGCCGCTTGCGCGCCGTGTCGATCGCGCGGGCCACGCCGTCCACAGTGGACGACGCATCGGCGGCACCCGCCTCGACGGCAGCCGGCCGGGATCCGGCGTCGCCGCGCGGGCGAAGCACCACGCCGCCGACGGCGAGCAGCGCCACCGCCAGCCCGACGATGATCAACAACCTGCGCATGACCCACTCCCCACGGACGCACCGGTTTCGAGGAGGTTCGGTGCGCGGGGGCCCGCGGATGGGTCCGATCGAAGACTTCGGCACCAACGTGCCACCTTCGGGTGATCCCGCAGTCCGGAACCCGGGGCTGCCACGAAGGCAGCGGTGAACGGTGCATTGGGGCGCCGTTGAACGACCGGATGGGAGTCCCATGAAAGCATTCCGTCGGCCGGACCGCCGACGTGTGATCGCCGCCGCGTTCGCGGTGGCGGTCACCGGCGCCGGCCTCACGGCACTCGGCCCGGGCATCGGCAGCGCCTCCTCGCACCGCGAGGCGCCGCTGGTGGCCGGGGAGCCGAGGCTCGACAACACCGACGTCTACGCGTTCGTGAGCCCGGACGCCACCGACTCGGTGACGCTCGTGGCGAACTGGGTTCCGCTGCAGGAGCCCAACGGTGGCCCGAACTTCTACGCCTGGGCCACCAACACCGCGTACGACATCAACATCGACAGCGACGGTGACGCCAAGCCCGACATCACCTACCGGTGGACGTTCAAGGACAGGTACCGGGACCGGAACACGTTCCTGTACAACACCGACGTCGTCACCAGCCTGGACGACAAGGACCTGAACTTCCGCCAGTTCTACGACCTGGAGAAGATCACGCCGTCGGGCACGACCAAGCTGCTGAACGACGCGCCGGCGGCGCCGTCGTTCACCGGCCCCGCGTCGTTCCCGAACTACGGCGCGGTCGCCGACGCCGCCATCACCCCGATCTCCAAGGGCGGCGGCAAGAGCTTCGTCGGCCAGGCCGACGACCCGTTCTTCCTGGACCTGCGGGTGTTCGACCTGTTCTACGGCAAGAACTTCAGCGAGGTCGGGCAGGACACCGTCAGCGGCTACAACGTGAACACGATCGTGCTGCAGGTGCCGAAGAAGGAGGTCGCGCTCAAGGGCGACGCGACCCGCAACCCCGTCATCGGCGTGTGGAGCACCACGTCGCGGCAGCGCATCGACGTCGTGCTGCCCGACAACACCCGCCTGCAGTCCGGCGGCTTCCAGCAGGTGTCCCGGCTGGGCATGCCGCTGGTCAACGAGGTGGTGATCCCGGTCGGCCGCAAGGACGAGTTCAACGCGACGAAGCCGCAGGACGACGCCAAGTTCCTCGACTTCGTCCGCAAGCCGGAGGTTCCGAAGCGGATCCAGGACATCTACTGGATCCCGCAGCCGAAGACGCCGCGCGACGACCTCGTCGAGGTCTTCCTGAACGGTGTGTGCGCCAACAAGTGCGGGCCGCTCGCGGTCGACCTCAACTCGCAGAAGATCAACAAGGACGTCGACCCGAACAACTTCAAGTCCAGCGAGCAGCTGCGGCTGAACATGTCGATCCCGCCGTCCGCCAACCCGAACCGGCTCGGCGTGGTGGGCAAGGACCTGGCCGGCTTCCCGAACGGTCGCCGGCTGGCCGACGACGCTCTCGACGTGACCCTGCAGGCCGCCGAGGGCGTGCTCCTGCCGGGCCACCCGGCCGCCGTCGACGGGCTGGGCGACGGCGTGGACGCCAACAACGTCCCGTTCCGCCAGATGTTCCCGTACGTCGCTCTGCCGAACACGAAGGCCGTGAACCAGAGCTGACCGCCTGAAGCTCCAGCGGGCCGTGGCAGGGGCGCCACGGCCCGCTGGACCCGTCCGACCGTCCACAAAGGAGTTCCCGACATGAAGGCGCGCGCTTTCGCCGTCTCCCTGACCATCGCGGCGCTCGCGCCGGCGAGCCTGCTCGCCGGCTGCGGCGCCGACAACCCCGCCCGGCCGAAGCTGACGCTGCCGGCGGCCGACAGCTTCCGCGCCGGCGCGTGCCGCGACGCCGCCGACCCGATCCTCGCCCTCGGCAGGCTCACCTACGACCGGGCCGGCCGCAAGACGCTGCCCGCCGGGGACTACCCGTTCCTCGTCGAGCAGGGCGAGAAGCTGCTCGCCGTGCGCGACCGGGCCGACGCGACGGTGCAGGAGCGCATGAACGACGTGCTCGCCGCGATCGGGTTCGTGCGCATCCGCACCGGCAAGACCTACGACCCGCGGCTGATGACCGATCTCGAGACCGCCCGCGCCGCGCTGCAGACGGAGTGCGTCCGCCAGGCGTGACCTCTACCTGGGTGAAAAGAACGCTGCGTATTCACTCACGCACGCCACGTTCCGTCCGGTCGGGCGTTCTGGCAAGCTTCCTGGACCGGCAGGAGGTGGCTCATGACGATGCAGCTGCACACGACCGCCGAACCCAGGTGGGCCGCCGGTGCGGAGGTCCGGCTCGGCCCGCACCCGTTCCTGCTGCGGGCGCCCGTCGACGAGCGGACGGCCGCCGACCGGTCGTGGGTCTGGCGCGAGGCGACCGCCGAGGTCTCCGGCGGCCGCCGCGTGCGGTTGCGCCAGGTGGCGCTGCGCCGGCTCGGCCGGCGCGGCGCACAGCTACGCGACGGCCTGGGCGTGCAGGCCGATCTCCTGTCCATCGTGGCCGGCGACCGCGGGCTGCCCCGGCTCGTCGGCCGGCACGACGAGGCGGGCCGCACGACGCTGGTCACCGAGCTGCCCGCGGCCCCGTCGTGGCGCGACGGCTTCGGCCCCGGGGGCAGATCGGCGCCGCTCGACCGGCTGACCGCCGCCGCGACGCTCGCCGCGGCCGGCACGCTGTGCGCGGCGCTCGCCGAGCTGCACAGGCACGGCCAGGCGCACCGCGCCCTCGGCCCGGACACCGTGCTGCTGCTCGACCGCTACCGCCGCGCCGTGCCCCGCGACCTGGGCCTCGCCGGGTTCACCCCGACCGCCGGCGAGGGGCCGGGCATCTACCGGGCGCCGGAGCAGTACCGGGCCGCGGAGCCCGGATCGGGATCGAGCCGCCTACCGGGCCCGGCCACCGACGTCTACCAGACGGCCGCGCTGATCTACCACACGCTGACCGGACGCCGCCCCGGCCCGGCCCCGAACCCGCCGGTGCGGGCCGCGGTCGCCGGCTTCCCGGCCGGATCCGAGGGCGTGATCGCCGCCGCGCTCGCCGCCGCGCCGGCGCTGCGCCCGGGCATCGCGGCCCTGTCGGACGCCCTGGGCGCCGCCCGCGCCGCCCTCGCCGCCGGCTGATCCGGGCGTCCCGGCCGGTCCATAGTGGACGTTCACTGTGCGGGCCGCCGCGCGGACGCACGCCCGACCCGTCGGTTGGGATTCACGGCAGGTGGGTAGGTTTTGGTCGGCGCGCATCGGCCCGCACCCATAGGCTTGCGGGGACGACTGAACACGAGGCATGGAGGTGGGCGATGTTCGGACGCACCAGCAGATCCGCCAAGGCTCAGCAGCTTGCCGAGGACGCCTGGGACGCACTGGTCTCGACCTGGGAATCGGCCCGCGACCGCACCGGTGACCTGATGGAGGACACCACGGACCGGGTCGGCTCGGCGAAGGACGAGGCGTGGCGACGAGCGGGAGCCGCGCTGGACGCGTTGGCCGGACGCCGGCCGGGCAAGCCGTGGGCGCTGCTGTTCGCGGCAGTCGCCGCCGGGGCGGCCGTGGGCTGGGTGGCGGCAGCCGCGATCGGCCGGGCGCCGGGCCTGCCGTCGTTCGACCGCGACACCGAACCGAGCGACCTGTCGGCCCCGAGCTGAAACCGCCGCCGTTGCCCGGCGCCGGGCGCCCGAAAGGGCCGACGGCGCCGGGCAGCGGTGTCAAATTTGTGATGAAGGCGCAGGCAGGAGGGGCCGCGGCGACAACCGGCAATTGCTAGGGTTTGCGGCCGTGAGCAGTTATCCACCTGCCGGCGGGTATGCCGGGCAAGTTTCCGACAAGAGCAAGCTCGTCGCCGGGCTGCTTCAGATCCTCCTCGGCTGGGTTGGCGCCGGCCGCTTCTACACGGGCCACACCGGCCTCGCGATCGGGCAGATCGCGGCCACGTGGCTGACGTGTGGCCTCGGTGGCATCTGGCCCTTCATCGACGGCATCATGATCCTGGTCAAGGGCGGAACCGACGCGCAGGGCCGCATCCTCCGCGACCAGTAGGCGATACCGCCGGCCGGGTACGGGGCGTCCCGGCCGGCGTCGTCGCGTCACGCAGCCAAGGCCGACCGGCTCACCGCCGGTCGGCCAACTGACTTTCGCGTCACGACCGCGGAGCGAGGTGCTCCCATGTCCTGGGTAGGGCAGCGCTTACTCGCCGTGGCGCCGGTCGCCGCGCCGCTGGCCTTCGTCACCGGTCTCGGTGCGCTGATCGCCGGGGTGGTCGGGTTCGTCCCGGCGGGGAGCGCGGGCCGGATCGCGGTCAGCCTGGCAGCGGCCGTCTTCCTCGGGATCGCGGCGGCGCCGCTGGTGCGCGTGTCCTACGCGGCGGCGGTGGGCTCCACCGCCGACCCGCCGGACAGCGGCGACAAGAGCCCCGACGACCTCCCCTGGGTCGGCACCGGTGACCGCCCGCACGACCGCACGGGCAGCCTGCCGCGCATCCCGGTGCACGATGTCGCGCCCGAGCGCACCGGCGCCCACGCCGTCGTCACCCGTAGCACGCGCCTCGCCGAGCCGCCGGACTCGCGCGAACCACAAGGCCCGCGCGAACCACAAGGCCCGCGCGCGAACAGCAGGCACCGCCGTCGCCCACCGCCGGTGCCGGCCCGCGCCGGCACGCAACGAGCCGACGCGCAACGAGGCGTGACGGAGGCGGCGCCGCCCTCGCTGCTGCGCCTCGCCGTCGTCACCGGAACCGTGCTGGTCCTGGTGCTCGTGTGCTGGGTGCGTCCGGGTGAACCGGGTCGCGTCCTGTACGGGCTGGCCAGGGACGCCGTCGGCCTGTTGGTGTACGCGCTGCCGCTGATCCCGCTGCTCGCACTCGTGCCGGTGCCGGCGAGCCGGCGCGCACCCGTCCCGTGGTCGGCGCTGCGGCAGCGCGACCGCGCCGGGCTGCTCGCCCTGGCCGCGGCGCTCGCCAGCGCGACCCGCGACGCCGTGCTCGGCCGGGCCGCCGGCCTCGTGCTGGCCGCCGTCACGCTGTTCCACCTCACCCGCGGCGCGCCTGGCGTCGAGGCCGGCGCCTACAAGCTCGCCGGCGGCCTGCTCGGCATGCTCACCGCGACCCCGCTGACCGGCGCGTTCTCCGCCGCCGGGGCGTTCGGGCTGGCGCTCGCGGTGCTGGTCAGCGTCGCTGTGGTGACCGCCGGACACCTGCACGCCCGGGCCGGCCGGTATCCCGCGATCGCGGCCCTCGCGCTCGTCGTCGCCGTGCCGGTCACGGCCGCCGGCCTGGCCAACAAGCTCGGCTACGACTTCTACCTCGGCGTGCGCGGCGAACGGGTCGTCGTGTTCGCCGGGCTCTCACCGAACCACCGGCACGAGGTGTTCGACGCGGCCGTGGCCCTCGCCGACGTGCCCGCACCCATGCGCCCCGTGCTGCGGAAGGGGCTCAGGGTCGCCGGCAAGGGCGACGGGCTGCGGATCGCCGCCGCCCTCGTCGACCCGGCCAAGGCGGCCGCCGACGGCTTTCAGGACTCCGGGCTGGTGCTGCGCACCGGCGAGTGCTTCAGCTTCGTCGGCGGCACCTCGAACTTCCGCTACAGCGTGCCCTGCAACGGCGAGCACACCGGCGAGGTGTTCTACGTCGGCCACCTGCCGTTCGTCACCGATCCCGGCGCGGGCGTGCGCACGGCGGCCGCGCGCGGCATCTGCGAGAAGGCCTACGGCGGGTACCTCGGCGCGCCGTACGGCACGTCCTACCTGCCGATGGAGGCGCCGCTGCTGGCCGGCGGCGACTGGACGCCCCGGCCGCTCGTCGCGTGCCTGTTCGGGGCGGTCGGGCCGTGGCCGCTCAAGGGGACGCGCACGGTGGCGGCCCTGCAGCAGAACCTCGACTGGACGCCGGCTTCGCGTCCCGGCCCCGGCTGCCGGAGCGAACCCGGGCTGCGGATCATCGCCGACCAGCCCGGCCTGGTCTGCGTGGCACCGGGCACGGCGGTGACGACGGTCAGCGCGGCGCCCGTCGCCATCGACGCGGAGTTCGGGGCCGTGGGCAAGGGCGCGGGGGGCGGCCGGGTGGGCGTGGCCTGCCTCGGCGCCGACGCGGCCACCGGCTACTACGCGACGGTCGGCGGCGACGGCGTGCTCACCGTGGTCAAGCAGTCCGCCGCCGGCCGGGCCCGGCTGGCGGCCGCGGGCAAACCGAAGGCCTCGACGTCGCCGAGCCCGCAGACCACGGCCACACCCGTCGCGATGGTGTGCACGCCCAACGGGAACGCTGTGCGGATCCAAGCCTCGGCGGGCAAGGGCCGCCAGATCGACGTCACCGACCAGGCCGGCGTGGCACCGCTCAGCCCGCGCCTGGTGGTCGAGTCGGCCGAGGCCGGCGTGGTCGCGCCGGTGAACCTGTTCAGCGCCGTCGTGGCCGGTTGAGACTCCTGGCCGGTTGAAGACTCCTGGCCGGTTGAAGACTCATGCTGTTCCCGGACGTCACGGCGTCGTAGGTTGGCGGCAGACCGCCGTGTGAGGGGTGTCGAACATGGACGACGAACGGCACCTGGAAGTGACAGCCGTGCCGGCGTCGGCGCTGGTTGCCGCGCCGGAGAGCGGGCGCGCAACCGCCGCCGGGAGCGGGCGGACAGCGCCGGCGGCGCGGCCCGAACCCGACCAGCCGGAGGAACGCGACGACCGCGACGAGCGCGAGCAGCTGGACGAATTGGACTCCGGCCCCGAGACCGGCTGGTCGACCCGCTTCGGCCGGATCAACGGCCTCAAGGTGGCACTGGCGCTCACCGTCGCCGTGGCGCTCGCGCTGGCCGGCGCGCTCTACCTGACCCAGCGGCAAAGCGACGACGAGCGCGACATCACGGCGGCGATCGAGCGCTACACGGCCGCCTGGAACGCGCACGACGTGGCCGCCGTGCGCGACGCCATGGACCCGGGCACCGGCACGTTCGCGGCCAGCGACAACCTCACGCACGAGCCGATGCTCGTCGCCCCGTGGGGTCCCGAACTGGACCGCACGCTCACTGCCCTGTTCGGTGCGGACGTCACGCTCGAAACCCGCGGCCGCGTGATGATCACGGGCGGCGCCACCCCCCGGGCCTCGGTGGTCCAGCGCTTCTCGTACACCGTCTACGGCCTGCGGGTGGTCGAGGACGGCGTGTCGCTCTACACGCTGACCCCGGCGCAGCGCGGCCGGGGCCTGAAGGTCGAGCAGCACGTCTGGTGGCGTCCGCGCGTGCCGGCGTCCCCGTCGATGCTCTGGATACTGGACGCCCCCACGCGCAACGGCGGGTGAGGGCGGCGTCCATGACCCGTACGGAGTGTGGGCGGGCATCGCCCGCCCACACTCGCAGATCCAGCCGTCCTCGAGCGCTTAGCCCTTCAGACCACCGGCCAGCAGGCCGCGGACGAAGTAGCGCTGCAACGACAGGAACACGACCACCGGGATGACGATCGACACGAACGCGCCCGCCGACAGCAGGTGCCAGGCCGTGCCCCGGGTGCCGCTGAGGTTGGCCAGCGCCAGCGTCATCGGTGCCGACTCGTTACCGGCGAACGTCAGGGCGACGAGCAGGTCGTTCCACACCCACAGGAACTGGAAGATGCCGAATGCCGCCAGCGCCGGGGTGAGCAGCGGCAGCAGCACCCTTGTGAAGATCGAGACGTGGCCCGCCCCGTCGACCCGGGCGGCCTCCAGCAGCCCGGCCGGAATCTCCTTCATGAAGTTGTGCAGCAGGAAGATCGCCAGCGGCAGCGCGAACGTGGCGTGCGAGAGCCACACCGCCGCGAACTTGCCCGCGATGCCGACGTCGACGTACAGCTTCAGCAGCGGCAGCAGCGTGACCTGGAGAGGCACGATCTGCAGCGCGAACACGGCGATGAACAGGATGTCCCGGCCGGGGAACTTCACCCAGGCGAAGATGTACGCCGCCAGCGTGGCCAGGACGAGCGGGATGATCACCGAGGGGATGACGATGACGAACGTGTTGATGATGTAGGGGCCGAGCGCGGACTGGCCCTGGGCGGCGAGCACCGTCTCGTAGTTCTTCATGGAGATCGTCGGATTGGTGAAGAATGTCCACCACCCGCTGGACTTGATGTCGGCCTCCGGCCGGATCGACGTGATGCCCAGGCCGAAGGTCGGAAGCGTCCACAGGATTGCGATGATCAACGCAGTGATCGACGCAGCCGGGCTGGTGAGCCTCTTCTTGGCCTTCGCCGCAGCGGTGACCGGCGGTGCGACCGGCGGCGTCGTCGTGGTCGGGACGCTCGTGGTGCTCATCGGGCCTCCGATGCACGCAACTGGCGGACGTTGTAGACGACGATCGGAATGACCAGGATGAACAGCAGCACCGCGAGCGCGGCGCCCAGGCCCTGGTTGTCGGCGCGGAAGCTCTGGCTGTAGAACTCGTTGGCCACGACGTTGGTGTCGAAGTTGCCGCCGGTCATGGTTCGCACGATGTCGAACACCTTCAGGGTGCCGATGCCGATCGTGGTGAGCACGACCACCACGGCCGGGCGGATGCTGGGCAGCGTCACGAACCGGAACATGCCGAACGACGTCACGCCGTCGAGCCGGGCCGCCTCGATCACGTCGTCCGGGATCGCCTTGATGGCCGCGGACAGCACTGTCATCGCGAAGCCGGCCTGGATCCAGATCATCACGATGACGAGCAACAGCGTGTTCAGCGGCGACTCGACCAGCCAGTTCCTCGGCTCGAGTCCCAACCACACCAGGATCTGGTTGAGGATGCCGATCTGCTTCACGCCGGGCTGGTCGGGCCGGTACTCGTAGACGAACCGCCAGATGATCGACGCGCCCACGAACGAGATCGCCATCGGCAGGAAGATGAACGCCTTGGCAAGCGCCTCGATACGCGCCTTGTCCACGAGGATCGCGTACAGCAGGCCGACACCGGTGGCCACGAACGGCGTGATGATGACCCAGATGACCGTGTTCCGGAGGACGACGATCTCGTCCCCCGACGTGAAGATCTTCTGGTAGTTGTCGAAGCCGATGAACGACGTTCCCGGGGCGTCGAAGAACGAGTTGATGATCGTCTTGATCCCCGGATAGAGCAAGCCGACGCCGAGCATGAACACCACGGGCAGCAGGAACAGGAACGCGACCATGTAGTCGCCGCGCTTCCCGCCGAAGCGCGACGCGATGAACAGGATCACCCCGATGATCGCGGCGAAGACCACGAGCGCGAGGAACATGTTGAGAAACTTCTCAGCGGTGGTCACTCAGACCGTCACCTCCCTCGATGAGGACCGCTCCCAACCCCGCCCTCAGCGGACCAGACGGCCGGGGTCGCCATACTCGGCGAACCCGGCCGTCCAGTCAAGGTTTGAGCTAGTGCGGTCGGACCACTACTACTACTTGGGCCAGCTCGCTTCGATGTTGTCGAGCGTCTGCTGGGTGCTCTGACCGGTGACCCAACTGGTGATCTGCTTCCAGAACGAGTTGGAGCCCACGGCCGCCGGCATCAGGTCGGAGCCGTCGAAGCGGAACACCGAGTTCGGGTCCTGCAGGACCTTCAGCGCCAGCTTGTCGACCTCCGAGCACTTGCACTCGTCGACCTTCAGGCCCTTGTTGGCGCTGACCACGGTGCCGCCGAGCTTGGACTTGATGTTGGCCCAGGTGTCGCTCGACATGTAGGTCAGGAACGCCTTGACCTCGGGCCGGTCGGTGAACGCCGTCACGAACTCACCGGCGCCGAGCACCGGCTTGGCGTTGGCGTCCTTGCCCGGCAGGTAGAACGCGAAGACGTCGCCGTCCTCAGCAACCTTCGCTGTGCCCCAGTTGGCCGCGTAGAAGCTGGCCATGCGGTACAGCGAGCAGCCACCCTGCAGGATCGGCTGGCCGGCGTCCTGGAACGTGGTGGTCGCGATGCTCTTGACGTCGCCGAGGCCGCCGTTGACGTACTTGTCGTTCTTCACGTACGAGCCGACCTCGTCCAGCGCGGCCTTGACCTCGGGAGCGTTGAACGGGATCTCGTGCTTGACCCACTTGTCGTAGAGCTCAGGGCTGGCGGTGCGCATGAGGAAGTCCTCGAGCCAGTCGGTGAGCGGCCAACCGGTGGCCTCACCGCTGCTGATGCCCACGCACCACGGCTTCTTGCCCTTGGACGCGATCTTGTCGGACAGCGCCTTCAGCTCATCGAGGGTCTTGGGGACCGTGTACCCGTTGTCCTTGAACTCCTTGGGCGAGTACCACACCAGCGACTTCATGCTGGCGCTCATCGGCGCGGAGTAGAACTTGCCGTTGACGGTGCCGTAGTTCTTCCACTCCTTGGTCCACCACTTGTCGACGTTCGCGACGACCTCCGGCGGAGCCTCCTTCACCTTGCCCGTGGCGACGAGCTGTGCCAGCAGGCCGGGCTGCGGAATGATGGCGATGTCCGGCGGATTCCCGGCGCGGGCGCGCACCAGGATCTGCGTCTCCATCGCCTTGTCGCCCTCGTACTTGATGGTGGCGCCGGTGCACTGCTCGAACGGCTTGAACGACTCGATGTAGGCCGCATCTTCGGGCTGCACGATCGTCGTGTAGAACGAGACCGACTTGCCCTTCAGGTCGCCGAACTTGGTATATGGAGCACAGTCGATACTTCCGGCCTGCGGGGTCTCACCCTCATCGGTGCTACCACAGGCCGCAAGCGTAAAAGCGAGGCCCATTGCACTGGCCATCGCCGCCGCAATCCCTGCCCGCGCAAAGCGTGGGCGGGTGGGGCGAAGGGACATGTTCCCCGTCCTTTCTGTTCATGCTCCGAGGCGTGCGTGTACACGCACGGTTCCCCGGAGAACACTTCGCCATCAGTCAAGGCGGTTGCACAGTCAAGACGCAATGGTTATCGGTTGATCGAGTCGGTAACGATTTCGTATTGCCCGGGCGACCTTCATTTGACCTAGATCACCCGCACAGTACATCCCATTGCGGCCGCTGTTGGGTCCTCCGATGGCGTTTGGCCGAATCGGTACCTGAAGCCGCCACGCGTTTCGACCTAACACGTGTTCGGTTTCAGAGCGAGCGGAACCGGATGGTCGTGTGCCGGCCCGCCCGCGTGGTGGCAGTCTGACATGGGAGCGCTCCCAGCACCAGTGGCTACTCGGCTGCTGGCCGAACCGTTACTCAGGCCGAAACCGCGTACACCACGATGTTGTCCTCATAGGAGCGGCGGCTGCGGTCGAACGTGCCGCCGCACGTGATGAGCCGCAACTCGGGCACCGGCGTCGGCCGGTAGACGCGGTCGGTCGGGAACTTGTTCTTGGGATACTTCTCGCTCGCGACGACGCGGAACCTCACCCACTGGTCGCCGCGGGCCACCTCGATCTCGTCGCCGGCCTTCAGGTCGCGCAACCGGTAGAACACGGCCGGTCCGCGCGTCGAGTCGACGTGCCCGGCGATCACCGCCGGGCCCACCTCGCCCGGGGCGATCCCGCCGGCGTACCAACCGGCCTTGGCGTAGTCGACCGGCCCCTTCAACGCGCCGGCCTGGTCCACGTCCAGCGACTCGAGCGGGCTGTCCACCCCGATCGCCGGGATCCGCACCCGGCTCGGCGGCGGTAGCTCGGCCACCTGCGACGGCTCCACCGTCTCCACGGCCAGCGGCCCGACCGGCTCCGCGCTCTGCGCGGAACTGGCCGGGCTCGCCGTCTTCTCGCCGTCGGACCGTCCCCGGACGGTCATCGCGCCGGCCGTCAGCAGACCGGCGACGACGACCACGGCCAGGGCGATGAGCAGGCGGCGGGCGCCCGACCGGTGCCGGATCACCCGCCAGTCGACACCGCTCACAGCATCGCCTCCCTCCGGTCGGCGATGCGTTCGCGACGCACAGAGCTGATGGTTCGCTCGCTGCGCTCGCTCACAGCATCGCCTCCCACCGGTCGGC
>Ga0070683_100001660_pt1 | contig 17249 bp, 19 predicted proteins | sample KBSC713LmetaG_FD_64662 | JGI IMG/M metagenome (GOLD analysis project Ga0070683, IMG submission 64662) | Corn rhizosphere microbial communities from Kellogg Biological Station, Michigan, USA - KBS C7.1-3L metaG | ecosystem: Host-associated > Plants > Roots > Rhizosphere ... | reverse complement strand
GCTCACCCTTCGTGGTGTGCCACCCTGCGGCTTCGTCACGAACGTGAGCGACATCGGCGGCCACCGGACAATGCTCATGCAGCTCGGGGTCGCCATGGGACCGTCGCCCCTCGACGCCGACCATTCGCCGGTGACCGTGGCCTACGACTACAACGATCCGGTTCCCGGGTATACGGGTCCCGGCACCCACGTGACCGTGCAGTATGACAACAACGGCACGATCCTCAACGGCGACTCGTTCACCCCGGCCGGGTCGTCGGTCCGATACATCACCGTGCTCGCGCCCGTGCCCATCGCGTACTACGAAAGCCTCGTCAAGAAATGGCTCCCGATGGACAAGGGCTGGGACGCCTGGTTCAGGCGGACCCAGACCGTGACCGTCACGGTGGATCCCGACAACCAGTTCGACGACACCAACAAGGCGAACAACAAGGTCACGCTGAAGGTCAAACCGACCAGGCGCCTGAACGTCGACATCACCGACAACACCTGCAAAGTTGTCCGCTGACGTCAAGGATTGTTGAAGGTCATCTGGATAGGAGCGTGCCCGACGCCTTCACGTTGATCGATCGATGCTAGCTTCCTTCCATGTCCATGCGGGCGCGCAGGGTCACCGTGTTGGTCGGTGTACTGGCGATGGCGGTCAGCGGCTGCTCCGGTCCGGAACGGGCACCGGCGGCCTCGGTCGTGTCGTTGGCGCCCTCGAGCCCCGCGGCTGTCGGGCCGACTGCCTCGCCGTCGCCGCCGAGTGCGTCGCCGGTCGACCTGACAGTGAAGCGGACCAACACGGCCGGCTACCCGTCGTGCGGGTTCCGCACCTGGGTTGAAGACTTCTATGGCCAGAAAGTGACCCACATCGCTCTACTGGTCGCCGTCGAGCCGGCCGGATCGACTGATGAGCTCGGCCTCTACATCTACGTGCCCGCGGAGATCGACTCAGACCGCCGCCCGAACATCCATTCGTCGCCTTGGTCACGAGCCGCGTAACCCGCCGCCGTATCTCACGGTGCGGGCGCCTACGGCGGCGCCGGCGGAGTGGCCAAGGAGGTCGAGATGAAGCGGATCATTGCGTTCCTGATGCTGCTGGTCGCGGTAGCGACGCTGGCAACGGTCGGGCCCGGGGCCGCCGGCGCGGCGTTCGCCGACAACGGGGTCATCAGCAGCCGGGACTGAACTGGCTCACCGCCGGCCAGGACTTTGCCAGTGGCGGCTGCAACGCAGGGCGGCCAACGTAGTCGCCGGTCCCGGAACGCTGCCGAGCCTTGGAGCCGGCCAGCATCGCGGTAGCGCACGTCGTGACCCATGGCCGCCGGAGCGGGCCGCTGGCGGCCGGCCCTCACCCCGGCCGCCGGCGGCGCCGCTCTGGCACGTTTCCGTGATGGATCTTTGGCCGGCGGCGGATACCTTCAGCCCTAACCAACGGCCGGCCTGCCTGGCCGATCCCCGAAACGCCCTCGTGAAGGAGATGTTCCGATGATGCAGAAGATCGCGCCGACGGTGACCGTCGCCGCCGAACTCACCGAGCGGTGTGACCAGTGCGGGGCGGCAGGCAAGCTGCACGCGACGTTCCTCACCGGTGGCGAGCTGACGTTCTGCGGGCACCACGCGAACCGGTTCGCTGCCCGCCTCATGGAATCCGCTGCGATGATCATGGTCGAGCTGGGCTTCGGGTGGCGCGGCGCGATGCTTCGGCTGGAGTGACGAACGGGGTCAAATGCCCCCCAGGGCGTCGAATCAACCCTCGCGCCGCTCTCGACCTTGGTGTGGATCAGCCTTCGACTCCCGTCGACGTATGCGCGGCACCGACCGGCTTGGACTCCGGGGACCCGCGCTGCCGAAGGTAGATGGCAAGGACCGCCATGGACGCGACGGCGAGGAGTTCCGACTGCCAGTTTTGCAGCGTCCGGTTCCAGAAGTCCGGCTCGCTGATGTAGACCGCCCAGGAGACCGGGGCCTGGAGCTGCGACAGCTGTCGTTCATTGAACGCCGCCGCTCCGGCGATCGACTGGGCCAGCCACGAGAGCACGAAGATGCCGCCCATGACCAGGCCCAGCGAGTTGGACAGCATCCACCGCCGCCAGCCCGCGCGACGGGCCCAGGCCGGGGAGTCGGCCCGGGCGTAGCGACCGACACGCTGTTTTTCGTCGGATTCGAGGCCGGCGTCATCGAGCGATTTGGACTCCGGGGAACCCTTCTGCAGCAGCCAGACGGTGAGCACGATGTAGAGGAAGAATTGCAGATACTCCGACTGCCAGTTCTCCGCCACGTCGACGCCGAAATCCGCTGAGGTCACGTAACGGCCGAACGATATCGGTTGCAAGCCATCGGTGACCTGCTGTTGGTTGAAGTCGGCGTGCCCGGCGATCGCCTGTCCGGCCAGGGCGATCAGGAACAGCAGGCCGAACACCAGGCCGAGGGAGTTCTCCCGGATGAACCGGCGGGCGCTCATCGGTGCAGCACCCCCAACACGATGACGTAGGCCAGACCCAGCCCCACGAGCGTCAGACACAGCACGAACAAGACTCGCATCTCAGCCTCCGTGCACGGTGCAGTCGTATGGACGCTGGCCTTGGCTGTGGCAGCCGGCGGCGACGACCCGCCAGCCGCCGGGGAACACGGCGAGGAACATGGTGTCGTTGGCGAGGACAACCCGGCCCCATTGCCCGTAGACATCAACCCGAGTCACGGCCGCGGGCGTGGGCAGGTCCTCCTCAAGGATCGCGTCGGCGCATCCTTTCCCCGCAGTCTGGGCGACCTCGGCGGCGGTTTCGGGGGCGAGGACCGCGCACGCGGCCCCGCCGGCTCCGTCGCGTACCGCGGTCAACAGCCGCAGCGCGGCATCGGCCACGGCGGCGTGGCGGTCGCCGCCGTCCGCACATCCAGCCGCACAACCAAGGAAGCCCGTGACCAAGAGCCCTAGAGCCGTCGCCCGCAGTGCACGCCAGATCCGCATGCACCCACCGTTCCCACCGACGACTTCCACCACACATGATCCCGCCGGGCCGATCTCGCCGCATCCGGTCCGGGCACCGAACGCATCGAAGAGCTCCAGCTTGTGCTCGGTGAAGGACCGTGCATCGACGCGGTCACACCCGGCTGCGTCGTGTCACTCACAGGTTCTTCGGCGAGCGGCCCACGTGCTCGAGGTGACGCAGCGCCTGTGCGTACGAGGTGAACAGGCTCGTCTCCAGGTATGACACCTGGTGCCTCTCGCAGAACGTTCTGACGATGTGTTGGGCGCGGCGCAGGTTCCCGCGGGGCATCGAAGGGAACAGGTGATGCTCGATCTGGTAGTTCAGCCCGCCCAGCACGAAGTCGGTGAACCAGTGCCCGCGGACGTTCCGCGACGTCAGCACCTGCCGGCGCAGATAGTCGGCGTCCTCCTCGGGCGTCGGCTGGGGCATGCCCTTGTGATTCGGCGCGAACGAGCAGCCCAGGTAGAGACCGAACAGGGCTTGATGGACCGCGACGAAGAGGATGGCTTTCATGGGTGGCAGGACCAGAAAGACGAGCGCCAGATACCCGGCGAGGTGCAGGCTCATCAGCAGCGCTTCGCGGATTCGCCGGCGCTTACGGTCGGCGATAAGGAAGCGCACGCTCGCCACGCGCAGATTCAGTGACTCCAAGAGCAGGAGCGGAAAGAACCCCCACGCCTGGTACCGGTAGAAGAACCGCGCCACCCGCCCACTCGCGCGCACCTGACGGGCGGTGAACGCCAGCGCACCCGCGCTGATGTCCGGGTCCTTCTGCTCGTCGTTGGGGTGGGCATGGTGACGGTTGTGCTTGTCCAGCCACCAGCCGTAGCTGAACCCCACGCCCAGATTCGCCAGGGCCACACCGAGCTCATAGTTGGCCCGGCCCGAACGGAAGATCTGCCGATGCCCGGCATCATGGCCCAAGAAGCCCAGCTGCGTGGACACGACCGCGAAGTAGATCGCCACCAGCAGCTGCCACCAGGAGTTGCCGAGCCATACGAAGGCCGCCACGCCGACTGCGCACAACATGACCGCTTGGATGATCTGGCGGGTGTAGTAGCCAGGACGCCGATCGAGGAGACCGGCCCGTTTGATCTGGCGGGACAGCTCGGCATAACCGCTTCCGCGTCCCGTGACCGCCTCGGCGGTCTCGGTGGCGAGCTCGCCGGCAAGAGCAGTGCTTGACATCTGGACTCCAGTGGCACGTCGTGCGAAACCGATGTGTCACCGGGGTCCGGGGCGACAAGCTCTGCGGACGCGTATACCCCGTCCGGCCTCGAACCTAACAGACGCGACCCCAGGGCCGCGATGGCACGGGATGCAACGCGTACAGACACGAGGGCATTGAGTGGAGGGTGGCGGCAATGAGAGCATCGCGTATGGCTGCTCGTCGCCACCGCCGCACCAGCCGCATAGTCGGCGGCCTCGCGACGTTTCGCCGGCCAGCCACCTGGGCAGAAGAGGCTTGGCCGTGCACCGTGGTGGCAGCGCCACCGGTGATCGGTGCCCGGACCGACCACTGATATCGGAGTTACCGTCATGACGGCCACCACGACTCTCCGGCGCACCAACCGGGCGCCGAAATCAGCGGTCGTCGTCAACCCGGCGAAGATCCAGGACGTCGCGGCGCTGCGGGCAACGGTGGACGGGGCCCTCTCACGGGCCGGCTGGCCGGCACCGCAATGGTTCGAGACGACCCCCGACGATCCCGGCCGGGGCCAAGCCCGCGCGGCGATCGAGTCCGGCGCCGAGGTGGTCTTTGTCTGCGGTGGCGACGGCACGGTGATGTCGGCCGTCTCCGCCTTGGCCGGCACCGACGCGTCGCTGGCGATCCTGCCGGCCGGAACCGGCAATCTCCTCGCCGCGAACCTCGGGCTGTCCACCGACCTGGCCGCGGGCCTCGAGGTGGCGGTCGAAGGAGGGCTTCGCCGGCTCGACGTCGGCGTGGTCGACGGGCAGCACTTCGCGGTGATGGCCGGCATGGGCTTCGACGCACACATGCTGGACGCCACCTCCGAGCGGGCCAAGGCGCGCATCGGCTGGCCGGCATATGTGATCGGCGGCGCACGGCATCTCCTGGACCGCCCAATGCGGGTCACCGTCCGCATCGACGGCGGCGCATCGATGCGGCGAGCGGCTCGCACCGTGCTCATCGCCAACGTCGGGCGCCTCCAGGGAGGGGTACGGCTGCTGCTGAATGCGGCACCGGATGACGGTGTCCTCGACATTGCCATCCTCACGCCCCGCACCCTGCGAAACTGGCTGTCGCTCGCCTGGGCGGTCCTGCGGCGCAAGGAACGCGTGCCATCGATGGAAGTCTTCCGCGGCGCCAAGGTCGAGGTCATCAGCGACCGGCCCCAACCGCGTCAACTCGACGGCGACCCCATCGAGGCCGACCGGCAACTCCTCGCCGAGATCAGACCCGACGCTCTGTGGCTGTGCGTGCCGCAGCCCGCCGACGATCCCGATCTTGCGATTGACGCCGACGCCGCGGCTCACCGTGGCAGTCGGCTGGTCGACCGCGACTGAGCATCGCCTCGGTGCCACGCGCCGTGCGCTCGGCCTCGGTGCCGCCTGTGGCTGCATAAGATCGTGCGTGACGCACATCTCAACGCGCCATCTTGCCTATATACCCCCCTGGGGTATTATCGGCATGAGGAGGTGATCGGCATGGAGCGTCACACCGACCATCCGGCAGAGCCGGCAACGCCGATTGTTCACCACCACACCGCAACGCACGGTGGTCACCCGGGCGGCCATCACAGTGCTCACCAGGGGTCGCACCAGGGACATGACAAACACGCCGGCCACGACCCGGAGGCGTTTCGCCGCAAGCTCTGGCTCAGCCTGGCACTGACCCTGCCGGTCGTCGCGACCAGCAGCATGGTGATGGACTGGTTCGGCTACCGCCTCGATTTCCCGGGCATCGACTGGGTCGGCCCGGTCCTCGGCTCGGTGGTGTTCTTCTACGGCGGCTGGCCGTTCCTGGTGGGTGGCGTGCGTGAGGTGCGCGACCGCGCTCCCGGGATGATGCTGCTGATCTCCATGGCCATCACCGTCGCCTACGTCGCGTCACTGGCCACCGCCCTGGGCGCGTTCGACCTGGACTTCTGGTGGGAGCTGGCGGCCCTGGTCACGATCATGTTGCTTGGGCACTGGCAGGAGATGAAGGCCATCGGCCAGGCTCAAGGCGCGCTCGCCGCGCTGGCCGCGCTGCTGCCCGACGACGCCGAGCGGATCCGCACCGACGGTGCGGTCGAAACCGTGCCGGCCGGCGAACTCCAGGTCGACGACGTCGTTCTCGTGCGTCCCGGCGGCCGCGTCCCGGCGGACGGGCGCATCGTCGACGGCGCCGCCGAGCTCGACGAGTCCATGATCACCGGCGAGTCCAAGCCGGTACCGCGTGACGTCGGCGACCGCGTCGTCGCCGGTACGGTGGCCACCGACTCGGCCATCCGGGTTCGCATCGACGCCGTGGGCGAGGACACTGCCCTCGCCGGCATCCAGCGTCTGGTCGCCGAGGCCCAGGCATCCAGCAGCCGCGCGCAGGTGCTCGCCGACCGGTTCGCGGCCTGGCTGTTTTACATCGCGCTGTCGGCCGCCGTGGTGACGTTCGTGGCCTGGTGGGCGACCGGCAGCCTGGACAACGCCGTCGTGCGCACCGTCACCGTGCTGGTGATCGCCTGCCCGCACGCCCTCGGCCTGGCCATCCCCCTGGTGATCGCGATCTCCACCGCGATGTCCGCCAAGGCCGGCATCCTGGTGAAGGACCGGCTCGCACTGGAGCGGATGCGCACCGTCGATGCGGTGCTGTTCGACAAGACCGGCACCCTCACCAAGGGACAGCACACGGTGACCGGCGTCGCCGCCGCCGACGGCACTACCGAGGACGACGTGCTGTCCATCGGCGCCGGGGTGGAATCGGACAGCGAACACCCGCTCGCGCGGGCCATCGTCGCCGCCGCCGACACGCCGGCGAAGGCCACCGACTTCCGGTCGCTGACCGGCCGCGGCGTCCAGGCGACGATCGACGGCGTCCGTTACGCCGTCGGCGGACCGGCCCTGCTCCGGGAGCTTGAGGCGCGGGTGCCGGACAGCCTCACCGAGGTCGTCGGCCAGTGGTCGGAGCGCGGCGCCGCCGTGCTGCACCTGATCCGTCTTGACGAGCCACACGCGACGGTCGTCGGGGCGTTCGCCCTCGAGGACGAGGTCCGCCCAGAGGCCCGGGAAGCCATCGCCCAGCTGCGCCGTCAAGGTGTCCGGAAGATCGCGATGATCACCGGCGACGCGCGAGCCGTCGCCGACGCGGTCGCCGCCGATCTCGGCTTCCGACCGGGTGTCGACGAGGTGTTCGCAGAGGTCCTGCCGGCCGACAAGGACTCGATCGTGGCCGACCTGCAGGCTCGCGGTCACCGGGTCGCGATGGTCGGCGACGGGGTCAACGACGCGCCGGCGCTGGCCCGCGCCGACGTCGGTATCGCCATCGGGGCCGGCACGGACGTGGCCATCGAGTCCGCCGGGGTCGTCCTCGCCACGTCCGATCCCCGGGCGGTCACCGGGGTCATCCGGCTCTCCCGCGCCGCCTACCGCAAGATGCTGCAAAACCTCGGCTGGGCCGCCGGGTACAACGTCATCGCCATCCCCTTGGCCGCCGGCGTGCTGGCGTGGGCCGGGATCGCCCTCAGCCCGGCCGTCGGCGCCGTCCTGATGTCCGCGTCGACCATCGTGGTAGCCCTCAACGCGCAACTGCTGCGCCGGGTCGACCTCACCCCGGCCGGCTGATCGCAGCGCCGCGGTGTGGCCGGCTCGCGGGCTTCAGCCTCGTTTCATGAGCCGGCCGACCGCGGCCATCATCTCGGTCGCCATCTCCTCGGAACGCCCGTCGGCGGCGCCCTCCTGCATGCAGTGCCGGGCGTGCCCGTCGAGCAGACCGAGGGCCACCTTGTCCAGCGCCGCCTGGATGGCGGAGATCTGGGTGAGCACGTCGATGCAGTAGCGGTCCTCGTCAACCATGCGTTCGATGCCGCGCACCTGGCCTTCGATGCGGCGCAGCCGCGACTGCAGTTGATCCTTCGTCGCGGTGTATCCGCGGGTCGGCGCTGGTGTCGTCATACCGACCATGCTACACCCCCCGGGGGTATGATCACGTCGCGCGTGGTCGCCTTGATACCCCTGGGGGGTAGGTGTATGTTCACGTTGAACCACTGCTTCGTTCGAAGGGACCTGACATGCAGACCACGACGTACACCGTGACCGGCATGACCTGCAGCCACTGCGTCAACGCGGTCAGCACCGAGGTCGGCCAGATCCCGGGCGTCACGGGCGTTCAGGTGGACTTGGCCACCGGCAGCGTCACCGTGACCAGTGAGCAGGCCCTCGACGACAGCGCGGTGCGCGCGGCGGTCGACGAGGCTGGATACGAGCTGGCGGGCCGAGCATGAAGACGCCGATAAAGCTGGTCGCGTACGCATTGGGCCTCGTCGCCGTGTTCGGTGCGACGCTCGGAGCCGGCCACCTCGTCGGGCCGACCGCGGTCGCTCCCCCGGCGCACAACGACGCCCACGGCTCCGCGATGACGGATGGCCACGGCGACAGCCACGCGGATGGTGCGGTGCCGGAGCTGCCGGGTGGTTTGCAGGTCGCCCAGGACGGCTACCGGCTCGTCCCGGTCACCAACACCCTGTCGACCAGGACGCCGGAGCCGTTCACGTTCCGGGTGCTGGGGCCCGACGGTGCGCCGGTGACGCAGTACACAGAAAGCCATGACAAGGATCTCCACCTGATCGTGGTCCGGCGCGACTTGTCCGACTTCCAGCACGTGCACCCGACCCGGCGGACCGACGGCACCTGGTCGGTGCCGCTCGCCGTCGCCGCACCCGGCCAGTACCGCGTCTTCGCCGACTTCCGGCCCGCCGCCCGCGACAAGGGACTCACCCTCGGGATTGACGTGCCGGCGCCGGGCGACTACCAGCCACGGGCGCTGCCGGCACCGAACCGCACCGCCGACGTCGACGGCTACACCGTCACCCTGGCCGGGGAGCTCACCCCGGGCAGCTCGTCGAAGCTGACCCTGACGGTCGGCCACGGCGGGGCGCCGGTCACCGACCTCCAGCCGTACCTGGGGGCCTATGGGCACCTGGTCGCGCTGCGGGACGGCGACCTGGCCTACCTGCACGTGCATCCCGACGGTATGCCGGGTGACGGCCGCACCGCCGCCGGCCCCGACATCGTGTTCCATGCGGAAGTCCCGTCGGCCGGGGCCTACCGGCTCTACCTGGACTTCCAGCACGGCGGGACCGTCCGGACGGCGGAGTTCACGCTCATCGCCGGTCATACTCAGGGTTAGAGGAGGACCGCAGACATGCTGCCCACGGCCGCGAACCAGATCGAGCTGGCGATCGGCGGGATGACCTGCGCCTCGTGCGCGGCCCGGATCGAAAAGAAGCTCAACCGCATGGACGGGGTCACCGCCACGGTCAACTACGCCACCGAGAAGGCCACCGTGACCGTCCGGGGCGACGTCACCGCCGACGACCTGATCGCCACCGTCTTGAAGACCGGCTACACCGCCACGCGGCCGGTGCCGCCGCAGCAGGAGCAGCCCGACGAGCCCGCTGACGAGCTGCGCTCGCTGCGGACCCGGCTGTGGGTCTCCGTGGTGCTCAGCGTCCCGGTCGTCCTGCTCGCCATGGTGCCGGCGCTGCAGTTCGACTTCTGGCAATGGCTGTCGCTCACGCTGGCGGCGCCCGTGGTCGTCTACGGCGGGCTGCCGTTCCACAGGGCGGCCTGGACCAATCTGCGGCACGGCACCGCCACCATGGACACGCTCATCTCGATGGGCACCCTGGCGGCATTTGGCTGGTCGCTCTACGCCCTTTTCATTGGTACCGCGGGCACGCCCGGCATGACCCACCCGTTCAGCATCGACATCGCCCGCACCGACGGCGCCTCGGCCATCTACCTCGAAGCCGCCGCCGGCGTCACCACGTTCATCCTGGCCGGCCGGTACTTCGAGGCCCGCGCCAAGCGCCGGGCCGGCGCCGCGCTGCAGGCGCTGCTCGAGCTGGGCGCCAAGGACGTGGCGGTGCTCCGCGACGGCCGTGAGGTCCGGGTGCCGGTGGCCCAGCTCGTCGTGGACGACCGCTTCGTCGTACGCCCCGGCGAGAAGGTCGCCACCGACGGCGTCGTCGAGGACGGCTCCTCGGCGGTCGACGCCTCGATGCTCACCGGCGAGTCCGTCCCCGTCGAGGTCGGACCCGGCGACAACGTGGTCGGGGCAACCGTCAACGCGGGCGGGCGCCTCGTCGTGCGCGCGACCCGGATCGGCGCGGACACCCAGCTGGCCCAGATGGCCAAGCTCGTCGAACAGGCCCAGACCGGTAAGGCGCCCGTGCAACGCCTCGCCGACCGGATCTCCGGCGTGTTCGTACCCATCGTCATCGCCCTGGCCATCGGCACTCTCGGCGGGTGGGTCGGCGCCGGCGCCGGCTGGACCGCCGCGTTCACCGCCGCCGTCGCGGTGCTCATCATCGCCTGCCCGTGCGCCCTCGGCCTGGCCACCCCGACCGCGCTGCTCGTCGGCACCGGCCGCGGCGCCCAGCTCGGCATCCTGATCAAGGGGCCCGAGGTCCTCGAGTCCACCCGGCGCGTCGACACCGTCGTCCTCGACAAGACCGGCACCGTCACCACCGGCCGGATGACGCTCGTGGACACCGTGCCCGCCGCCGGTCAGGATCCCGCCGAACTGCTGCGGCTCGCCGCGGCCGTCGAAGCCCCGTCCGAACACCCGATCGCGCAGGCCATCGCCCGCGCCCAGGCCGGCGCGCGGCCGGTCGTCACCGGGTTCGCCAACATCGAAGGACTCGGCGTGCGCGGTACGGCCGACGGCCGCGACATCGTGGTCGGCCGCGTGCAACTGCTGCGTCAACAAGGCCTCGACGTGCCCGCCGAGGTCGAGCAGGCCGTCACGGCCGCGCAGGCCGCTGGGCAGACCGCGATCGTCGCCGGCTGGGATGGCGCCGCCCGCGGCGTGCTCGCCGTCGCCGACGTGGTCAAACCGACCAGCCGCCAAGCCGTCGACGAACTGCGCCGACTCGGCCTGACTCCGGTGCTGCTCACCGGCGACAACGCGACCGTCGCCCGCGCCGTGGCGGCCGAGGTGGGCATCGAGGAGGTCATCGCCGAGGTGCTGCCGGCCGATAAGGTCGACGCGGTCAAGCGGCTGCAGGCCGACGGCAAGGTCGTCGCGATGGTCGGCGACGGCGTCAACGACGCCGCCGCGCTCGCCCAGGCCGACCTCGGCCTCGCCATGGGCACCGGCACCGACGTCGCCATCGAAGCTTCCGACCTGACCCTGGTCCGGGGCGACCTGATGGCCGCCGTCGACGCGATCCGCCTGTCACGGCGCACCCTGCGCATCATCAAGAGCAACCTGTTCTGGGCGTTCGCCTACAACGTCGCCGCGCTACCACTCGCGGCCGCCGGGCTGCTCAACCCGATGATCGCCGGCGCGGCCATGGCCTTCTCCTCGGTGTTCGTCGTCGCCAACAGCCTCCGTCTGCGGCGGTTCACCACGATCCAGTAGCCACCGCAAGGCCGCCGGCGGGGCAGCTCGGCGGGCACTCCACCGGCGGCGGTGACGGAGAGTCACCGCCTGACAGTACCGGTTGTGAATGCGGCACGATCGGAGCACGATGAGCAAACGCCCCCTGGGAGGCCGTCGTGTCCGTGCCCGAATCCGTCGGCAGCCAGACGACGCTGCCGATCGTCACCCTTTTCGAGTCGTATGGCTCCGGCGCCGAGGAGATCGGTCCGAGGGTCGCCGAGGCTCTCGGAGTCACCTACCACGCCCAGGCGTTCAGCTCCGACCAGTTGGAGCAGGCGCCCGAGAAGCGCCACGACGAGGGCCTGTTGTCCCGGGTCTTCGCCGCGATGGGCGGTTCCTACGCCGCCCTGGACGGGCCGGCCGTGGCGATGGCTCAGCGCGACGATCACGAGCTCGTCCTGCAGAACACCCGGTGGGTGATTGAGGCAGCGCGCTCGGGTGCGGTGATCGTTGGCCGCAACGGCGCGATGATCCTCGCGAACTGGCCCGGGGCACTCCACGTGCGCCTTGACGGTCCACTGCCGCAGCGGATTGAGCGGGCCGCGCGCGCCGGTGGCATCGGCCTCGACCGGGCGGCCAAGCGGCAGCGCCGCGAGGACGAGCTGCGCGCCGACATGTCCATCTCGCTCTACGGCTGGGATCCGCGCGAGCCCACCCGGTATGACATGGTCCTGAACACCGGCACGCTGGACGTGCCGACCAGCGTGGACATCATCGTCCACGCCGCTCGGGTCAGCGCCGGCCGGGCGGCACGCACACCCTGACCGGAGACCTCACGGTCGGCTACGGCTGCCAAGCCCCGGAGGAACCAGCGATGACAACCACCACCGCTCAGTCCCAGACCGCGTCCGCGGCGTCCGGCCGGCTGCGCCAGCCGCAGCTCATCGGCTACGCCGCCGGAGATGCCGCGAACAACCTGGCGTTCTCCATGACATCAATGTTCCTGCTGCTGTACTACACGGATGTCGTCGGCATCACCGCCGCTGCAGCCGGAACCCTGTTCCTCGTGGTGCGCGCCTGGGACGCGTTCGCGGACATCTTCGCCGGCCGGGTCGTGGACCGGACCATGACCCGATGGGGCAAGTTCCGGCCGTTCTTCCTGTTCGCCTCCCTGCCACTGCTCCTGCTCAGCGTGGCGACGTTCTCCGTGCCGGGCGGCCTGTCGCACACCGGCAAGCTCGTCTACGCCTACCTCACGTATGCGGCCCTCGGGCTCATGTACAGCCTGGTGAACATCCCGTACGGCTCGCTGGCCTCGGCCATGACTCAGGTGCCGCAGGAACGGGCGAAGCTGGCAAGCTTCCGCCTGGTCGGGACCGCGGTGACGATCATCATGCTCGCGTTCGTCGTCGCACCGCAGATCAAGAGCTCGACCAACCTGCAACGGTCGTTGACCATCACGACGTCGGTGTTCGTCGTCGTCGGCTACGCCCTCTATCTGGTGGTGTTCGCGACCGCTCGGGAAAACGTCGTCCGCGACGTCGCGCATGTGAGCCTGAAGCAGAGCCTTGCCACGCTGAGGCACAACCGGCCGCTGGCGATGCTCTGCCTGAGCGCGCTGGCCTTCCTCACCGCCATGTTCACCCTGCAGACGGTGCAGGCGTACTACGCCCGTGACGTGCTGGGCAACGCCAACTACTTCATCCTGCTGACCCTGGTCAGCACGGGAGCGATGTTCGTCGTCGCGCCGTTCATGCCCAAGATCGTCCGGACGATGGGCAAGAGGAAAGGCTATATCGCCGCCGGCGCGCTCGCGATCGTCGCCGGGATCGGCATTTCCTGGTCGCCGCCGTCCGTGCCGGCGATACCGGTCGTGTTCTTCGCGCTCATGGGGGTGGCCCTCGCCGCGGTCAACATCCTGATGTTCGCGCTGGAGGCGGACACTGTCGAGTACGGCGAGTGGAAGACCGGCGTGCGGACCGAAGGCATCACGTATGCGCTGTTCTCCTTCACGCGCAAGCTGGGCCAGGCGGTCGGTGGCGCGGCGGCCGCCTACGCCATCGGCCTCGGTGGTTACGTCGCCCATGCGCGGACCCAGACCGAGGGCGCCCTCCATACGATCCGCTACACGGCCGGCTTCGTGCCGGCCGCCTTCATCCTGATCGCCATCGTGATCATGTACTTCTATCCGCTGACCGAGGCCCGGTTCACGCAGATGGTCGCGGAGACGGCCGAGCGGCGCGCCGCCCGGGCCGCCGCCCAGTCCGAGCATCCGGCCGGGCCATGATCGTGCCGGCGGGTTCGAGCCAGTCACCGCGATGCCGGACGGATCCTGCGAGTTGCCGCATACCGTCATGACCTCCGTCCAGCCGCATCCGACCCTATGCTGGTTGGCGCTGCGGAGGCGAACGGCAGCTGACCGGAGGTGGCCAACGTGTGCGGCTCGGTGTCGGCCATCGGGTTGGAGCAGCAAGAGCGGCAGTCGTGGCCATATTTGCGGGAGCGGCTGCGCCAGCCGGGGTATTTGATGGCGCTGATGCGAGGCGTCCTGGGCGATACGGAGGTTGCCGTCGTGACGGCCGTGACCCCTCGGGGCGCGGTCACGCCGCTGGCGATCCTGACTACCTCGGAGGAGATCGCGCAGGAGCTCGTGCTGAGCGCGGACAGGCGCGCTCAAGACGGGGTGCGCCGCGCCAAGATCGGCGACGATGACGTCGACGTTGTGGTCGATGAATCCGACGGTTCACGGCCGTTGGCCATTCTCGTCACCCCATGGATCGAGCAGCATCTCCTGGTGTTCGCGCGCACGCTGTGGCGGGGGCGCTGAAGGGCGGGTGTCGGCCACCCGTTCACAGGCATCTCGCGCCATCTTCCTGGGCTTCGGCGTTGAGCCCGAAGACCACAACGCTGCGTGCCGCCCGGGCAGCCGCCGAGGCCGACCGCGCCGCCGCAGGCAACGCCGAGCACGAGCGCCAGACCGGCCAGCAGGACCAGTGCGCTGTGCAGGGGCCGGCGCGGGGCCACCCCGCATCCACGCACCAGTTCGACGGTGCCGTCGTCCTCCGCAGCGCGGGTCACGGCGACCGCGACGAGCACCGCCATGACGGCCGTCAGGACGGTGAGGATAGCCCCGAGCTCCCACGCGAACATCTGGGCGGCCGTACCCGGATCGGGCAGGCGCCCGTACAACAGTGTGGTCGCCCGGTTGTCCTGGGCCAGTGCAACGGCTGTCCGGCGTTGCTGCTGCGTTGCATAGGTGTTCTGGTACGACGAAACCGTGCCGCCGCACAATCCGGCCAAGACGAGCAGCCACACGCCGAGCATGGCCCGGTGGCGGCGGATCAGCAGACGGACGAGGATCATCGCGCAGCCGCCACGTAATGGCGCCGGAACAGGTCCTCCAGCTTGGCCGGAGTGCAGGTGATGTCGTCGGCGTCGGCCTCGGCCAAGACGCCGAGCACGGCCGGCACGAGCGTCCGAGGAGCGCTCAGACGCACGCTGTCCGCCTCGATCTCGACGGCGACGCCGAGGCCGCGCAGGCGCTCGCTCACGAGCGCCGCCTGACCGCTGATGGGCCGCGCAGTGATCGTGGACGAGGCCAGATGGCGCATGTCCGCCAAGCGCCCAGCCTCCACCAGCCGGCCGTCCTTGATGATGGTGACCGCTTCGCAGACCGCCTCGACTTCGCCGAGAACGTGGCTGGACAGCAGCACGGTACGCCCGGCTGCCGCCGCGTCCCGGACGCAACGCTGGAACAGGTCCTCCATCAGCGGGTCGAGACCGGAGGTCGGCTCGTCGAGCACGAGCAAGTCGGTGGGCGCCGAGAACGCGGCGACCAGGGCAACTTTCTGCCGGTTGCCCTTGGAGTACGTCCGTACACGTCGCCTGGTATCGAGAGCGAATTCGTCCACCAGCCGTTGCTCGGCCGCGATGTTCCGGGCGCCACGCAGGCCGGCGAGGGCGTCGAGGACCTCCTGCCCGCTCAGGTTCGGCCACAGGGTGACCTCGCCCGGCACGTACGAAATCCGTTTCGTCACCGAGACACCGCGCCTGGCTGGGTCCCGGCCGAGGACGCGTACGCGGCCGGCGCTCGCCCGGTACAGTCCCAGCAGCACACGGATGGTGGTCGACTTGCCGGCGCCGTTGGGGCCCAGGAAGCCATGCACCGAACCGGGGACGACGCTCAGATCGAACGCGTCCACCGCGGTGAACCTGCCGAACCGACTTGGCTGGGCAGCTTGGCGAGCTGGTCGTCGAGGGACGTGACGGAGGCGCGGAGATCGGCCAGGACAGACTCCTGGCGGGTATCGTCCGTGCCGGGGCGGCGGCCGCCCGCACCCTCGATCATGGCCGCGATGCCGGCCAGCGAGATGCCCGCTTCGGCCAGCCACCGCACCCGCACCAGGCGGGCCAGATGCGTCAGGTCATAGTCCCGGGCGCCGTCTCGACTCGCCGGAACCGGCAAGAGTCCGACCTCGTGGTAGTACCGGATGGTGCGCACGGTCGAACCGGTCAGGGCCGCCAATTCCTTGATCCGCACGTGACAAGTCTTGACTGTGACGTAACGTCACAGTCAAGTACCGCCTCCATATCCGGCGTCATCCGGGACCTTGGACCCGGCGTGGCGGTCCGTCTGGCCGTGGAAGCGCACGACCCGGAAAAGCCACGCTTTCGGTATGCCGGAATCTGATTGGTACGACGCCTTGCGGCAATGCCTCATCGCCGCCGCCGCCGCGCCGTCGATACACAACACCCAACCATGGCTGTTCCGACCCCGAGGCGACGTCGTCGACGTGCTGGCGGACCGGCGCCGGCAGCTGCCCGTCCTGGACCCCGACGGGCGCGAGATGTTCGTCAGCGTCGGAGCGGCCGTGTTCAACTTGCGAGTCGCGCTCCACGCGCACGGACGCGCAAGTCAGGTACGGTTCATGCCCGATCCCGGCGAGCCGGACCTGGCCGCACGCGTCACGCTCGCCGAAGCGGTCGCCCCGGCGGCAGGGGCGCTGGCCCTGGCCGAGGCCATCCCCCGCCGGCACACCAACCGGCGGCCGTTCATCGACCGGCCGGTGCCCCACGGCATCATGGAAGAGCTCACCGCTGCCGCCCGGATGGAGGGGGCTGTCCTGCTGGAGGTGGACCGCCCGCTGCGCGACGGCGTGCTCAGCCTCACCCGCACCGCCGAGAACCGGATGCGCACCGATCCCCGATACCGGGCCGAGCTGGCCGCCTGGACCACCCCCGGCGGCGTCGGCCGCCGCGACGGCGTGCCCCGCCAGGCGTTCGGGCCGCGGGACACCGACGGCGCGCTCCCGCTGCGAGACTTCGCCCTCGGACTGGGCGCACCGACCGCCACCGTGGCGTTCGAGCCGGAACCGACGCTGATCCTGCTGTACACGACCGGCGACAACCCGACGAACTGGCTACAGGCCGGCTCCGCGTTGCAACGAGTCCTGCTGACCGCAACCCAGCGTGGGCTTGCCGCAACCCCGCTGAGTCAGCTGTTGGAAGTGCCCAAGCTGCGGACCCTCCTCGCCGACTACGTCAACCACCAGGTCATCCAGACCGTGTTGCGCATCGGGTACCCGACGACGCCGGCGCCGCCAACTCCTCGCCGCCCATTGCCCGAGATCGTGATCGCCGAAGGCGAACGCCCTGATCAGGGAGTGTGATGATGCTCAGTGTCGAGAGTGGTTCACTCTCTAGCCAGGACCTGTTGCTTGAGGCGGCGT
>Ga0070683_100001659_pt1 | contig 17249 bp, 19 predicted proteins | sample KBSC713LmetaG_FD_64662 | JGI IMG/M metagenome (GOLD analysis project Ga0070683, IMG submission 64662) | Corn rhizosphere microbial communities from Kellogg Biological Station, Michigan, USA - KBS C7.1-3L metaG | ecosystem: Host-associated > Plants > Roots > Rhizosphere ... | reverse complement strand
GCGAAGAAGGCGTATCAGATGGGGCTCGTCGACGAGATCGTCCATCCCGCCATTCTCCGCGACGTCGCGCTCGACCGCGCGCGCAAGCTGGCCGACGGCTCACTCGAGCCGCGCCGCTCGCCCAAGGGACGCGGCGCGACCGGCATGCTGCTCGAGGACAACCCCGTCGGGCGATCGATCGTGTTCCGGAAGGCGCGCGAAGGGGTGATGGCGAAGACGCACGGCCACTACCCCGCGCCCCTCGCTGCCCTCGACGCCGTGAAGGCGGGCTACGATGGCGGAGTGGAGCTCGGGTACCGGCTGGAGTCGCGCTCCTTCGGCGAGCTCGCGACGAACGACGTCACCAGGGAGCTGATCTTCCTCTTCTTCGCCACCAACGCGCTCAAGAAAGACCCCGGAATCCACGGCACCGCACCGGAGCCCCGTCCCATCGAGACCCTCGGCGTGCTCGGCGCCGGGTTCATGGGTGCCGGGATCGCCTCCATCGCCGTGCAGCAGGGGACGCCGGTGCGCCTCAAGGACACCGACCTCGCCCGCGTCGGCAAGGGCATCGCCGCGGTGAGCGAGGTGCTTCGCGAGCGGCTGAAGAAGAAGCAGATCACCCGGCTCCAGTACGAGGATCAGCTCCTGCTCGCTGGCGGTACGGTCGAGTACACCGGCTTCGGTCGCGCCAACCTCGTCATCGAAGCGGTGTTCGAGGATCTCGCGCTGAAGCAGCGTGTCCTCCGCGAGGTCGAGCCGCTCCTGCACGACGACGCGATCTATGCGTCGAACACGAGCACGATCCCGATCTCGCAGATCGCCGAGGCCGCGATGCGCCCCAATCGCGTGCTCGGCATGCACTTCTTCTCGCCGGTCCACAAGATGCCGCTGCTCGAGGTCATCGCGACCGGTGAGACGGACGACGACGCGATCGTTACCGTCGTTGCGTACGGCAAGCAGTTGGGCAAGACGGTGATCGTCGTCAACGATGCGCCCGGCTTCTACACGACGCGCATCCTCTCGGCGTACATGAACGAGGCGGGGCGTCTGCTCGACGAGGGGGCCAGCATCGACGCGCTCGATGCCGCGCTCACCGCGTTCGGATTTCCCGTCGGCCCGATCACCCTGCTCGACGAGGTCGGCATCGACGTCGGCGGCAAGGTGGGACAGGTGTTGCACGAAGCCTTTGGGGCCCGCATGGCGCCGAGCGACTCGCTCCGGCGCGTCGTCGCATCGGGCCGCACGGGTCGGAAGGGGCGGAAGGGGTTCTATCTCTACGACGAGCAGGGAAAAAAGGGCGTCGTGGATCCGTCTGTATATGAGGTGCTGCCGGGCGGGGCGCAGCGGCACGAGATACCCGCCGGCGACATGCAGACGCGGTGTGTGCTCGCGATGGTGAACGAGGCCGCGCTCTGCTACGACGAGCGTGTGCTGCGCTCGACGGTGGACGGAGACGTGGGCGCGGTGTTCGGGATCGGGTTCCCCGCCTTTCGTGGCGGCCCGTTCCGCTACGTCGATGCCCAGGGAGCGGCGCGCATCGTGGACGACCTCGAGCTGCTAAACGAACGTTTTCCGGGGCGGTTTGCCCCGGCCGAGGTGCTCGAGCGGAACGCGCGGCGGCAGGAGCGCTTCTATCCGACGCGAGGAGATCCGTTCGCTTAGCCTTTGGGCCTTGTGACTAATGGCCGCAATGCTCGCGTAGGCGTATCGTTCGGCTGCAAACACACGTCCTCGACTGTGACGGTAGGTGTAAATGCAAGGTCCAACCGGTATGGATAGCTCGGATGCGGCGCTCGTAGCTCGAGTGTTGCACGGCGAGGTGAACGCGTACAGCGCGCTCGTCTCGCGGTACCGGGACAAGTACGCGCGATATGCCGTTCACATGTTGGGCAACCGGGAAGATGCGGAAGAGGCGCTGCAGGATGCCTTCACTCGCGCTTACCGATCCCTCGCGCGCTGCGAAGACCCCGAGCGATTCGGCGCCTGGCTGTTCCGCATTCTCGTCAACCGCTGTCGTACGAGTGGGGCACGACGTGTGCGGAGGGGGCAGACGTTCGTGCACGATGAGACCGCGCTGCTCAACGCGTCGGAGGAGCATCCGGCGGAGCAGACGATGTGGCGGGAGGAAATCGAGCGAGCCCTTGGCGAGCTCAGCGCAGACCAACGGGAAGCGTTCCTCCTGAAGTATGTCGAAGAGCTGGGGTACGACGAGATGGCGGAGATAACGGGAGTCGGAGTCTCAGCGTTAAAGATGCGGGTCATGCGCGCCTGTGACCGGCTGCGCGTCCTGCTGCGGGAGGTTCACAGTGCCTGATTGGGGCCGTAATACACTCGAGCTCATGGTTCAGGAGCTCCAGCGCCCGGTTCGTGTCGACGATTCGTTCGATCGGCGCGTCATGGTTCGTGTCCGGCGCATCTACGCCGAACGCCGGCATCGCGGCATCGTCGGTTGGCTCGCCGCCGCGGCCAACGTCACGCGGCGGCCCGCCTGGGCCGCCGCGCTCGCTGCTGGTGTGGTCGCCGTCGTCTCCCTCTCGGTGCTGAAGAAGAGCCCGAGCACGGTGCCGGCCAATGGCCAGGCGATCCCCGTCCAGTTCGTCCTCGTGGCCCCGGATGCGCACAGCGTCGCCGTCGTCGGCGACTTCAACAACTGGGGACTTAACGACACGGCGCTCGTCGCGGAAAACCATGACGGCGTCTGGAGTGTCTCAGCTCCTGTACACACCGGCGTCCACCGCTATGCCTTCCTCGTGAACGGCAAGCAGTGGGTTGCCGACCCGACGGCGCCTCGCGCCGCCGATGATGACTTCGGTCAGCCCAGCAGCGCGCTCGTGGTGGAGGCCTCGACTCAGTGAGAATGCGTACGGCCCGCAGTCTTCTCGCGGTACTTCTCGTCGGCTCCGCATTCCGGAGCACCGAGGCGCAGGATCCGCGTCTCAGCAATCGGCTCGATGCACCAACCCGCAAGGCACTCTCCGCGATCGTCGACTCGGCGCGCGCGCAGGGTATTCCGGTCGAACCCCTGATGGAGAAGGTCTACCAGGGGCTCGCCATGGGCGCCGACGGCTCCAGGATCGTCGTCGCCGTGCGGTCGCTGACCTTCGAGATGGGGAACGCGCACCGCGTCCTCGGCGCCGTCGCCACGACGGACGAGCTCAAGGCGGCAGCGTCGGCCGTGCACGCCGGCGTCCCCGCCGTCGAGCTGGGGAAGATGAAGAAGCAGTCCGGTCTGCGGCGCTCCCTCACGCTTCCCTTCACGGTGCTGGCGGACATCGTCTCCCGTGGCGTGCCCGTGGCCGCGGCGACCAACGCCATCAAGTCGCTCGTGGGCGCTGGGGCGAAGGACAAGGACATCAGCGATTTCCAGCGGAATGTGAGCGTGGACATCGAGAAGGGCGCGCAGCCGGCGGCGGCTGCCGAGACTCGCGCCAAGGGCGCGGTCGTCCCGCCTCCCAAGGCAGAAAACCGCGAGCACGAGTAGGGCTCGCATCGTCATGGTCAGAAACGGGCCGGCCCTGCGCCGGCCCGTTCCTCGTTCAGGATGCGCCGCGTTGCTTCACACCCATGCCACGGCGATTAGCTTCCTAGCTCCTCCGGCTCCGGCCGACGCCGTCGTATCGAGGAAAAATGCTTCGCGACACGCTCCTGTATCTCTCGAACCAGCCGCGCGTTTTCAACTACGTCCGTCACAGCCGCCTGGCGAAGCATTTCGCAAAACGCTTCGTCCCCGGTGAGACGCTCGACGAGGCCCTCGAGGTCGTCCGCACCCTCAACGCGCGCGGCATCACGGCCTCGCTCGACCTGCTCGGTGAGAGCGTGACGAACGAGCGTGAGGCCCGGGCGGCTCGTGACGAGTACCTCCAGATCCTCGATCGGATCCACCAGTCCCGCCTCGACGCGAACGTGTCGGTCAAGCTCACCGCCATGGGCCTCGACATCGATCATGAGCTCTGCGTCGTCGTGATGCAGGACATCCTCGCCCGGGCCCAGCAGTACGAGTCGTTCGTCCGCATCGACATGGAGGCGAGCGCGTACACCGATATCACCCTCAAGCTGTTCGAGGAGCGGTTCTTCCCGACCTACAAGGCGAACGTCGGCGTCGTGCTGCAGAGCTACCTCTATCGCACCTTCGCCGACGTGGAGCACATGAACGCCCTCCGCGCCCGCGTGCGCATCTGCAAGGGCGCGTACAAGGAGCCCCCCGCCGTCGCCTATCCGGAGAAGAAGGACGTCGACGCGAACTACGTGAAGTGCATGCGCGAGCTCATGCTCCGTGGGAACTACCCGGGGATCGCCACGCACGACCCGGCGATGATCAACGAAGCGAAGCGCTGGGCGAAGGAGCAGAGGATCGAGAAGGACCGGTTCGAGTTCCAGATGCTGTACGGCGTCCGCCGCGACCTGCAGCAGTCGCTCGTCCGGGAAGGCTATCGAATGCGCGTCTACGTGCCCTTCGGCACGCAGTGGTATCCATACCTCATGCGCCGCCTGGCCGAGCGCCCCGCGAACGTCGCCTTCATCACGGGCAACGTCATCCGCGAAGCGTTCAGTCGACGTTGATCCTGGCCGCCGCGCCCCCTTTTCCTTTCCGCATGCCCGGGCAGCACCTCCCCGCTGATCACGGCCGCGGCGATGCCAACACCATCGGCGGCTACGCTGCCGTGCACGGCCGGCCGGCCGCGTTCGAGGGGACGGACGGCCTCTCCTACAGCGTCGAGATCGTGACGTCGCCCACCGGCGACCCCGAGCGGCCGTGGGGCGCGTACCTGCTCTTCGTGCGCTGGTCCCGCATCGGCGCTTCCTCGCCGAGCGGACACCTCGAGACGGACTACCTGGCCGAGGCCGACACGGAAGAGGACGCCCGCGCGATCGTCGGCGCCCTTTCCCTTGCCGAGGTGCGCGCGGCACTGCACGCCGCGATCGCCGAACAGGCGGGGAGCACCCCGACGCGCCGCTGGTGGGACGCGATGCGCGAAGAGGACGGGGACGACCTGCCCGGCGCCGCCGAATGACGGAGCCGCGCGACGACGCCTCGTCCGTGCCCGACGTCGAAGGCATCGTCCTGAGCGGAACAGGGGGCGTCTGGCGCGTGCGCCGCCCCGATGGCGCCGTGGTCGAAGCATCGCTGCGTGGTCGCGTCAAGAAATCGAATGCCGGGCGCCGCGCCGACGGATCGCTGCGGCGCGATACCGTCGCGTCGGCCGCGGAGACGCTCAAGCTCGCCATCGGCGACCGCGTCGTGCTGGAGCAGGATGAGGCGAGCGGCGCATGGGCGATCGCCGAGATCCTGCCACGCCGCTCGCGTCTTGCGCGTCGCGCGCCCGGCGGAGGGCAGGGGGAGCGCATCGTCGCGGCCAACGTCGATCAGGTCGTCGTCGTCTTCGCCGCGGCGAACCCCGAGCCGCATCCGCGGATGCTCGACCGCTTCCTCGTCATCGCCGAGGCGAACGAGCTCGCCGCGCGCATCGTGATCAACAAGGTCGAGCTCACCGGCGGCGTCGAGGCCACGCGCGCGCGCTGGATCGATTACGAGCGCGCCGGATATCCGGTGCACTACACGAGCGTCAAGCGGCACGAAGGTATCGAGACCCTCCACGACGCGCTCGCCGGCGTGGTGAGCGTTCTCACCGGGCCGTCGGGTGTCGGCAAGTCGTCGCTCATCAACGCCATGTTCCCCGGCCTCGACCTGCGTGTCGGCGAGATCAGCGAGTCGGTGAACAAGGGACGGCACACGACCGTCGGCGGCTACCTCCATCCCCTGCCCGGCCCCGAAGGCGGCTACGTGGCCGACACGCCTGGCCTCCGCGAGGTCGGCATGTGGGCCCTCTCGCCCACCGCGCTCGACGAATGCTTCCCCGAGCTGCGCCCGTTCCTCCACAAGTGCCGCTTCGCCGACTGCCGCCACGAAGTCGAACCCGACTGCGCCGTTCGCGACGCCGTCGCGCGCGGCGAGGTGAGCGCCGCGAGATACGAGAGCTTTCTCAAGCTGAGGCAGGAGCTGGAGGGGCGGTAACGCGGGAATGGGGGAATGAGGGACTGCGAAACGGCCTCGGGAGGCTTTGGCTTCCCGAGGCCGTTCGTCATCCCGTATCCCCGTATCTCCGTATCCCCGCGCTACCAGCTGCCGCGCTCTCCCGCCACATCGATCACCTTGACGATCCGGTCCGCTGCGTGGCGCCAGTTGGTCTGCACGGCCACTTGCGCTTCGTCGGCGTTGCCCGCTTCGATCGCGTCGATGATCGCGTCGTGCTCCGCCACCGAAGGCCGGATGTCGCCGGTGAGCAGGCTGATGTACATGCGGATGTAGCGCTCCGCCTGCGGCTTCACGCTGTCGTGCAGCGAGAGGAGCCGCGGCCCGGAGCTCGCCTCGACGATCTTGCGGTGCAACCGCTCGTCCGCTTCGTACATCGCGCTGTGGTCGAGCGGCACCTCGCGCGCGAGACGATGGAACTCGACGTTGAGCGTGCGCAGCTCCTTCCCCAACGCGCGCCGATCGGCGACCGACAGTCCCGCTGCCCACCGTGCGCCGAGCCCTTCGAGCTCGCCGACGATGTTGAGCAGCTCGTGCACGTCGCTGCGCGTGAGCGGCGCGACGGTCAGCCGTGCCTGCTGCGCGCCCGGTGCACCGACGACGAACCCTTCCTGCTGGAGTCGCTGCAGCGCCTCGCGCACCGGCGTGCGACTCACGCCGAGGCGGCTCGCGACCTCCGTCTCGACGACGCGGCTTCCCGGCGCGAGCTGGCCGCCCACGATGAGATCACGCAATCGCAGATAGACCTGCTCCGGTCGCGAGCCGTGCGGGGCGTCGGCGGCGGTGGCGTCTTCGGCGCCGCGCGCTCCGCGCGGGAGTCGCGTCGTAGTGGCAGACCGACCGGTGGGTGAGGATCGGCGGACGGGCATGGTGGGGGCGGGGTAGGCAGGTCCGGAGGAATATATACGAATCTGGATGCATCGCCGCTGTGAGGTGTGCAAGGCGACCGGAGGCCGGCGTCTCCCCGGCATCCTCCAACCGCAGGTCACCATGCCCGCACATCGTAAACATCTGCATCCGCTCCTGCTCTCGCTCGCGCTCGGCGCCACGGTCGTCGTGCATTCCCCCGCCGAAGCGAGGCGGCTCGAGTCCACGGTGATCGTCGGACGCGTCACCTCGCACGGGCAGCCGGTCGTCGGCACGGCGATCACCGTCGCGGGGCGCGCCGCCCGCGCCGTGAGCGCGGTCGACGGCCGCTACGCCATCACCGTGGCACGCTCGGGCGAGTCGGAGCGCATCACCCTCCTCGCACGTCGCAGCGGCTACGAGCCCTGGCAGAGCGCCGCGACGCTCCGCGGCGACACGATCCGCGTCGACGTCCACCTCGTCGCATCGACCCTCGTCGCGGACTCCGTCCAGCCGGGGCTCGCTCGCAAGGACCTACCCGCCAACCCGGCGCCCACCGCGCAGCGGCTCCGCGATGCGCGCGCCAAGTCCATCACGGGTGCCGTGGCCGCCGTGGTGCCCGGGATGGCTGGCAGTGCCCGGCGCGAATACGCGTACACGGAGGAGCTCGACCGCGGCATCCGCCGTCCCCGCGAGCCCGGCAACACCGAGGCGTACGACCGCATCGACGAGAATCCCTTCCGCTCATCGGCCGTCGCGCCACTCTCCACCTTCTCCGTCGACGTCGACCGCGCGTCCTACGCCAACGTTCGACGGTTCCTCGATCACGGCTCGCTGCCTCCGAAGGATGCCGTGCGTATCGAGGAGCTCGTGAACTACTTCCCGTACACGGACGCCGAGCCTGCCCGCGGCGACGTGCCGTTGCGCATCACCACCGAGGTCGCCGCTGCGCCATGGAACGCGTCGCACGATCTCGTGCGCATCGCGCTCCGCGCGCGCGACGTCGACATGCGTCGCGCGCCGGCAGCCAATCTCGTCTTCCTCGTCGACGTGTCCGGCTCGATGCAGGGACCAGGGCGCCTGCCGCTCGTGAAGCAGTCGCTCGCGCTGCTCGTGAACCAGCTCCGCGAGCAGGATCGCGTCGCGATCGTCGTCTACGCCGGCAGCGCGGGTCTCGTCCTGCCGTCGACGTCCGGCGGTGACAAGCAGCGGATCCTCGCCGCGCTGGACGGGCTCGAGGCGGGCGGGTCGACGGCGGGCGGCGCGGGAATCCGTCTCGCCTACGACGTCGTGCGCCAGAACTTCGTCCGCGGCGGCAACAACCGCGTCATCCTGTGCACCGACGGCGACTTCAACGTCGGCCAGTCGAGCGACGGCGCGCTCGTGGATCTCATCGAGCAGCGGCGCACCGAGGGCGCGTTCCTCACGATCCTCGGCTTCGGCATGGGCAACTACAAGGACGCCAAGATGGAGAAGCTCGCCGACGCCGGGAACGGCAACTACGGCTACATCGACGACCTGCTCGAGGCGCGCAAGATGCTCGTGAAGGAGATGGGCGGCACGCTCGTCACCGTCGCGAAGGACGTGAAGCTGCAGGTCGAGTTCAACCCTGCACGCGTGCGCGCCTACCGCCTCCTCGGCTACGAGGACCGTCTGCTGCGCGACGAGGATTTCGCGAACGACGCGAAGGATGCCGGTGAGGTGGGCGCCGGTCACATGGTGACCGCACTGTACGAGATCGTCCGCACCGACGTGCCGCTCGACGTCACGTTGCACGAGACGGGCGCGCTGCGCTATCAGCGTCCCGCCGAGCCGACGGCGCCCAGCGACGAGCTGCTGCACGTCGCCATGCGATGGAAGGCGCCCGACGGTGATCGCAGCCAGCTGGTGAATCACCCCGTGGCGGCGCGGCGCGGGCCGCCTTCGGAGTCGATGCGTTTCGCGAGCGCGGTCGCCGGCTTCGGCATGCTGCTCCGCAGCTCGCCGTATGCCGGGAAGCTGGCGTGGCCCACGGTGATCGACCTCGCGCGTGGTGCGCGCGGCGACGATCGGGATGGCTACCGGGCGGACTTCATCCGTCTGGCCGAGCTTGCCGCCGAGCTCTCGCGTCACGTGGCCGTCGCGCCGGTCCGCCCGCGCCCCGAGGAGTGACGATGCTCGACAGGCACACCGTGTTCGCGCATGATTGCGCATGCCCGACTACGCGCATCTACGCATCGAGACATCCACGGACGGCGTTCGCACTCTCATTCTCGACCGTCCCGAGAAGCTGAACGCCGTCAACGGCGCACTCGCGTCGTCCTTCTCCTCCGCCGTGGCCGATGCCGCGGCGGAGGATGCGGTGCGCGTGGTGGTCATCACCGGCGCCGGGCGTGCCTTCTGCGCCGGCCTCGATCTCTCCGAGCCGCCGACGCTGCCGGCGTCCACGCGCGTCGAGCGGCTCGATCCCTATGCCTGGGTCGGGACCTGGGTGCACGGCGTCGTGCGCTGCGAGAAGCCGGTGCTCGCCGCCGTGAATGGTGCCGCGGCCGGGGCGGGCTTCGGCCTCGCGCTCGCGTGCGATCTGCGCATCGTCGCCGCATCGGCGCGCATGACCGCGGGCTACGCGCGACGCGGTCTCAGTCCCGATGCGGGCGTGAGCTACTTCCTGCCGCGACACGTCGGTCTGGCGCGCGCCGCCGACATCCTGCTCACGGGCCGCGACGTGGACTCCGATGAAGCGGCACGCATCGGTCTCGCCACGGAAGTCGTCGCGGACGATGCCTTCGCCGATCGCGTGCGCGCGTATGCCGCGCAGCTCGCGCAGGGCGCGCCGGTCGCCCACGCGCTCACCAAGCGCCTGCTCGTGCGCAGTCTCGACACCGAGCTCGACGTGGCGCTGCGCGATGAGCTGGTGAGCATCAAGCAGTGCTTCGCAACGCGCGATGTGAGCGAAGCGATCGCAGCGTTCCGCGAGAAGCGGCGGCCACATTTCACGGGCGAGTAGGCGAGCTCGGCTCCGTACGCGTGGCGTGCCCCACGCGATCGTCGTGACCCAGGTCACGCTCGCGATTTTCCTGCGAAAATATCACGATTCTGCACGACACTCGCACGGTATCTGCGGGGTAGGGAATCGTATCCGTCGGTTGGCGGACGACGACCCCTCACATCTTGCAGGAGAGCACAACGATGACTCATCGCTACGCACTGGCCGCGGTGATGCTCGCGGCATTCGCGCTTCCCGCCGCAGCACAGCAGACCACACCGAGCGACACGACGCAGAAGACCACGACGACGACCTCGAACGGCGCGGTCACGGATTCGTCCAAGGCGACGAGCACGGTCAACCCGACGGGTCAGCCGAGCAACGGGGCGCAGGTCACCCCGACGCCGCAGCCGAGCGCGGGTCCGGCCACCACGCCGCCCACGGAATCGACCCAGCAGGCGACGGGCACGCCTCCGTCCACGGAAGTCGCGCCGTCGAACAGCGGTGCGATGCCCGCCATGGGCGCAGCGAAGAGCGGCGCGAGCGCCGCGAGTGGAGCGGCCGAAGGACAGGTGACGCCGCACGCGGCGGCGAAGGTCGACATCAAGGTCGCCGAGAGCCTCGCGAACACGGTGAAGATCAGCGGCGACTCGGCGTTCGCCATCGCCCGCTCGGCCCCCGACGCTGGTGAGATCAGCTCGGCCGATCTCGAGATGAAGGAAGGACGTCTCGTGTACGAGATCAAGATGGTGCACGGCAAGAACGGCGCGTCGGAGGTCCACGTCGACGCCATGACCGGCGAGTTGATCAAGGACAAGAAGTACGGTGGCGTGAAGGCGATCGACACGCATGCCGCCGAGACCCAGAAGCTGCAGGAAGCGAAGGCGGATTCCGCCAATACCAAGAAGCCCTGACGCATTGCCGCGACGCTTGCGTCGCGCGTGATAAGACGGGAGCTTCAAGCGCGCGCCCGTTCCGGGAGAGCCGGAACGGGCGTTCGTGCATTCACCATCCTGCCGAATCCGTATCTCCGTGCACGTCCTCGCCTCCGCCCTCGTCCTTCTCGCCGCCGTCGCGAATACCGCGATCGCGCAGCCGCTTCGGATCGCCTACCGGATCGCCATGCCCGATCCCGCCTCGCACCTCTACGACGTGTCCATCGACGTCGGAGGCGTGCGCGGAGACACGCTGCCGCTCCAGCTCCCCGTCTGGTCGCCCGGTCGCTATGCGCGAATGGATTTCGCGAAGAACGTCCAGGAGTTCCGCGCCACGGACGACGGAGGACGCGCGCTGCGCTGGGACAAGACGGACGGATCGCGCTGGGTGGTGCTCACCGGCGGCGCGCACGCGGTGCACCTGCGCTACCGCGTCTTCGCCAACGCGCTCTCGGGTACCTTCAGCGTGCTCGATAGCGCACACGCCAACTGGAACGGCGCCGGCCTCTTCATGTACGTCGAAGGGCACAAGCCCGATCCCGTCACGCTCGACGTCACGCCGCCGGCGGGCTGGCACATCGTCAACGGCGATACGCGCACCGCGAACCAGACGAGCTTCCGGTTCGAGAACTACGATCGGCTCATCGACACACCGACCGAGGTCGTTCCCGCAGTGATGCTCGATTCGTTCGTCGTCGACGGACGCCGCTATCGTACCATGGTGCACCACAACGGGCCCGTCACGGCTGCGACACGCGAGCGATTCGTGCGCGACGTCGAGAAGATCGTGCGCTACGAGAACTCCGTGTTCTCTCCGCCACCACTCGAGCAGTACACCTTCCTGTTCAACATCGGATTTCCGGGCGGGGACGGGATGGAGCATCTGTACTCCACCCAGATCGTCAACCGCACGCCCTGGCAGGACTCGGCCGCGGTGCTGTCCGGCATCTCCACCGCGGCGCACGAGTACTTCCACGTGTGGAACGTGAAGCGCGTGCGTCCCGCGGCGCTCGGGCCGTTCGACTACACGCGCGAGCAGTACCAGCCGAGCCTCTGGGTCGCCGAAGGATGGACGCAGTACTACGGTCTCGCGGCGCTCGGCCGCGCCGGCATCGTTCCCGCCGAGGCGTTCTACGCGACGATGGGTGGGCTCGTCCAGGCCAACCTCACAGCGCCGGGGCGCAAGGAAGTCTCGGCGCGCATGGCGTCCTTTCACGCGCCGTTCTGGGATGGAGGCGCGCAGCCGCAACCGACCAACGGCGCCAACACCTTCTTCTCGTACTACACGAAGGGCGCCGGACTCGCGCTGTACCTCGATCTCTGGCTGCGCGCGAAGTCGGGGAATACGCGCGCCCTCGACGACGTGTTCGCGGCGCTCAAGCGCCGGAGCTGGAACGCACCGACGGCGTCGTACTACCTGCAGGGCCGCGGCTACACGGAAGCCGACGTCGAGCACGCGGCGAGCGAGGTCGCCGGCGAGGACATGCACGGCTGGTTCGAGCGCTACGTCGGGGGGACGGACGATCTCGATTACGACGCGCTGCTCGCGAAGGCCGGCCTGCGGCTGGTGCGCGGCGACCGCTGGACGATCGAGGAGGCCTCCGATGCTACTCCAGCGCAGCTGGTCGTGAGGCGGGGCTGGGTTGGCGGGCGACGCGGCTGACTGCTGTGCTGTCCCGCGTGATCGTGATGATGGCGACGCCCGCCAGGATGATCGCCGCGGCGACGATCGTCCGCGGCGTCACTGCTTCGTGGCCGATCGCCCAGCCCAGAAACACCGCCACCACCGGGTTCACATACGCATAGGTTGCCGCCTTCGCGGCGCTCGTGTGCGCGAGCAGGTAGAGATACGCCGTGAACCCGATGAGCGACCCGACCGTGACCAGGTAGGCGAAGCCGAGCAGCGAGCGCGTGGAGGCGTGCGCGAGGTCGAGCCGTGACGGCTCGTGCGCGATTGCGCCCGCGATGAGCAGGACGAGGCCGCCCGCGAGCATCTGTGATCCCGACGCGCTGGTCCCCGACGGTGCCTTGGGCGACCGCTGGAAGTAGAGCGAGCCGGCCGCCCACGACAGGGAGGCGAGGATGAGCACGAGCGCGCCGACGGCGTCGGTGCCTCCCTGCTTGAAGGCATCCGGGCCGACGAGCAGCGCGAGGCCGGCCAGCCCGAGCCCCACGCCGACGAACACCGCAAAGCGCGGCCGATGTCCGCCCGGCGCGAGCCACGCCAGCAGAACCATCCACAGCGGCACGACGGCCACCAGCAGCGCCGCGACACCCGAAGGCACCCGCTGCTCGGCCCAGGCGACCCCGCCGTTGCCGCCCAGAAGGAGAAGCGCACCCGAGATGAGCGCGGTGCGCCACTCCGTACGCGACGGGGGAGCGGCGCCTTCACGAAACCGCGCCCAGGCCAGGAGGATCGCCCCCGAGATGACGAACCGCGCCCCCGCCATCAGGAGCGGCGGGAGCGTCTCCACGGCGAAACGGATGGCGAGGTACGTCGACCCCCAGACGAGGTAGACGGCGGCAAAGGCGGTGAGCAGACGGGCTCGCATCGACCAAACATAGCAGCCCGAACCAGCGCGCTCCCGCACTTGTTAAAACGCTTCGGCTACTATATAATTGCAGTGTAAACTAACGGGGGCTCGATGACTACCGCTACCATGGTCATGTCTCGCTCACCCGACCATCTGGTCGAGGAGCCGGACGTGACGGCTGACGCCGGGCCCGAGGCCCGCTCCGCCAGCGATGTCGCACGAGATGCCGCCTTCGAGCGCGAAGCGCTCCCATGGCTCGATGACGTCTACCGCTTTGCGCTGTCGCTCACGCGCGAGGAATCCGACGCCGATGACGTCGTACAGGAGACCTTCCTGCGCGCCTATCGGTCGTGGCATACATTCATCCCGGGAACCGATTGCCGGCGCTGGTTGTTCACCATCTGTCGCAACGTCTTCCTCCGTTCGCGGGAGCGCCAGCGGCCCACGGTGGACCTCGAGGACGGCGAGCAGGACGCGGTTGCGGCCAGCTCGGTCTATTCAGCGGCACGAGAGAGGGGCTATGACGACATCTTCGCCCGCCTGGACCTCGCTCCGGCGCTTCAGGAAGCGCTGGACGAGCTGGCAGAGCCGTTCCGGTCGGCCGTGATCCTCGTGGACGTGGAGGACATGTCGTACGAGTCCGCCGCCGAGGTGATGGGCGTCCCGATCGGGACCGTCCGCTCACGGCTGTTCCGCGGTCGCCGACTGCTCCAGGAGAAGCTCGTGACGGTAGCCGAGGATCTCGGCTTCCAGGGTGCTGGGGCGCGGTAATGAGCGCTCCGGCACGCTCGCAGCTCGAGGAGCTGGGTCTGTCGGCCACGTGTGCGGAAGTGCTGCACCACCTCTGGGACTACCTCGACGACCAGATCACGCCGGCCGGCGCCGAACGACTGCGCGCCCACATCGCGGCCTGCAAACAGTGCCAGCAGTACGAGGATTACCAGGAATGCTTCCTCCGCGCCGTCTCGGGCCTGCGCCAGGAGCTCGGCGCGCCCGAGTCGCTGCGCGAGCGTCTCGCCGAGCGGCTGAAGGGGCAGGGATGCAGCTGCTGGAACAAGGTTAGACGAGGACCTTGACCGGCTCCACGCCCTAGCGCCCTTCGCGCTACCCGCGGGCCGCCTCGGCGTTGGGCTGCGTCACGAGTGCCCCCGCCACCCCATTCACGACTGCTCTCGTCTCCACCTGGACGTCGGTCGCGAGGGTCGCCGCCACGGAGCAGTACTTCTCCAGCGCCAGCGCGATGGCGCGTTCGGTGTGCCCGATCTCGATCCCGTCGCCATCGACGACGAAGTCCATCGTCACCCGCTCCACGCGCCGCGGGTGCTCCGCCCGTCGTTCGGCGTGCGCGTCGATCACGAGCCGGCTCGGCGGCGTGCGTCGCTTGCCGAGGATGTCGACCACGTCGATGCCGACGCAGGTCGCGAGCGCGCTCACGAGCGCGTCGACCGGGTTCTGTCCCGTCTTCGCCGACCCATCGAATCGGGCGACGGGACCGTCGGGTCGCCCCGTGTCAAAGCGATGCTCCCCCTCCCAGGTGGCGCGCACGGTGATCGTCGGCCTGGGCCCCGGGTGGGGAACGATGGTCGGGTGTGGATGCTCTGCCATGGGATGCCCTCTCCACGAGACTGCTACAAGCTACGATGCCGCACGTCCACGTGGCGTCGGGCTTTAGACTACGCGGCGTGACGACACCATCCAGACCAGCTGCCGTGATGGAACCGTACGCACGCCACGTCCTCGTGTGCGTCGGCGGCTTCTGCTCACCGAACCGCGAAGGGCGCGCGCTCTACGCGACCCTCGCCCGCCTCCTCGAGCGGGAGGGGCTGCTGTTCGGCCCGCGCCGCGTGAAGCGCGGCGAGACCCCGTGCCTCGGCGTCTGCGCCGGCGGCCCGATCGTCGTCGTGTACCCGGAAGGCATCTGGTACGCGGGCGTCACCCCTGCGCTCCTCGAGCGCATCGTCGTCGAGCACCTGCGCGACGGGCGCGTGGTGGAGGAGGCGGTGTTTCATCGGCTGGAAACCGATGGTGAACGGTGAACGGTCAATGGTGAACGGTTCGCGGCCGACCTCGGGACGCAGGAGTCTCCCGAGGCCGGCCGTCCACCGTTCACTGATCACCATTCACCACCACGGCGCGCCCCGCGCTCCAGCTCTTCCCTCAGCGTCCGCAGGATCCGCGGCCACACGTGTCCCACGGCGAGGCGGAAGAAATGCTCGCGCGCGACCGCGTCGACGCGGAGGAACTCGGCGAGGCGCATCGAGCCTTTGCGTGCGTTGCAGGCCCCACACGCGGTCACTAAGTTGCCCCCGGAGCGATCGCCACCGCGCATTCTCGGCTGCACGTGGTCCACGGTCAGCAGGTCAGGCTCGAAGCGCTCGCCACAGTACACGCATCGGTACTCGTCGCGCGCGAAGATCTGCTCACGTCTCAATGGACAATCCCTTTCCCTCCCGGCGCAATCTCCTCAAGGCCGCCGAGCGCTATCTGCTCGAGCCGACCGAGGAGCAGCTCGACCGGGCGGGCGCCGAACCTCCCCGGCTCACCTCTCAAGCCCTCAAGAAGGACAGCATGTCTCGCACCCGCGAACGCATCCTCGCCAACCTCGATGACATGTACCGCGAAGCATTCGAGCGCGCGAAGGCGTCTGGCGACGAATCCCAGATGGCGACGCTCGATTTCGCCTATCGGCGCGAGCAGCTGTACTTCGAGATCCTCCTCGACGTCAGGGACGCCCTCGAACGGCGGTGAGAGGGTGAATGGGTGAGCGGACCGGCATGCGCCGTCCCTCATTCGTCCATTCCTTCATCCCTCATCCCCGCTGATTCGGCTTTCCAAACATCGAGCCCGTCTTCCCCTCGGTCGCCGATCCGCCGTGCGGCCAGATGAGCGAGCCGGCGATCGACGCCGCCAACAGCACGAGCACCACGCCCAGCGAGAGCAGGATCGGAATGTGGATCCATGACTCGATGAGCATCTTGGTGCCCACGAACGTCAGGATGACGGCGAGACCGTACTTCAGCATCCAGAACTTCGTCACGACGCTCGCCAGCAGGAAGTAGAGCGAGCGCAGGCCGAGCACGGCGAAGATGTTGGAGGTGAAGACGAGGAAGGGATCGCGCGTGATGCCGAAGATCGCCGGGATGGAGTCGACGGCGAAGATGAGGTCCGTGGCCTCGACGAGCACCAGCACGAGCAGCAGCGGCGTGGCGAAGCGCCGCCCATTCTCCACGACGAAGAAGTGCTTGCCGCGGTAGCCGTTGGTGAGTGGCAACACTCGTCGCACGGCCTTCACCACGGGATTCTGCTCGGCGTCGAACTCCTCGTCCTGCTTCACCGCCATCCGCACGCCGGTCACGATGAGCAGCGCGCCGAAGATGTAGATGATCCACTCGAAGCGGGCGAGCAGCGCGGCGCCCAGCCCGATGAACAGCCCGCGCATGACCAGTGCGCCGAGAATCCCCCAGAACAGCACGCGGTGCTGGTACTGCGCCGGCACGGCGAAGTACTGAAAGATCAGCACGATGACGAAGATGTTGTCGATGCTGAGCGATTCCTCGATCAGGTAGCCCGTGAGGAACGTCAGCGCGGTCTGGGGCGTGGCGAAGAAGGCGAGTCCGCCGGCGAACAGCAGCGCGAGACCCACCCAGACGGCGGTCCAGATCGCCGCCTCCTTGGGGTGGACGACGTGCGGCCGCTTGTTGAAGACGCCGAGGTCGAGCGCGAGCATCGCCAGCACGAAGCCGACGAACCCGACCCAGAACCAGATGTTGGTGGCGATCATTGGGAGCCCTGGACGGTGAGCCGTATACACGACGGGCGAGCCACTACGGCACGCGCGGTGTCGTAGTGGTCTCGCCCAAGGCTCACCCGCTCCCTTCAGCCGACCGGAAGCGCTCGCGCGCTCCGTCTTGACGATCGGCTGCTCCGGCGCCCTCGCGCCGGCCGGCTACTCCCCA
>Ga0070683_100001658_pt1 | contig 17258 bp, 16 predicted proteins | sample KBSC713LmetaG_FD_64662 | JGI IMG/M metagenome (GOLD analysis project Ga0070683, IMG submission 64662) | Corn rhizosphere microbial communities from Kellogg Biological Station, Michigan, USA - KBS C7.1-3L metaG | ecosystem: Host-associated > Plants > Roots > Rhizosphere ... | reverse complement strand
ACCGTGCCCTCGAGCTCCTCGAGCAGGCGGTAGAGCTCGGTCACGGCCTTTCGCGGCACGATCACGTCGGGCATCTCCTCGGCTCCGTCGGGCCGCGCGATGGTGACGCGGGCGAGACGGTGGCCGTCGGTCGCCGCGGCGCGCATCTGGTCGTCGACGACGTGGAAGAAGATTCCCATCAGATAATAACGCGTCTCCTCGCTCGAGATCGCGAACCGGGTCTTCTCGATGATCTGGCGAAGAGTCGCCGCGGGAAGCTCGAAGCGGGTTGGCAGCTCGCCTTCGGCGATGACAGGGAAATCGTCGCGCGGAAGGGTCGAGAGGTTGAACCGCGAGCGGCCGGCGATGACCTGCATCTTGCCTTCGGCGGCGCTCAGCTCGACCTGGCTGCCTTCGGGCAGCTTTCGGACGATGTCGAAGAAGGTGTGCGCCGACACCGTCGTCGCGCCGGGCTGGGCGATGTTGGCGGGGACGCTCTCGTCGACCTGGAGGTCGAGATCGGTCGCCATCAGCCGGAGCGAGCCGTCCTCGCGCGCCTCGATCAGCACGTTGGACAGGATCGGGATCGTGTTGCGGCGCTCCACGACCGATTGGACGTGGCCGAGGCTCTTCAGGAGGACCGCCCGCTCAATCGTCGCTTTCATCGCTTCAAAGCCCCATCATCCGCGCCAGGTACGGAACGGTTATAGCGAGCCGTCCGCCATGCGGAAGTGGAATGATGAACGCGGACGCGGCTTAGTTTACTTGCCGGCCTTCTTTCCGACCGCGGGAGCGTTGGCCGCCGGCTGCTTGGCCGGCATCAGCACCGCGTTGACCTCATGGACGACGCCGTTGCTGAACTGCTCGTCGCCCTTGACGATCGTCGCCTTGTGGCCCGCGGAATCGGTGATGACGGTATTGCCGCCCTCCTTGGTCGCGGTCAGCGTTCCGCCGCTCATCGTGCCGAGAATGCCCTTGCCCTTTCCGGCGTCGATCGTCTTGTCGATGTCGGCAACGAGGACGGTGCCGGGGAGGACCATGTTGGTGATGATCCCCGTCAGCTGAGCGCGGTTTCCGGGGCTGGTGTCGAACGTGCCGGCAGGAGCGGCAGTGATCGCCGCGTCGGTCGGCACGAACACCGTGTACGGCCCCGGACCGGCGAGCGTCTGGTCGAGACCGGCGGCCTTCGCCGCGGCCATGAACTTGCTGTCCTGGGCGAGCCCTGAGGCGATTGTCTTGTTGCCCGCGGCTTTCTCCGCCTTCGGGGTCTGCGCGCTCGGCGCAGCGTTGTTGCCGCCGTTGCTCTTGTTACAGGCAGTCATCGAAAGCAGCGCCGCCGCCGCGACGCTGAGCGCGAGTGCATGAGTCTTCATGCGCTTGGCCTCCTCTTTTTTGTTTTGCGAACGAAATGGCCCGACGTGGATTGGGTTCCATCGCCGGGCCATTCTTCACATCATCATGAACGACTTTTCACCGTCGCTCAGGTCAGCAGCGAAGCGACGATCGCGGTCACCAGCTGCGTCGCCGGGTCGACCTGGTAGATGTAGCCATTGTTGTAACGGTACCAGGCGTTCGGCGTATCGTAGTAGGTCGAGCGATAGGCCATCGGCACGTTGTACATGTCGTAGCCCACCGGCAACGGCTGCCCGACCGTGAATCCCGGCGCCATCAGCGCCGCGACCGAGGTGATCAGGCTCGACGACGGATCGTACTGGTAGATCGCGCCAGGCGCATACCAGTAGGAATAATCAGCCGTCGGGTAATACAGGTCCCGATACTGCATCGGCACGTTGTAGGTGCTGTATGCCGAAGGCAGCATCTGCCCCACGCCATAGCCGCCCGCGTAGGTCGGGATCACGTTCTCGACCATGCCGGTGATGCAGTCCACCTGGTAGACCACGCCGTAAGCGTAGCGGTTGCACAGGTTCTGATAGCCGTAGGGCGAGGCGTAGCCGGCGTTATAGCCGTAGCCGTAATCGTAGCTCGACGGGTAGAAGCTGTTGAGCCCGTAATAGTCGGGCACATAGCTGTTCATGTACGATGACGGCAGATAGGAGCCCGGCAGGTAGCCGCCCGCGAGAAGCGGGATCAGCGCGTCGATCAGGCTCGTGCTGCGGTCGACCTGGTACACGTACCCCGGCGTGTACTGATAATAGTATTGCGGGGTCGCCGGGTAGAGGTACGAGATCTCCTGCGGGATCGGGTTGAGGCCCATGCCGAGCACCGACGGAGCGGTGTTCACCGGCGCTCCGAGGAGCGAGGTGGCAACAGCCGGCGCGAGGAGCCGCGTTCCGAGCCGATCATTGAGCTGGTCGACCCGAGCCGCACGAAGTCCCGCCGCGTTCTGCGCGGTGATCATCCGGCCGGCCGGGGCGATGCCCATCTTGGCTGCCTGACCCGGAGGCATGCAGCCCTTCGACTGCAGGCCCGGCGGGCACCCGCCGACGCCGTAGCCGACGCCCTGATTGGCGGCCACGCGCTCGTTCACATTATTCGCGCGAAGCTGCTGGCGAGCCGCCATCTGGGCCTGGACCTGCTGCTGGCGGTTGACGCGCATCTGCTGCTGCTGCGCCATGCGCGTCTGCACCCGTTGCTGCTGCTCGGCGCGCATGTTCTGCGCCTGCTGCTGGCGCTGGGCGCGCATGGTCTGGGCCTGCTGCTGGCGCTCGGCGCGGATGGTCTGGGCCTGCTGCTGGTGCTGCGGTCCCTTCGCTTGCGCCTGCTGGACGCGCTGGGTGCGGACCTGCTGGCGCTCGGCGGCGCGGGCCTGGATCTGCGGCCGTTCGGCGCGGGCATGAATCTGCGGCCGTTCGGCCCGGACCTGTTCCCGCGCAGCTACGCGCATCTGAACCGGCGCAGCCCGCTGGGGCCGCGCCTGCTGGCGTTCGACTCGGGCCTGCTGACGGTCCTGGCGAGCCTGTTGGCGATCGGCGCGCTGCGTTTGCGGCGAAGCATAACCACCCCCGCCGCCACCGGCGGCGGCGAACTGCGCACGATCGGCCCTGCCGCCTCCATGACCGCCGGGTCCGGCGGTCGCCGGTACCGCGATCGCCAATGCGGCGACACCTGCGGCTAAAAATGCCCTGGTCATCACAAAAACTCCTTTCGAACGGCAAAACGGTCCGTCCGCCGCGCCGTTCCAACGCCTAAACGGATGGAACCTGCACTCTAGCGCACTAGGGTGAACCCCAAATTGCATTGTCGTTCAGGAAGTTAGATTAATCCTGGTCAGCAACCCAGGACGTCTTTAGAGAGCGCGTCGCTCCGAACATCAGTAGGGCCGCAAGAAGGTAGAAGGCCAGGCAGCCGGCGGCCGCGTCCCTTAACGCATCCGCGCCGTAAGTGCCTTTCAAGGCGTCGGAAATTCGGCCCATCAGCCAGGGGCCGACGCCCAAACCGATCAGATTATTAATGAGGAGGAAGCTTGCCGCAGCGGTCGACCGCATCGCGCGCGGGACGAGATGTTGGACTGCCGTCGTGACTGGACTCAGCCAGAGGATGTTCACTGCATTGCCGGCCAGCAGCAGCGGCCAGGCAACCCACAAGTTTGGAGCGAAAAGGCCGAATCCCCAGGCCGGAATGGACAACAGCCAGGCGATCGCCGGAAGCTTCGCGTACCAGCCGCGGTCGCGGCCGCCGAGCCGGTCTGCAAGCCAGCCTCCAGCGAACACCCCGACACAACCGCCGACGAGCAGCAAGGAAGCGAGGAACTTGCCGGTGGACAACAGGTCGAGGCCGAAGCTGCGCATCATCACCGAAGGAGTCCACAGCGCCAGCCCGTAGCCGCACACGGAGCTGGCCGAGGCAGCGAAGGACAGCAGCCAGAAAGCGGGCTTGCGCGCGAGAATCGGAAAAACCTGTCCGAGCGGGGCGCGCTCTCTCGACCCGGAAGTCCTGACGGGGTCGCGAACGAGGAGCCGAAGCACCGGTGCGAGGACGAGTCCGGCAATGCCCATGACCAGGAACGCCGCGCGCCAGCTCACCGCATGCGCGATAAAGGCGCCGATGAAGGTCCCGCCGGCGAGGCCGATAGGCACTCCGAGATAATAGATCGCCATCGCCCGCGCGCGCCGTTCGGGCGGGAAATAGTCGGAGATCAGAGCGACAGCGGGCGCCACTCCGCCCGCTTCGCCGACGCCGACCCCGACGCGGTAGAGAAACAGCTGCCCGAAGCCGCCGGCGATCCCGCACAGCGCCGTGAAGCCGCTCCACACGGCCAGCGATCCCGCGACCACCGCGCTTCGGCTGGTCTTGTCCGCGAGGTAAGCGAGCGGGATTCCAAGCGCGGAATAGAGCAGTGCGAACGCCACGCCGCCGATCGCACCGAACTGCGCGTCGCTGAGATGCAGGTCCGCCTTGATCGGCTGAGCGAGGATTCCCAGCATCTGCCGGTCGAGGAAGTTCAGGATGTAAGCGAGGAGGAGGAGCGCGAGGACCAGTGAGGCGCTCGACTGCCGCTTGGAGGCGGGGTTCATGGCAAATCCCGGAGCAGCGAGAGGAGCCGCTCCACGTCGCTCTCGTCCTGGTAGATCCCAAAGCCGATCCGAAGCACGTCGCCGCGAACGTCGGTGATGCACTTCCTGGTTTTGAGCTCTTCGTACCATTGCTGCGCGCGCGGGCTTCGGAAGGCGAGGAAGCGCGCGTGCGGCCCACCGCCGAGCGGGTTCAGAAGCTCCGCGCCCTCGAGCCGAGTTTCGGCGATACCGGCGAGGAGCTGCTTCTGAAGCGCTGCCGTATGTTTCGAGACCCGCTCGGTCGTGAGCCCGTTGGCCTGGAGCATCCGCTGCACTGCGTTGAAGCGGTACAATCCCGAAGCGTCGAAGGTGGCGCCGAGGAAGCGGCGCGCGTCGGCGGCATAGCCGACCTTGCCGGGCGGCAAGCCAAGGTCTTCGAACTCGGCGAACCAGCCGGTGACCGGCGGCCGCGGCGCAAACGCGGCGGGCGCATGCATGAACGCGCACCCTTCGCCGGCCATCGCATATTTGTACCCGCCGCCGAGATAGAAGGCGCTGCTCGCCGCGGCCGCGCCGAACGGCTCTGCAAGCGCCATGAATGCGTGATAGCCGTCGATGATCACCCAAGGCCCGCCGGGGCGGCCGAGCGCCGCCAGCTCGTCAACCCGATCGAAAATGCGGCCGCTCCCGAACAGCACATGGCTGACCAGGACGAGATCGTGGCGTCCCGCTCTTGCTTCGGCGAGCAAGCGTTCGGAGAAGCTGTCGAAAGGCTCGGTCGCGATACGCTCGATCTCGACCCAGCCCTCTTCTTCCCATCGCTCGAGCTGGCGCCGGGCGCTGTGGAATTCGCCGTCGCTGGTAAGGACACGCAATCGCGGTCCGCTCCGGGGCGCTGCCGTGACCAGCCGAACCAGGAGTTCGTGGGTGTTCGGCGCAAAGACGATTCCGTTAGGCTCGCCGCTGCCCAGCTCGCGCGAGACATGCGCCTGCGCCTCGGGCCAGACCTCGCCCATCACCTTGTCCCACTTGGAATCGGCAAGGCGCGCCGCGTCGTCCCACGCCTCGACCTGCCCTCCGAAGCTCGCATCGGGCCACAGATGGTGGCTGTGCGCGGCGAAGTGCAGCCGCTCGGGATCGGCCGAAAGGCTCCGCGAGAACAGCTGCTTGAAATTCAAAGGCTGGTCCTCAGCGCCCACAGCTCCGGGAACACGCGCTTGTCGAGCGTCGAGCGCAGATACGAAGCGCCCTCCGAGCCGCCGGTCCCGCGCTTATTGCCGATGATCCGCTCGACCGTGAGGACGTGCTTGTGGCGCCAACTCGCCAGCGCATCGTCGATGTCGATCAGCTTTTCGGCAAGCTCATAGAGCTCGAACCACCGCTCGGCGTCGCGGTAGACGTCGAGCCAGGCGGCGGCGAGCGCCTCGACGGAGCGGTCGCCGACGTCGAAGCCGGCCCGCTCAAGCGCGGCAATCGCGCCGTCGCGCAGGCTCGGCTCGTCGAAGGCCGCCTGGAGGCGCGCGCGCTCCGCGCTCCCTTCGGCATAATGGTCGAGATAGCTCGCGTCCTTGAGCCCGAGCCGGAACTCGATCTCGCGGAACTGCTCGGACTGGAAGCCCGAGCTGGTTCCGAGCACGTGCCGGAACTTGAGATAATCGACCGGGGTCAGGGTCGACAGCACGTCCCACGACAAGGTCATCACCGCCTGGATGCGGCTGATCCGGGCCATCGCTTTATAGGCTTCCGCGTACCTGCCCTCGGCGACGAGCCTGATCGCGAGGTCGAGCTCGTGCAGCAACTCCTTCATCCACAGCTCCTTGGTCTGGTGGATGACGATGAACAGCATCTCGTCGTGGAGGTCCGACAGCGGCTGCTGCGCGGAAAGGAGCTGGTCGAGCTTCAGATAGTCGGCATAGGTCATGCCGGCGGGTGTGGCGGTCATGACGATCGGCTTAGGCGAAACCGCGTAAGTGCAAAAGCGCGGGCTCGGTTATGGCCCCGTGTTGCCGCCGCCGCCCCCGCCGCCGCCGCTCTCACCCGGGTTCACCGCGCCGATATTGCCGAACAGCTCCTGGAAGAAGCTCTTCTTACGCCCGAGCGTCGGGGTCGAGCGGCCGCTCGGATCGACGCCGAGCACATACTCCCTGCCGGTGCGCTGGACCGAGGCGACATTGCCGGCTGGATCGAAGCGGACGAGCATCACCAGCTGCTTGGTGACGCGGGGGTTGCGGAACGCGACCTGCAACGTGTCGCGAGAGACATAATACCAGTCGTTCGGCGTGAATTCGCCGGTCAGGGTCGGGCTTCCGAGCAGCTTCTGGACCGACGCCTTGTTGTCGACTCCAGGCTGGATCGCGCTAGCGAGCTGCGGGTCGATAACGGCGCCCTTGTGCGCGCGGTTGCTCGCGCAGCCCGCGGCGAGCAGCGCCGCAACGGCGATCGTCGACACCCTGATCAAGCCAAGCTTCATGCCTCTTTGATTCCTTCCCTGCGCCTTGCGCGCGGCGCCGCGGCCCTCAATATGCCCGCGGCGGCAAAGCGCAAGGCCGCCGCCTCGAACCGTCGAACAGCCAGGGACGCTATGCTCGATTTCCTGTTCCGGAGATTAACGGCGGATCCCGCGCGAGGCGCGGAGCTGTTCGCGGCGGCCACCCGAATCGCCCGCGAGCCGCACTGGTATGTCGAAGGCGCGGTGCCCGATACGATCGACGGGAGGTTCGCCGTCCTTGCCACGGTGACGGGGCTGGTCATGGTCCGCCTCGAGGCCGACGGGGAGGCGGGAATTCCCCCCTCGGTGGCGTTGACCGAGCGCTTCGTGGAAGTGATGGAATCGGAACATCGCGAGATGGGGCTCGGCGACCCCACGCTCGGCAAGACGGTGCGCAAGCTCGTCGGCTCGCTCGCGCGGCGGACCGAGCTGTGGCGCTCCGCCGTCGGCGGGCAAAGCGAATGGCTGACCGCAACGCGCGACAGCCTGTACAAAGGTGAAGTTCCGCCCGAGGCGCTCGATCATTCTGCAAGCGCGCTGCAGCGGCTATGGGTGCGTATGGAAGAGGCGCCGCTGGCCGAGATCGAAGAGGGGAGGCTGTAGATGAAAGATCGCTTCGCCCATCACCTCCGTCTCGACCAGATAGGCGACGGCGAGCGGCTCGACCTCGTTGCCGACGACGTCGAACGGCGAGCGGTATCCGATCGGCTCGACCTTGGCCGGCTCGACCGGTTCGAAGCGCATGTCACCCTTGGCCGGAACGGGCCGGTGGTCCGGGCAGAGGGGCGGATGGTGGCCACGCTCGAGCAAAGCTGCGTCGTCACCGGTGAGCCGGTCAGCGCGCGTATCGACGAGCCGTTCACGTTTATCTTCATTCCCGCGCCCGATTCGGCTCGCCCCGACGAAGAGGTCGAGCTTGGCGAAGAAGATTGCGACACGGTGTTCTACGACGGCGCCGCGATCGACCTCGGAAGCGCGATCGCCGACACGCTCGCGCTCAGCGTCGATCCCTACCCGAGAAGCGCGAGCGCCGACGCGGCGCTGAGGGAAGCCGGGGTGCTTAGTGAAGACCAGGCGGGTCCGTTCGCGGCGCTGGCTGCCCTCAAAAAGGGCAGCGACTCCTAGAACGGAACGTCGTCATCCAGGTCGCTGTCGAACGCGGCTGGCTGCGGTCGCGACTGGCTGCGCGCCGGTGCGCCGGCCCCAACGTCTTCGAAATCGTCGGCGAACGAACCGCGCGAGGCTCCGCCTTCGCGGCTGTCGAGGAGGACCAGCTCACCGCGGAAGCGCTGAAGCACGATTTCGGTCGTGTAGCGGTCGTTGCCCGACTGGTCGGCCCATTTGCGGGTCTGCAGCTGGCCCTCGAGATAGACCTTGCTGCCCTTGCGCAAATAGTTCTTGGCGACGCGGCCGAGATTCTCGTTGAAGATCACGACATTGTGCCATTCGGTCCGCTCCTGGCGCTGGCCCGACTGCTTGTCGTTCCAGCTTTCGGAAGTCGCGACTCGCATGTTGACCACCTCGCCGCCGTTGTTGAGCGAACGGGCCTCGGGGTCCGCGCCCAGATTGCCGACCAGGATCACCTTGTTCACGCCCGCCATCGTCACTCTCCTCTTCGTCAGCGACAGCTATAAACCGAGCGTCATCGCCGTCCAGCCGCTTCGCAGTCGCCGACGCTAGTTCTGCGCGCGAGCGGCTTTGAGCTGGTTCCACCTGAAGCCGACGATCAACGCGATGAGCGTGGCGATCTGTGCAACGATGACCTGGGTGGTGGGAAAGATTCCGAGCATCGAGATTCGCGGCACGTTGCTGAGCGGCGCGACTCCGATGAGCCCGGCTTCCTGCAAGGCGGCGACGCCCTTGCCGGCGAGCACCACCGCAAGGATCGCGATCAGGACCGAGCTGTAGGTGAAGAACTTGCCGACCGGCAGCTTCTGGCTGAACCGAAGCATGAGGAAGGCCACGACCGCGAGCGCCGCGGCCCCGGCAAGCGCGCCCGCAACGACTGCCCCCGGGTTCCCCTCGGCGGAAAGCGCCGCGTAGAACAGGATGGTCTCGAACAGCTCACGATAGACGGCGATGAACGCGAGCGAGAAGAGGAACCATGCCGAGCCCTTCGACAGCGCATGGTCCATCCGCTGCTTGATATAGCGTTGCCACTCGTCCGCCTGGCCCTTGCCGTGCATCCATATGCCGACGAACAACAGTACGAGGGCGGCAAAGACCGAGCCGAAGCCTTCGGTCAGCTCGCGGGTGGCGCCGCTGATGCTGATCAACGTGGTAGCCACGAGCCAGGTCGCGGCCCCGGCAACGAGCGCGCTGGTCCAGCCGTAATGGACCGGGCGCACCATGTCGGGCCGCCCGCCCTTCTTGAGGAAGGCGAGCATGCCGACGACGATCAGGAGGGCTTCGAGTCCCTCGCGGAGGAGGATCGTCGCCGCGCCGAGGAACGTCGAGATGGGAGAGTCCTGGTCGGGCGACAACGCCGCGTCGACCTGGGTGAGCATTCCGTCGAGTGTCTTGATTCGTGACTGGACCTCGGCCGGGCTGTCGCCCCTGCCGATCGCGGCGCGCAGCTCGCCCATCGCGGTCTCGACCTTGGCCAGCAGTGTCGAATCGCGGGCGGAAAGCGCTCCTTCGACCGGCTCGAAGCCGTCGAGGTAGGCGGAAAGCGCCAGGGACTTGGCCTTGTCGCGATCGCCCGCCTTGTACGCGTCGAGGCTCGCCTGGAGGCGGGTCCGAACAAGTGCCAGGGGCGACGCCGTTCCGGCAACCGCCGACGGGTTCGCGCGCAGGTAAGCGATCACGGCGGCTGCACGATCCGCGCCGATCCGTCCCGCAAGCTGCTCCTCGGTGAGCGAGCTCAGCGCCGCGAGATCGGGTATCGAGCCTCGCAATGCCGAATCCGATTCCCAGATGTTTTTGCCTTCGCCCGCGAGGGACGCGGGATAGGCGAACCGGCTAACGTAATAGGCCAGGTCCCAGCGGTCCTGCGCCGGCAAATTCGAGAAGCTGACCATCGCCGTGCCTTCGAGGCCGTGCGTGATCACCTGATAGAGAGCGAACGGACTGCGCTGAGCGGCGCGGGCGCGATCGACGAAAGCGATCGGCGGCGGATCGAGTTGGGCCGCGGCCGGTGTCTTCGCGTCGCCCTTTTCACCGTGGCAGCTTGCGCAGGTCTGGTTGAACAGCTTCGCGCCGCGCGCGAGATCGGGCACCTGTGCCGGCGCGAGGGCAACCGGATAGGCTTTGAGCAGCGCGTCTCCCAAAGCGTCCGCGAGCGCGCGGATCTTGGCGGACGATTCCTTGTGGTCCACCGCGGCAACGAACTCATCTGCTTTCGCTACGAGCTGAGGCTTCGCGGGATTGGCCGGAAGGCTGCCGATCTGCTGGCGCACCGTTCCGGCGAACTCGCGCATCTCGGCATATTCGGACTGGCTTATGACCTTCCCGTTCGAAACGGCACCGGCATAGTCCACCGACATGTAGTTGAGCGCCTGCCACGCCGTCTGCACGTCGCCGGCCGCGGCTGCCGGAGCCGCAGCGAGCAGAAGCGCGATAGCCGCGAAGAGCGGGCGGACGATCCGCAGCAGGAACGAGCGTGCCATGAAGGCGCGCGTACAGCGAATGCGAATGATTATCAATTACGGCATTCTACGTGCCGACGTTCAGTCCATCAGCATCCGTGTCAGGTAGATCATCTGCAGCGCGGCAGTGTGCGCCTGCTGCTTCAGGTTGGCTCCCGACGAATGCCCGCCTTCCGTTTCCTCATAATAATAGAAAGGCAGGCCCATTTCCTCCATCCGCGCCGCGAACTTGCGCGCATGCTGCGGGCCGACGCGGTCGTCCTTGGTCGTGGTGAAGATGAACGGAACGGGATACTGCACGCCCCTCCTGAGGTTCTGGTACGGCGAGGTCTTCTCCCAGAAGGCACGCACCGCCGGGTCGGTGACGCTTCCATATTCGCCTTCCCACGACGCGCCGGCTGCGATCTTCGAAATCCGGATCATGTCGAGAAGGGGCACGTCGATCACGACCGCGTTCCACAGCTCGGGATGCTGGGTGAACTCGACGCCCATCAGGAGCCCGCCGTTGGAGCCGCCCATGATCCCGAGCCGGCGCGGGCTGGTGACCTTGGTCGCGATCAGGTCCTTCGCGACGGCGGCGAAGTCGTCGTAAATGATCTGGCGGTGGACGTTGAGTCCGGCCTCATGCCACTTCGGGCCGAACTCCCCGCCGCCGCGGATATTGGCGAGGACATAGGCGCCGCCATGCTCGAGCCACAGCTTGCCCGTCGTCGCCGAATAGCTCGGCGTCATCGGAATCTCGAACCCGCCATAGGCATAGAGCAAGGTCGGCGTGTCGCCGTTCAGCGCCATGTCTTTGCGATGGACGATGAAATAGGGAATTTTCGTCCCGTCGGTGGACGTCGCCTGCTTTTGCTCGACGACCAGGTTCGAGGCATCGAACTTGGGCGGCTGCGTCATGATCTCACGCGCGCTGCCGGTCGCCGCATCGGCGAGCCACAGCGACGGCGGGGTGAGGAAGCTGGTGACCCCGATCAGCGCGCGGTCGCTGCGGCTGCTGGCGCTGACGACGCCGAGCGTCGCATTGTCGGGCAGCTCCATCGAGCGCCGCTTCCAACCGGTCTTGGTCGGCGTGAACAGCAAGGTGCGGCCGCGCACATTGTCGAGCGTCGAAAGCAGCAGCACGTTCTTCGATGAGCTGACGCCTTCGAGCGCTTCACGCGGTCCCGGCGCGTAAACCAGCGTCGCCTTCGGGTGCGCGGGGTCTAGCTTCAGGCTGGCGAGGTCGAGCGAAACCACCGAGCCGCCGGTGAAGCGGGTCTTGCTTCCAGGCGGCGTCCAGTCTTCGCGGAGCGAGGCAATGACTCGGCCGTCGACGAGGTCGGAGAGGTCCGCTTTTTCCGGGATGGCGACGCGCCGCACTCCCTTGCCGGTCACGACATAAGTCTCGGCCGTGAAGGTATCGAGCGGGCGCGAGATCACGTCGAGCGTGCGGCCTTGCCCGTCGCGAAGCACGTAGGGCGTCACTCCGTAGCCGCCGTCGTCGGGCTTGCCGCGGAACAGCTCGACGGCCGCCGACAGCGGCTGTCCGCGCTTCACCCGCTTGACGATATAGGGATAGCCCGTGCGGCCGAGCTCGCCGGGATTCCACTCGCGGCTGACGAGCAGATTGTTCTCGTCTTCCCAGCTCGCCATCTGCTTGCCCTTGGGAAGCACGAAGCCGTCGGTGACGAACTTGCCGGTATCGAGATCGAACTCGCGGATCGTGACCGCGTCTTCGCCGCCGTCGGAGAGGCTGATCAGGCAGCGGTTCTCGGCCGGGCGGACGCAGTCGGCGCCCTTCCACACCCAGTTCGCCTTCTCGGCCGCGGCGAGCGCGTCGAGGTCGAGCACGGTCTGCCAATTCGGGTGGCCGCTCGAATAATCTTCGACGCTGGTGCGGCGCCAGATTCCGCGGACATGGTTCGCGTCCTGCCAGAAATTATAGATCTTGCCGCCGATGAAGCTGCCGTTGGGAATCCGGTCCTCGGCCTGGGCGATGGCAAGCGCCTCGCCATAATATTGCTGGTAGCGCGGGTCCGCCTCGAGCACGGCCTGGGTCTTGGCATTGTGCGCGTGGACCCACTCCATCGGCTTGGCGCCGTAGACGTCCTCGAGCCAGATGTAGGGATCGGAAGTATCGGTCGCCTGCGCCGCGAGCGGTCCGGAAGTCGCGACCATCAGAAACAAAGCTGCCAGTACACGGCGCATCTTGCCCTCCCCTCAGGAATAGGCCGCACCATCAATCTTAAGCTTGGCGCGTCAAGTGATTATCGCGGCGGATAGCGCAGGCGGCCGAGAAAGCGCGAGACGCTGAGGCGCTGGTCGGCCGAGCCGCGCCATTCCGCCTTGAACTTCTCGATCTTCATCACGTCGTCGATGCGGCGGTCGAGGAAGGCCGCGGTGTCGGCCCAGCCTTCGCTCTTGTCGTCGAGCCAGACGAGCAAGGTCGAGCCGTAGACCGCGCCGAGCGTCATGCGCTTGGTGTAATGGTTGAAGTCGGTGCTGGTATCGCCCGCGATCCGCCACATCCGGTCCGCGGTTCGCCAGCCGATTCGAAGGGCGAGCGGGACGTTTTGCGGCATTGCGAGAATGGCGAGCGCGCGGCGCACCGCCTCGCGCGCGGGCTCCATGATCTCGAGCCGACGCCAGATCAGCGCGCGGATCTTCTCGCGGATCTTGAGCTTGGACAGCCGCTCGGGCGTGAAATAGGCCTCGAGCCCGCGGTCGACCTCCTGGATGTAGACGTCGATCATGCCCGACTGGCTCTTGGGCATGGCGAGGCGGGCCTGGACCGGATTGATGCCGAGCTGCTGGGCGGCGGAGTCGACCGCCGCGCGCGACCAGCCGTCGAACACGGCATTCTCGCCGACTGCAAGCGCCAGCTTGCGCCGAAGCTGTTCGAGGGGACTCGGGTCGGTCATGGCTGCGCTCAACTGGGCGGCTCGGTCGACGCGCGCAAGCCCCGTTCCGGCAAGCGGACGAGGACCAGCGCCGCCGCGATCGCGAATGCTCCGACCAGGTCCGTCGCCGACAGCCTCTCGCCATAAGCGAACCATCCGACCGTGGCGGAGACCACCGGCTGGGTGAGCAAGGCGAGTCCGACCACCAGCGGCGGCAGCGTTCCGATCGAATAGATCAGCAGCCCCTGCCCGAGCACCTGGCTCGAGAGGGCGAAGACGACGAGCGGAGTCCAGTCGTGCGGCCAGATCTGCTCGCCGAGGCCGGCGCTGATCGCCAGCAGCATCGGGATTCCGAACAAGGTGGCGATGAGCAGCAGCGGCAGCGGCTGAAGCTCGGTCCGCGCGCGCTCCATGAAAATGAGATAGCCGCCGTAGAGCAGCCCGGCGAAAAGGGTGAGGAGGTCGCCGGTGAAGTTCTTGGGCGAGAGCTCGTAGCTGCCGCTCATCAGCAAGCCGGCGCCGGCAATCGCGAGAATGAGGGCGCCCGCCTGCTTCCTCGACGGCAGCCGGTGCAAGAGCCACAGTCCGTAAATCGCGAAGACGAAGCTGCCGGTGTTGCCGAACAGAGTCGCATTGCCGAGCTTCGTCATGCGTATCCCCGCGTTCCATGCGGCGAGATCGAGGACGTAGAAGATCGCCGCGATCAGGATCGCCGTGATCAGGGTCCGTCGCGGCCAGTGCGGCTGCTGGCCCGCCGCTTTCGAAACAAGCCAGAGGAACGGCAATGCGATCGTGACGCGCCAGAAGCCGGTGGCAACGGGCCCGACGTCGGCGAGGCGGACGAGCCACGGCCCGAAGGCGAGCGCGACATTGCCGAGCAGGAGCGCGGGAAAAGCGAGGCGGTGAGGCTGGGCTGCGTGGCGGGTCACGGGCCGCGCATAGCGGCGGCGGCGCAGGATGCTAGGGCGCGTACTTGTCCCTGAGCTCGTACAGGGCGAGTGCGGCCTTGGCCGCGCCGCCGCCCTTGTCGAGCCGCGCCGGATCGCAGCGCTCGATCGCCTGCGCCTCATTCTCGACGGTGAGAATGCCGTTGCCGATCGCATAGCCCTGGAGCGTCAGATCCATGAGGCCTCGCGCGCTCTCGTTCGAGACGATTTCGAAATGATACGTCTCTCCGCGGATCACCACGCCGAGCGCGACGAAGGCGCAGAAGCGGCCGCTTCGGGCAGCAAGTGCGATGGCCGCCGGAACTTCAAGCGCGCCCGGTACCGTCATCGTCTGGTGCTTGTGGCCCGCGGCTTCGATTGCCGCCCGAGCACCGTCGAGCAGCATGTCGTTGAGGTGCGGATAGAAGCGGGCTTCGACCAGCAGGAAGGTCGACATTATTCCTCCACCTTGATCGGCCGCTCTTCGATGATCGCAAGGCCGTAGCCCGACAGGCCGACGGGCGAGTGGCGCGTGTTGGACAACAGGACCATGTCGTGGATCCCGAGCGCAGCGAGGATCTGCGCGCCGGTCCCATAGCCCCGCACCGCATCGCCGAGCTCGGCCGGCTTGCCGGCGCGCTGGTCGATCGAGCGCGAGAGCGAACCCGCGGCAGCTGCGTGGAGCGCGACCACTACGCCCGAGCCCTCGTCCTCAATCATCTGCATCGCCGCGTGGAGCAGGTCGGACCGCGCGCTCTTTTCTCCGAGCACGTCGGCGAAAAGGTCCAGGCTGTGCATCCGGACCAGGACCGGCTTTGTGGTGTCCAGCGTGCCGTGGACGAGCGCGAGCTGTTCGTCTCCGCTCGATTTGTCGCGGAAGACCTGCGCCTGCCAGTGGCCGCCGCTCTTGGCGGTGAACGGGCAGGTCGCGACCCGCTCGACCAGATGGTCCTTCTTCAGCCGATACGCGATGAGGTCGCGGATCGTGCCGATCTTGAGGCCGTGCGCTCGAGCGAAATCCATGAGATCGTCGAGCCGCGCCATGGTGCCGTCGTCGCGCATGACTTCGCAGATGACGGCGCTGGGGTTGAGGCCGGCAAGCCTGGCGACATCGACCGCCGCCTCGGTGTGACCGGCGCGGACCAGCACGCCGCCCGGTCGCGCGACGAGAGGGAAGACGTGGCCGGGCGAAACGATAGCGTCGGGCCCGTTCGAGGCGTCGATCGCCACCGCGATCGTCCGTGCCCGGTCCGCAGCGCTGATTCCGGTGGTGATCCCTTCGCGCGCCTCGATCGACACGGTGAAGGCGGTCTCGTTGCGGCTGCGGTTGGTTCGGGTCATCGGCTCGAGCCCGAGCTGCTCGGCGCGCTCCTTGGTCAGCGCGAGGCAGATCAGGCCGCGGCCGTGCCGCGCCATGAAGTTGATTGCGTCGGGAGTCGCCATTTGCGCGGGGACCACGAGATCGCCTTCATTCTCGCGCCCCTCGTCATCGACGAGGATGAACATCCGGCCGTTTCGCGCCTCGTTGATGATCGTCTCGGGCCCCGACAGCACTTCGGTGGTGCCGCGCTGGATCAGCTTCTCCAGCCGAGTCAGCGTATCGGCGGTCGGGTTCCAGTCGGACGAGCCGAGCTTCCTCAAGCTGTTGGGGTGAAGGCCCGCCGCGCGGGCGAGGCCGGCACGGCTGACCTCGCCGGTGGCGATGATCGCCTCGATCCGCTCGATCAAACTGGTGCTCATGCCGGAGCCAATATCACACTGTAGTGTGATGAAAAGGGGAAATGTTCAGCCTCTACTGTGGGCGGACGGCCAGCATCCGGTCGATATAGCGGGCGAGCACGTCAACTTCGACATTGAGCTGTCGTCCAGGAGCTAGATCGCCGAGGGTCGTATGCTGAGCGGTGTGCGGGATCACGTTGATCGAGAAGCGAGTCGCGCCGTCGGGCGAATCGCCGACTTCGTTGATCGTCATCGAGACTCCGTCGAGCGCGACCGAGCCTTTCGCGGCGATCATCGGACCGAGCGCCGCGGGGACGCCGATCGTGACTCGTTGCGAATCGCCTTCAGGCAAAATGTCGAGCACGGTGCCCGTCGCGTCGACATGGCCGGTGACGATGTGGCCGCCGAGCTCATCGCCGAGGCGGAGCGACCGCTCGAGATTGAGCCGAGCGCCCTCGCGCCAGTGATCGGCGGCGGTCTTGGACGCCGTTTCCGCCGACACGTCGACCGCGAACCAGTCCGCGCCCTTGTCGACCACGGTCAGACACGCGCCCGAGCAGGCGATCGACGCGCCGAGATCGACCGTGTCCATGTCGTAGCCGCTTGCGATCACCAGCCTGAGGTCGCCGCGCTTCTCGGCGCTTCGGACGGTGCCGACGTCGGTGACGATCCCGGTGAACATGTCCTTCGATACGATCCTTCGCTTCGCTCAGGCCCTACTCAGGATGAGCGGACGAAGGCAAACTCTTCCGCTCATCGTGAGTAGCGGCGCAGCCGCGTATCGAACGCACCCGCTCGTAAACTTCGAGCCGGTCGACCCCGAGCCGCTGCTCGTCGACGAAGCGCCAGCGATCATGCGCGTCGGCGATCGCGTCCAGGCCGACGTAGCCGAAGCTCGACTTCCCTTCGCCGACGATGATCGGCGCCCGATAGATCAGGATTCGGTCGACCAGGTCCTCGGCGAGGAAGGCGGTTGCCGTCGCCGAGCCGCCCTCGACCAGCAGGTCGTTGACGTCATGAAGTCGGTATACATCTAACGGATTTCGCAGGATTTCCCATCCCTCGACCGCCTCACCGCTGGTCAGCAGCCCGCGGCGCGGCGAGCGCTCCTCGAGGCCGGGCAGCCGAACGTCGAGCCGCGGCTCGTCGGCAAGGTAGGTGCCGCGGCCGACCAGGATCATGTCGCTGTGCGCCCGCTCGAGATGGACGTGGCGGCGGGCGTC
>Ga0070683_100001657_pt1 | contig 17262 bp, 18 predicted proteins | sample KBSC713LmetaG_FD_64662 | JGI IMG/M metagenome (GOLD analysis project Ga0070683, IMG submission 64662) | Corn rhizosphere microbial communities from Kellogg Biological Station, Michigan, USA - KBS C7.1-3L metaG | ecosystem: Host-associated > Plants > Roots > Rhizosphere ... | reverse complement strand
GATTTTGGTTTTGTAAGAGGATTGTTTTGTTTTATTCTCGGATATCTTGTTCACCTTTTATCTCAAAAGGTAAATCCGAGGTTTGGCACATTGCCTGAATTATTATTCCTTTTTCTTTTGTTGCTCGTTTTCAAGTACCTGCCTTCAGACGGTGCAATACTACTTCCGTTTGTGTTTGCTTTGGGTATCTTTATATTCGTCAGCGGCAAGGGCATAATAACTTCTTTTTTAGAAACTAAACCCGCACAGTTCCTCGGCAAGATCTCCTATTCAGTCTATCTTAATCATGCCATTGTGGTTCTGATTCTAAAGAAATTATTTTTCGATTTATTAGGATTGGATCAATCTAAAATTTCCATCAACATAGCCTATTTGCTCATTTCAGTTGCATCAACGTTAGGCTACAGTTATTTTACAAACAGGTACATCGAAACAGGCATCGGGGACCTGTTAAAACAAAGATTCTATAGAGGAACAAAAAAAGTCTCATATTCCTATGCTGCGACACCGTCTTATAGAAACAAAAAGCCTGGTTCAATCACAGGGGATAAGAGTGAATCACCGGGTTCTTAGGCACGAGGATGCCTATGAACCCATGAACCAGATCGTTATTTAATTAAATTGCGATAAATAGAGCACTATGAGCAATACGATAACTCAATCTTTCCTCAAAGAATTGAATGCGGAATACAGGGCAACGAAAGCCTGTCTTGAAAGAATTCCTGAAACTTTGTTCGAGTATAAGCCTCATCCTAAGTCAATGACCCTGGGTTACCTGTCGCTTCTTGTTGCAGAGATTCCTTTATGGGTTAAGCACATGGTGACCGATGGTGAGATCGACTTCGTAACCTTCAAACATGTTAGTCCTAAAACCACAAAGGAACTGGTTGACCATTTTGAGGATAACATGAATGGAGCGAGAGAAGCTCTGCAGGCAACGAATGACGAAGCCCTTCAATCGCCATTTGTTTTAAAAGCTAATGGACAGGTGTTATATTCAGCTCCTAAGATCGCTGACATCGGTGCTACGCTGAATCACTGGGTGCACCATCGTGGTCAGCTAACTGTTTACATGCGTTTAAATGACATTGCGGTTCCTTCAATCTATGGCCCTTCGGCCGACGATAAGAATTTTGCAGCGCCGAAATAATAGTGAGGTAGCCTTTACTTATTATATTTTTAGCAGTTTGTCAAAAATTGCTTATTCTACCATAGGTTTTTTAGTTCGCTTGTATACGATCTAAATTTATCTGCCTTTATTCTCAATTTCATTTTTGAAATCCATTTTTACGTATGACAAAAGAATTGATCTCGCTTGTTCTGTTGTTGGTTATCTGCCGTGGTCTTTGTGCCCAGAAAGATATATTGATAACAAATGTGAACATTATTTCCATGAAGGATAGTGTGATCGCCTACAAAAAATCTGTGCTGATCGCGGGTGGAAAGATCGTTTCGATCAAAGATGTAATGAACACCGATCCGAAAAGCCAAACAGTGGTGATCGACGGTGGCGGCGCTTACATGATGCCCGGTTTGTTTGATATGCACATGCATTTCTATCACGACATGGGACTTGATAAAAAGTATCTCAAGGAGGAGGTTAGCCTGCCACTGGCGAATGGTGTTACAACAGTACGTATTATGAACGGAATGCCTGAGTATCTTGAGTTGAAGAAAGATATATCGATTGGAAAGATTCAAGGTCCCGAGATGTTTGTGGCAAGCCCGCAATTTGTGGGTAAATGGCCATTTCATGAGCCGCTGGAAGGGAGAATGGTAACGAATGCCAAAGAAGCTGAAGAAGCTGTAAAAGAATTCAAGGCGAAGGGTTATGATGCGATCAAGCTGACTGAATTTGTTGGTATCGAAGCTTATGATGCGGTCATTAAGACGGCCAGGGAACTGAAAATTAAAGTAACAGGTCATGTAGGCCCTTATGTAAAATTAGATAAAGCCCTTGCCGCCCACCAGCAGATCGAGCATTTTGACGAATTCATTGAAACACTATTACCCGACACTTCAATTAATCACGGCAGGAGCGTTTCCGATTATGGTATTTGGGATAGAAAAAATGCCTGGCCTACCGTGGAGTATGTGGATGAATCGAAAATTGATGAACTGGCGCAAAAAGTGAAACGTGCAAATATTTATGTGACGGCTACAAATTATTTTTTCACCAGGTATTTTGGAATCGGTGCAACGACCGATGAGATCAAACAATTTCCTTGTTATGAGTATGTGCCGGTATTCATGAAAAAGAGAGGTGATGAAGGATTTCGTTATTATTGGGACAACCCGCCGTCCGAGGAGCTAAGGAAGAAATATGTCCGCATACGTTATGAGTTTGTGACCTCATTGTACAATGCCGGGGTAAAATTGATGACCGGTTCCGATGGCCCCGAATGGTATTTAGCACCGGGATTTACGGTGCACGATGAAATTGAAAGCTATGTAAAAGCAGGTCTAAGCAATTTTGCGGCACTGCAAACAGCAACGATCAATCCTGCAACCTATTTGGACATCAACAAACGAAAGGGAACGGTCGAGCCGGGGAAGGAAGGCGATTTTATTTTGCTTGAAAAAAATCCCCTGGAGAGTATAAAAAATACAAGAACAATAAAGGCTGTCTATACTCACGACAGGTTTTATGACAGAGAGCAACTTGATAAACTGTTGAATGACGCTAAAATCATTGTGGAAGCGGGAACTACACAGTGAGCGCAGACATTGATTCGTAAAAAAAATTTGCTGCTTAATTACCGGTTTTCAGTTCGTTTTCAATCCCCGATAGATATTTTAGCGCATTTTTCTTTACGCTGGCATAAGTGTGCTTCTTTTTCCCGACGATGTCAGGTCCAAATTTTATCGTAAAATGGCTGTCGTTCACGCTCCTGGCTGTAAAGAACTCGCAATTCACAATATCTGACTGTTTCAATTTTACCGTCCGGCCATACATTGAATAGCCTACGTTTGTGCAAAGGTTATAAGAAGTAACAATTTTGTCTTTCTCATCGCCAAAACCTTCTTCACGTTTCTCACCTCCTTCATCAAAATATACATCCAGTGAACGGATCAGAAGGGCTTTTGAAGCGTTCTTTTCTTCGAGTAATGAAAATACAAGATTGTCGGTATCACCACGCATGACATCGGGAATTACCACCACCTCTATTGTTGAATCTTGCATTATATATTCGGCCACGTAACTTTTCAAACTATCAGCCAGGTCTGCAAATAATTCTCTTTTCGAATGTCTTACATGTAGAGTCGAGGCATCAAACGAGTTAATGATTAGTACCCGGTTTGACAATGAGTCAATCGATCTTGCTAACGTCATTGCAGGCCTGCTGTTATACCGGTCATGAAAACCGGCAACGATAAAAAAGACAAACACAAGCAGAGAGGATCTCATATTTTAAAATTAGAAAATGAATCGTTTGGATGGCAAATTTTTCACGGGATCCTGCTTTGTGGTCTAAAAATCTACACTAAAGGATGCTATCCAAAAGTTATCTGTGGCAAATGGATTGAAATAAAAAACGCCCGCCCTGAATCTTCCAAAATAATATTCCGCAAATATGCCACGCTCGAGTTCACGTGGCGATTCAAACAGTCTTGTCCGCTGGGTCACAACGCCGGTTCGCAAAGGATCGATCGGTCTTATGGCCAGCTCTGAATAGTTGTAAAAGAAATTAGTTTCATGAGAATTGAAGTCAAATACGTATTCGCTCTCAGAATAGAAATCGAATTTTTTGAACGCGATCTCCATTTCAATCCCGGGTGCAAGGCCATTTGTATTTCCAAAAATTATGGAACCCATCGGCACAAACACGAACTTTACTGCCTTGCCAAATTTAAATCTATGCCCTGCCCAAAGGGAGGCCGTGTTTTTGTCCTCATAATTATAGCGGGCTTCCAGGTGAAGTGATTTGTGACGGGCATAAAAGGTTGGATTGAAAAAATCTTCCTCCCCGGGAATGATGAACATTTCTGCCCACGCTGAAAAATTCCATTTTGAACTCGTCGTGTCAACTTGACCTTCCTGCGCACACAATTTCAAGGAAGCAAAACCGATCAAAAGGAATAAATGTTTTTTAGCCATGCTTAACCTCCTAAAGCGGTCGTTATAGCAACCAGCATAATTCCAATTAAAATGACACCAATACTCATCCTCCATTTATTGTAACCTACATATTTAGCCACTGACCATCCACAGAAGAACATCATGATGAGGGCAACAAGGTTGGAAATTCTTAGTGCAAGTTTGGTATCATGAATAAATACGAAAGGTATCACAACGGGAAAAGTTGAAATAAATATCAGGAAGAAAATAGCAATTGCTTGTTTAAAATCGAGAGGTTTTAGCCGAACATCTGCCGAAATTTCCGGCAAGGCTTCTAACTTCTGCCTTAGTTCCTCGAGCCCTTCTGTTCCGATCGCTGAAGTGACTGCAGGAGGCAATGAATCAGATATGTATTCTCTTGCTTTGTCTGCTTGAGAAGAACTTCGAACCGCATCAAATATTGCTTTGCTCCTGCTTTTTCGCGCCAACACCCCGATCAGGTACATCGTCCCATCAACAATACCCCACGCCAGGTTACAACCAATAGCGCCAATCAGCAATTGCCGAATCTCTGCCGGCCCCCTGGCGGAGATACCTATGGAACAGGTAAAACTGAGTGCCATTATCAACCCGAATAAGATCTCAGCAACTCTATCCATCGGGTTTAACAGCAATTTTAATTTAGGGCTTCTTTCCATATAAATTGAACTTTAAAAACTGTGTAAATCGTGCTGAAGTTATACAGTAAAACCTTCAGTTATGCTTTGCCGAAGCAGTTTGTTGTATGATCTGGTTCTTCTTGTCATGTATCCACTGTGAACCCTCCTTTTAAAATAAGATGTAATCAGCTTTCATTTCGCTGAAGAAAATTTAATTTGCGTCCTTCTTTCAGGAATTTAAGTTCTTTAACCATGGCCGAACAAGAAATCGTCAAACATACCAAAATGATATTTGGTATATGGAAAACCAAATATAGCTTTCTGCATAAACTGACTGAGCTTATCACAGAAGTTTTCATTATCGTATTTGCGATAACTCTCTCGATCTATTTTCACGACCGTAGCGAATTGAAACACCAACGTCACGAAGCCAAAGTATTTCTTCTTGGATTAAGGCAGGATCTGAAAACGGATATCGAAGAGATGAACAGTGATAAAAAGTCTTATCAAAATAGTGGGGTGATATTCAGGTACATTACGAACAGGAAATTAAATGAAAAGCTAAACGCTGACACGATCAGCAAATACAGTAACTGGATCTTTAACACAACCGGCCTGATACCCAATAGCGGAAGATTTGAAGGATTCAAATCATCCGGGAAAATCGGAACAATAGAAAATAAAAAATTACAGGATTACATCATGGATCTGTACCAGGAAAATATAGCCACCCTGATCGTCAGCACCAATGATTACACGGCGAAAAAACAAAGGCTTTTTGAATACCTTGAAGCCAACACGAAACGAATAACGGACAGTACTAATAACCGTGTCAGCGCGCTGGCCTCCGACCAGGCGTTAAATATTTGTAGTTCGCTCACTTTTGTAAAACAAATATTGCAGCGCTATGACACTTGTATCAACAAAATGAGACTGATCATTGGTGAGATAAATAAAGACTATGGAGAGTGAGGGATGGTATGAAAGTCTTTGCATGATAAGTTAAACCGAAAAAATTTGAGACAGGAAGCTTTGCAGGACGTTCAAAGATAAAGTTGCTCGGACTCCCCGTCTCTTATTGGCCATCATAGTTGGTGGTAAGATAAGATGGTAGCTTGTTTAGGTTTGGTTTTCATAGGTATTGGATTTTTAAATCTTAACCTCAATCAAAAGAACAATAGGTGCAGTAGAAGGTACGGATCAAATCGTTCACCATATTTCTATGGGATCGTTATCTGTCAGTTGTTTTATTGTCTTATCTCCACATTTAAGTTCAATCTTCGAATCTTTTAAACTGTATAAAGTTGTTTTGTTTCCACAGACTATCTCCACAAAGAAAGAAGGACATCTTTCCAGGAGTGTTTGAAGTTTTATCTTATTCTCGAGAAACAAACAAAGCAATGAAGGGGTTGTAGCGTAATAAACCGTTCCTCCCGGTTTATTGCAAACCGAGGATACAAACAAATTGCTTTCACTGTTCTCATACAATTCAAGATGAATAATTGAATTACTGATCAATATCCTTACGGGCTTTAGTTCACTCGGTTTATCATCTGACATTCCCATTTCTTTCAACAAAGCTACCCCTGCATAAAAAAACTCAATGTGTCAAATGACGCAAAATTTTTGATCAGCTTATTTTTTTCCGTATCCGGGTCAATGTTTCACGGCTCATGCCAAGATATGATGCAAGATAGGTGATGGGAATGCGCTGCAGGTAATGCGGTTGATTCTTGAGAAGATGAACATAGCGCTCTTCCGGTGAGAGTAATTTAAATGTGTTTGCGTGTTCTTCCTCTTTAAAGTACATGTCCTGGAAAAAACGAAATACGAATACATAAAATGGAGAATCACTTTCGAATACAGGTACAACTTCTATCTTAATGCCATAGTAAACAATAGAATCTTCCATCGAAACGATATAAAATTTTGAAGGCTCTTGTGTTTTAAAACTTTCAAAGTTGCTTGCAATATCGTCTTCAAAATAGAATTTTACATTGGCCTCCCGGCCATTTTCCAGGCTGAAACTTCGCATACACCCCTTGAAGATAAAATAGAATTGTTTGCATGTTTGTCCTTCTTTCAGTAATACTTCACCTTTAGTGACATGTCTTTGATGCATCACATTCGCCAGACGCATCAAATCTGCTTCAGGTAATTGTGCAAGTGATCCTAATTTTTGGCGAAAACGCTCCAGTGCTATAGGAGTATCACTTAGTTTCATATCAACAAACAATTATGCGTGACAAACAAAGGCTTTTTACAGGGAATATTTCGGGCCAGCTATTCATGCGGTTGGAGGCTGAAAGAAAGGAGTCAGACACCTGCTAGTACAGGGCAAACCAAAGTCCTCTCCCTGGCGGCCTTTCACCACAAATTGTTTGTGCAAGACATAGCATATCCCGGAATTTTTTACTCAATTTACTTATAAACTTCTTTCCTTTAAAGAACTGGTTAGACATATTGTTTCGATGCGACAGGGTTTCAGTTGCGCAGATTGCATTTTTGGCCAGAATCTTGAGTAAATATTTTTTTCACATGGAGGGTTGTCACATCACTTTATCAATAATCAAAATTGAACTGCATGAAAAAAATGATCGTTCTTCTCGGACTAACTGCTGTTTTTACTTCAGCTTATTCCACAACGACTTTGACTCCAACGACGAAAGCTCGATTAAGAGCCGATGAGGTTTACCTGCCGGTTGGAACAACCGGGCACATGATCTCGCTTATGGATCTTTCGCGGATCCGTGTGAAAGATTTTGAAACATTGAGTGGCAGGAAAATGAAATTTTTGGACAAGATAAATTTCAAGCTGGGTCAGAGAGAATTAAAAAAAAGTATCAACCGCGATGGCACTTTCAACAAGAAGAGCATTGAAAAATATTTGACGAAACCTGCGGGTCCCGGAGGCGGTTTCAGTCTTACAGGCTTGTTACTTGGACTACTTCTTTCGCTGCTCGGAGTTTTGATCGCTTACGTGATTGCCGGCTCGGATAAAAGGTCCAGGGTAACCTGGGCGTGGATCGGTGCGGCCATTTCATTTATCATCTGGGGGGCAATTCTACTCTGACCTGAATCGGTGGCTTCAATTATTCGCGGGTAACAAATTCCACGTGCGACTAACTAGTGGGGACTCTTCTCTATGTTTTTCCCCGCATCACTATTCAAGTTATAATACAGCGAAGTGACGTAAATGATCTCGGCGATCAGAATTAGGATCACCACTAATAAATAATAAAGAGTGTCCAGTTTTATACTGATAACACTCCATGCAATGAGAACCAGGGAAGTGACCAATAAGGAGAGACGGGTCCGTTTTTTTATGGGATCGAAGATCTCTGCATAGACCAACAAACCCATCATGAGACTGATGCCAATGAGAAAGATTCCTATAGCCGAGCCGAAGATGACGTTTAATGATTGATCTGTTTCGTTTAATTCAAACAGATAAGAAAATCGGGCGGCGATCAGTCCCAACGCCATTAACGTAGGAAGACATAACAATTCCAGCAACGTAGCGGTAACAAAACCAGCTTTTGCATTCCGGTCCGAAGTCATTGCGAAAAATATCCACCACAATGCAAAAACGATAGAAATGGCCAGGCCAAAGTTCAACCATGTCAAAAAATCCAATTTATTGACTTGGCTTATTCCGTTTACAACGCCCAGTACTACTTCTCCGAACACAATAATGGTAAACAGTCCCAGGCGTTCTGCCATGCTGGATGAGAGGCTGAGGTCGAGCGATGATTTGTGCAATAATCTCTGTGCGATGAACGGGGGTGTATAGTTACAGATGATTACTATTACGGCGATGGGTTTTACCCATGGGCGCGGCACAAAAAGGCTTAGAGCCATTAACGCCAATGCGAGAAGGAAGAGAATTGTGTAAGGCCTGTTATATCTGCGGTGGGACCTGTCGTAAAAACCGACACTCCACCACAGGTAGGTGATGTACAGTTGCATAACCATGAACACGATCGTAGTATTGACATACCACGTAGGTGAGGGTTGATCGATCGTCACGGCCAACGCGGCAATGATCATCACTTGCCAAAGGGTCATCAAACGGGTACGAAGGCCCTGACTGCCATGGATATCGTAATACAGGCTACCATTCAACCAACCCCAGAAGATCAGTATAAACAAACAGGCATATTGCAAAAAGCCCTCAAGGCTTATATGCATAGCTAAATGATGCGTGATCCGCGAAATAGCGATCACGTAAACGAGATCATAAAACAGTTCCAACCAACTGATCCTCCGTTCCTCAAAATGGGGATCAAACTTCCTGGGAGGTCCCCACCAGGTCGAACTTTTCGAGAATCGCATGAGTAGTGACGCTTTACAATGAATGATCACAAATGTATCGAATAAACAATGCCAGTTGAGAACATAGAGACACATCAAAAAATTAGGGTAGGAATATTACGAGGCTATTGGATGGCCATTGAAATTCTGTTACCTTGTTGAAAACTAACTGGACAATGAGGACTCTTATTTTTATTCTGTTACCTCTATTATTTTTTTGCTGCACAAAAGAGAAAGACGTTAGCGGGGAGACAAATCAATCATCTGCTAATGCAAGTACACAGGACAAGCTGCAAACACTTTCAACCACCTTTAAAAAATATACCATTAAACAAGGGGCTCATTATTGCGATCAAAACACTATCAGTGCTGTTTCAGGAACGTCGATGAATTTTGTTGCCAAATTTGACAGTACGGCCATTTATCCTGCAGTGATCACTGATTACAACCATGCCTACGATGCAAATAAATTATGGGGATTTTCTGAAGGTTTCAACAATCAGTACAACAGCGCAAGAATAGGTTGGCGTTGGTTGAACGGCCAACTACAACTGTTGGCATATGTCTATGTAAAAGGTACTTTGTTAAGAGACCCGATCAGCTATGATCCGCCAATTATCAAGTCGGTACAAATAGGAAGCGAAGTCAATTGCAGCATTGCCGTATCTGGTTCTAAATACGTTTTTACTGTTGATGGAGTTACGGTGCAAACTGCAAGAGGCACTACGGCCAGCAGCTACAGTGGCTATCAGCAATATCCATATTTTGGTGGCAATTTAACCGCGCCACACCTGATCAATATTTATATAAAATAGAGCGAAAAACCCTGTTCGCCTTGTCATTTTTAAACACGTGGATATATGAAAAAAATAATTCTTTTCCTTCTTTTCATTTTTTAATAATGACCAAATGAAGCATTCGTATCTGCTCCGAAATGAATGCTAATCCTTTTTCTCAAATTGCCGGGCCATTTGCAATGTGTGGTCCAATGAGCTTGTGTTTATCCAGTTGCCGTGGCCTGGAATAATGTACTGAGGCTTCTTACACTTTGCCTGGACGTTTCTCAGTGTGGCTGCATATTGGTTTGTGTTAGCATCGGATAAATTGCCGAGGTCGTTGTCATCAGCTGATTTTATCAGACAGCCCCCATAGAGGATTTTTTCTTTGTCAAACCAGACCACAATATTATCGGTTGTATGACCTGGCCCCGGGAAATAGGTTTGAAAAGAATATTGCCCCATGGTGAAAGTAGAGTCCTGTTCAATTAGAAACTCAGCTCTTTTCATGCCTCTTTCCTTGCTGAGCCCATCCGTCTTCTTTGTCGTGTAGGTTTTGATCCCTCGTTGTGAATAATAATTAAGCCCTCCGGTTCTGTCTTCGTGAAAATGCGTGGCAATACACAGGACAACCGTTTTATTATGCTTATTTTCTATGCTGTCAAGTAGTGGTTGAAACTGGGTTGTGTCCCAGGGGGTATCAAACATTACTACGCCATTATTGGTGACGAGATACATTCCATTCGCCGGAATGAGTTTGCCTTTATACAAATTGAATGTTGTAAAAACATAAAAGTCATCCTTGAGCGGGGTGATCGTCAGAGAGTTTTCCCCGCGCTGCCCGGAGATGCCATTTGTAAAAAATAATAAAAATAAGATACTTGCAATGGCGCGCATGGTCTAATTGATATATTAAATCTAAAGTCCGACTTAGATACCACTTATCAAAAATAACAGAACTGATATTGAAATATTTTTTTGTAATTGCCAATTGTGCTTAATTTAGTTGCTTCTCAAGTCTAAAACTAAAGTATATGCCAACAACTTCATGTGAGATCTCAGGAAAGGTTTATCAATTAGATTATACCAAAATGCCTTCTAAAAGGGGGATCTACTATTTCGGAAAAATACACAGCGAACCGGTGATGGGTTTTGCTTTTACCGCATTAAGTGGTGGCGGCCACGAATTCGACGATAGCCGCGAACCCTTTCACAAACAAGAAGCCATAGTCAAAGCGATCAGCAGCGCTGAAAAAATAGCATAGAGTGAAATAAGAGTTGCCTCCGCGCATCTCAGTGCGCTCCATGACTCCGTGTTTTTTTGAACACCAGAGGCACAAGAGGAACACAGAGTGATCGATTTCATCCGCCGATCATTGATCCGAAGTCTTGATTATTTCGTCATAGATCTTACGGGCATCGTTGTAAGCCGCTTCTGCTGCCGCACGCTCTTCCGGGCGAATATTGGCTTGCTTCATCTTCCAGCACTGATCTACCGCATCCCTACACCATTCCGCACTTTTTCTTTCGTGGATCGGTTTCCCCCCGACGATAACAAAAACAGGATTGGTATGCGAACTTGGATACACCCTCAACGCGATCCAGGATGAGTGAGCAACGGGGTATGTGAATGATACATCCTTCCATTTGCCATCAGCAACAATTTCAGTTGTATCTACTGCGTAGCCATTCACAATGAGTTCAACCCGAACTTTTCGCGTGGTCCCGATTCTTGCCCGCTCAATATGCCAGTATGGTTGGGCCGCCAGGCCCCTCTCGGCAATGCTTGCCCCTGCCTGATCTTGCAGTTCAGGAAGATTAGCAACCACGCTGGCCATAATCTTAACTGATTCCTGTTTTTTTAAATCGACCTTGCTGTCTTTCGTTCCTGCTTCCAGTCCATTTACAGAAAAATTAATGATATGCGAGCTGCCATCTGAAACATAGGAGTGACCTTTTTTGATCGCCTCAACATAACTATCATAAGACAGGTCGCCTTCCGGTTTAAAATAACTCCGGGCCATGCCAACGCGTTCGTCAAATATGCATGGAAAATCCGTTTCACCACTTAATCGCGTGGTGAATCCGCAATTCAATGAATGGTACCACATATTTAATTCCCATGGAGCAGGAGTATCTCCCAGGCTAAAAAAATCGACGACATTTTGGGTAACGGTAACGATATATTCGTTCGCCCCAATACCGTCCATCTTGGGTCGTATATAATTCGGCAAATCATTTGTTGGAGTCGTCGGTTCTAATCCCCAACCCGAATGAGCATATCCCGTGACTGCATTTTGCGATTTGGCCCACTGAAATACAGGTAGGGTCCAGCTTGGCCATTGTTCGATCAGCGTGGTGCCAGGATAATCGTCTTCTTTGAGTCGTAATAGGACTATATGACCTGCGTGTGATGAGGGAAAGCCTGAAACTTCGACATCATTCCGCATGATGTTCTGCCTGGTAGAAAGTGGATCGTCCTTTCCTGTAAAAAATGTTTTCTGATGATACCAACTAGGGCCCCAGGCCAGCACCGCTGCTACGTTCAGATCTTCACCGACCTGTTGTCGCCACATGTCGAGTGGCTTTACTCCTTCTTCGGGACTATCATAATGACTGCAGCCTGCTGCATGAACATGATGATCCGCGCAATACCATCCAAGCTTTGACATGTTCAACCATCGTTTTAATTGAAAGGAAGCAGAAAACTCTTTCACGTTGGAAGGAACCACCAATTGCAATCTTTGCGTGATGTATTCCGGCCCGCGACTAATAGTAAGGTTGTATTTGCCGGGAGGCAACACCACATGTTCTCCATCCGAGCGATATACCTGTGGTTGAAAGAAAAAATCGGGGTATTCATCATACGTCGCAACACGTCGTGAAGGTAACGGGTATATCCCTATCAATGCCGAAGGAACTTTGTATGTTTTTAATGATAATCTCAGGTCCTCCTGTGCTGCAACCAGGCGAAAGTCAGCGTTTGCAATGGTTTGGACGCTGTCATCAAGTATGCGCTCAATACCATCTGTGATCAGCAAGGAAGCCATGGAGGGTGAACCGTCGTCATCTTTTATGTGTAATATTACTTTCACAGAAGGGATACTGTTGAACAAAATGTTTATGGTATTGCGAAATCCAATATCCTGCGTTCCCTGTCCGACATTGAATCCCATTTCAACTTCCCGCTCGCCTGAATCTTTGCAATAGATCTGTACAATCGCATACTCCAGTTTCAATCCCGACAGATTTGGAAGCATTGGCGGACTACGGTAGATCTGTATTTCAAGAAAACGATTGGCAACCTGTCCCTGGGTTAATATCTTTTTTTCATCCACACGCGGATCATTGGAAGGTGCATACAAGGGTGTTGCGGCATTAGGACTTTCTACCTGCAATTGCGAAGTAACGCCGGCATCATTATTCACCTTCACCAAATAGCTGACCCAACCATTTTGGATCAATCTTGGTTTTGCTGCGCCCCTCAATACTTTTACTCTTGACTCAGGATTAATATTGACGATAGCAAGGCAATAAGGATCGAGTATTTCCTGCACGCGCCTCGACGTTTGCTGGGTGAGTGGTTGATATTGTAAGGATAGCAACTGTTTCTCATCTTCTTTTGTCAGTGAACTTCCCAAAAACGATAACGCATCTTTTAAACGGACAGCCTGTGCTAGCAGGGGTTGCGGCTCTACAGCGGTCATTATATTTTGGTTTGCCTGCGCATGATGCTCTTCGTGTTGCGCAAATGCATAAAGGTTTGAAGCAATAGCAACTATGACAAGTAATTTCCGTATCATCTTGTCCTCCGTTATTTTGGTTTACTGTAGTTGAGTAGTTGTGTCGAAAGTATTCTAAAGGTATGTAGATATTGTTGCTTTCAGATACGCGCAACATCTGTTCTACTTTCTTTGCTTGTGCAAAGAAAGTAACAAAGAAAGCACGGCCAATTTTCCTGCCGGCCGGCAGGCAGGAATGCGGAAAATTTCGTCTGTTGAACATTTCCTCTGCCAAAATTGGCAGTCCGAAACCGAACTTTCTCGAACACTTTTTACCGAATAACAAACAGAACGGTATAAATTGTTTCGGTTGGTCACCAGATACCGATCGGGTTACCGAAATGATTAGGCAAGAGTTTTTATTTGGAAATTTTAAAATGTCTTTCTGGAGTGACGCTCTTCAAAGCGAACAGGTTCCCAGCCGACATCCAAAGGTGGGAATGTTAATAATCTATTTCTTTAAATCAAAAACGACCTTCGCATTTTTTTGCTCATCAGATGAGATAAAAACTTCATAACGATTAGTTGCGGTTGTGATGATCATTACCGAAGTGTTCGGCGGTATCGTGCCTAGATTATCGGCTACCATGATTATTTCATGGTGAGGTTCAGACAGATCTACGCTAATCGTGAAGGTTATCGGTTTTTGCGAAAGGAGCACGTGCGATTTGATCAGCATATTGTTGTGGTAGATGCTAACTGAATCGCCATCGATCTGGCCATTGTCATAAAGTTGCATTTTGATCTCACCCGCTTCCGTTTCAATTCTCCTCACCAATGCATTTTCCCTGGTTTTTAAGATCAACGGAGCCGCAGGAATTTTTTGAGGTTCCTTTACAACTGTAATGGCTGTTGACATTGAATCGGCTTTCCGGGTAATGACGGGCGTCACCTTGACTTTCTTTTCCTGTGGAGTTGCAACTTTTTTTGGTGGGGGTTTTGACGTGGTCGCTTGCTTTGTTGTAGTTGCTTTTGGTGGTGCAATTGCTTGCGTGATTTGCTTTACACATTCACGGAATGTAATGTCGTCTAGCGCAAAATCATTTCCACAACCGCTTGGGTGATTGTCGGTCATGACCAACATCAGTGTTGAAGTAGAAGCGGGCGTTGTAAAGTACGTGCGATATGGCGCCCATCGCGGCTCCTCAACTCTTGGCAAGTCGCCTGTGAATACACTTGCAACAATCTTTCCATCGGGTGTTTCCAACCGAACGTTCAAGTTAGGCAAAAGAGGATATGGACATTTCTCGGTGGGCCTGCAAAGGTTGACGAGCCACAGGCACAACTCATAAATAGTGTTACTCTTCAGCCCGGTAATGGGAGTATTGAGAAATACACTTCCCGCCCGTCCTGCATTTACAAGTAACATATTTCCGTCTGGATCACCTGCTGTGTGGTCATGCGAAAGTGTATGCCAGTCATCACTAAAGCACCCACTAGTGTAAGGTGCCAATGCGTAATATCCATCCTGCGGACATGAACCCGGAACCCGTTGATAACCGTAGAGATCATTAATGTTCGGATCAGTTGCCTTGCCGCTACCGAAGTTTATAGTGACGCTGGGCGATTTAAAAACGCAATTAGCCGGCTGCGCCTTTAATTCAAAAGCGGACAGAAGAATAACAAGTATGAAACCACACTCCTTCAATTCTCATGCACTTTGTATTAAAGCTAGCACAAAAAAGATAGTATTCTTCAAATGTTAGTATGAAAGGTAAGCTTAAAATGATCTGATAGCCGGTGGATTTTAATAATAAGAATAAAAAGAATTTGTCTCGAATCGCTTTCCTGCATCGGGTCCGTTTGTTATCAGCAGAGAGCCTTTTTTATTTAAGGGGAAATTTTTCTCATTGTAATTATAGATATAGTCGACAGTATAGTTTGTTCCGTCTCCTGTACGAATTTCCCTTCCGGGGTTGTTTTTTTGCAACTGTACGCCAGGCAAAAGAAAAAAATGGTCGAAAAATTCATTGTGAATAAGGTCGAACCAGTCAGGATTTGGTTTGTTATCGTACCATTCAAAATGGCTTGTGTAAAATGCTTCGGTCTGCCCATTGAAAGGTAAATAATGATAGGTAATATCTTTAAGGTTCCCATCTTCATAATAAGACATTGTGCTTCTTTTATCCAGCACAAAATCGGCCCCTGATTTTCGTGCACGTTCAAGCTTGATCAGCTTACTATTCGAGTAAAACAGATCGACCTTCGTATATACTGCACCCGTTGAGTCGGCATAGTCTACAGATGTTATGTTCCCATTGCTATCATAGGAATATTGTAACCGGTCCTTGTTCACCAGGATGTCATTTCTCATTTCATGTATTCTCCCGGCATCATATATTATATTATAGCGGGTAAAATCAGAGGCAAAGGAAGCGAAGTTCGGGTTGCCAGTTGCATCGTATTCAAAATGATAGTAGGGGGAGGGGAGATGGGGTATTACAATTTCTTTTAACAAAGCAGCTGGTGGTGTCGAAGCAGAAGGATAATTTATCTGCTTTTCTTTTTTGCATTCAGCGAAAACAATGACTATCGTTACAATCAATAAATACCTGGCACCCATCATATTTTTATTTTGAATATCACCTGCAAACTAATCCTCAACATCAACTTTTTAGTAGGGAATGTTCCCTATTTTAGATTTGATAAAACGTCCAATGTTGGTTCATGGATGCCTCGTTGATGTAGGCGGGCATGATTATTAACAAGTGGTTGTTTTTTTCGGTGTAGGACCTTGTCTCTTGATTGCCCGGAAAACCTTGTTATGCTAGCAGAATGGTCTGTCTCAATAATTCTTCTCAATTTTGGACTGAATATCCACTTTTACTTTCGTCATAAAAAACAAAACGCCATGAAACTCGGAATTTTTCCTATTTATATGCTTGCAGTGTCAGGCTTGTTTTCAAATTGCGAAAAATCTTCTTCTTCGAATGGCGCTACTGAGCCGTGTACGACAATCGAGGCTGATAGCATAGCCATTGGATCCAAACAGCTTACTCTTTCAGATGCCGCGAGGATCATTGGGCAATCTGTCCTGCTGGAGTGCAATACATTTATACAAAGGGGCTCTACGATGGAATATAAATGCGCCTATACGGCGCTCGCCCAGGACCCCAGAACGGGAAAAACTGCCAAGCTCTATTTTATGTCGGAGGTGTATGCCGGTGAAGATCTCGCGAAAACTGCCTATGCGGAAATTTATGAATCTAACAAGAGGCATAAAGGTGTTGAAATTGTACCTGGTTTAGGCGACGAGGCTTACTATCACAGCGATAGTGAAAATTTCTATTTTTTCCTGGTAAGGAAAAATAACAAGATGTTTAGACTTAAGTTGAATAAAATAACCAGTTACTCGTCTGTTGAGGATTTCAAAACGGTGGCACGACTCATCACTGACAGAATATAAAAAGGTGAGTGGTGAATCGGTGAATGGGGGCGTGAATCTTCATAATGTTCAATGGAATCCAGAAGGTACAAGTGAGTGTCCAAGGGACTCCTTCGGAGACACAACAGGGGTGACAGTTGCAATGAAGGTGACTTGATAAATATAAAAATTTCAAAGTAAAAAGATGCAGGATCACCCGATAGCTATCGGATCCGGCGTGACATGCCTGGCGAGGACATTCGGTGGTTTGCATGTTCTTTTTTATCTTTCGCTATCATTTGTCATC